>ENA-OQHA01000306-OQHA01000306.1-human-gut-metagenome-genome-assembly--contig:-NODE-306-length-25795-cov-4.912031_pt1 | contig 25795 bp, 33 predicted proteins | sample MGYA00242558_ERZ504707 | MGnify/ENA primary metagenome ERZ504707 (study PRJEB26092, sample SAMD00036197) | human gut metagenome | host: Homo sapiens | study: EMG produced TPA metagenomics assembly of...
ACACATGCGGTCAATGACGGTTTTTCCACCGGCAGCAGACTTCCTTGCCGCCACCACCAGCTCACACAAGAAAGAATAAGTCGGCTTTCAGGGACAGCGGATTATCCTCCTCGGAGTAGTTGGCGTTGATTGTCCATGGGGTTGACAAATTGGGTGCTGTTGGGCTGATTTTGATGACCTGACTTTCAGCCGGTTCACCAGCGGCGAGTATTCGCTTCGGGATCATTGATAATAATATCATCGTCCGTCACCAGAAACGCATTGGCAATTTCACGCTTTGCCGAGAAACTTTTGCCGGAGCCGGGAGTACCCAGAATCAAGCCATTCGGGTTTTTCAGCTTCTTGCGATCCACCATAATCAGGTTGTTGGACAGAGCATTCAGACCGTAGTACAGCGATTCTTTTCCGCTCTGGTACAATTCCTGCGTGGTAAAGGGGATGAAGATAGCCGTGCTGCTGGTGGTCAGTCCCCGCTGAATTTCGATCTGGCAGTCTGCCAGCGGCAGGCTGCTCATCAGACCCTGCTCCTGCTGGAAGTCCAGTCGGCACAGGTTGCAGTTGTGCTTCTGGGCAATACTGGATGCCTGAAAAACATTGTTTTCCAGTTCCTGTTCAGTCCTGCCGGTGTTCAGCACCAAAAAGTGACGAGGAACATCCGCTCGTTCTGGCTCTGCAATTCTTTCAGCAGAGCCTTGGCATCCCTGCCGTAGGTCGCCAAATCCGACGGAATGATGTCAATATCATACCCGGCACGGATAGCTTTTTTCTGCTCCTCGATCTTGCTGCGGTCCAGTTCCGTGATGGTGCGCTTCACCGTCTTGATGGCACGGTTCTGGTCAACGGACTGGATGTGCATGGTAACGATCTGGCTGGAATCCATGTCCAGAAAATCCTTCAAAAGCTGGTCGCTGATGTCGGATGCCGTGATGCTCAGAAAGCTGACGGCGCAGAAGATACCGCCCATTTGGAAGGTGCGGCTGTTCTTGAAGGCAAAGGCGGTGGGCGCAATGGCATCCTTCGCGGAAAGCCCGCTTTTCACAAGGTCTTTCCAGTCAAAGTGAAACTTGGATGCGCCATCCATGTTGAACATATCATGCATGAGCTTCAGCCGCTGGACACCGTTCAGGGATTTTGCCTGCACCCCCAGCCGGTGGAAGTTATTCAGCAGGTCATTCTGGATGTGGTCGAGCCGGGGCTTGACCTGTGCCATGCTCTCGCCCTCCACACCAAAGGTGATGAATTTGGTCTTGGTCAGACCATTATTGCCCTTGGCAAGCTGCTGGCGCAGCATCTGGCTGTACTCCGCACGAACATCATCGAAACCGTCCTTCTGGAACGGAATGCGGATGCTCTTTTCAAACTCGGTGCTGTCGGTTGCCATGTTCACAAAGGACAATTCAAACTTAATGCTGGAATCGAAGAAGTTCAGAAAACTGCACCATTCTTCGAAAATGGCGGTCTTGTCCTCCTGCTGCGCCAACTGATAATTGATGTCCTGATACTGGATGGTGCGGGTGTAGTAGTTTGCTTTCACCCGGCAGGTGCCATCCTCAAACATCCGCTGCATGGGGATGGACTGCTGGGCGGTCCGGGGCACGGCGGGTTTCTGCGGTTTTTTCTTGCCGTCCTTACCGGTCTTTTTCCAAAACGGAATCATAGGTTGCGCCTCCCTTCATCAAAATCGCATAGTAGTTGTTGGTCTTGTAGGGGCGAATCTTCGGGCGGACAAACCGGGACTGCACATAGTACGACAGCAGCTTTCCATGGGCTGACCGTTTTTCTCGTACATCCCAAGGAAGAACGCCGCAGCATCACCGCCATCATACCGAGGGTGGCAGCAGTGTTGCCGCCGGAATCCCGGAGAACAAAAACAGCGGCACTCCAAATGAGAGCCGCTGTGCCAAAGCAGACAAGCTGCCGTTTGGTCAGGTTGAACGCGACCTTCGATTTCACTTTCGTCAGGTCACGGGGAACTGAAATATACGCAGCCAATAAAGCACCTCCTTTAGTGCGCTCCGAGGACGGATTTCGTCACCGAGCTGGTCTTGAACAGGCTGAAACAGAGCAGAACGGTGTAGCCCACAATGCTCCAAATGGAGTTGATGGCATCCCCGGAAATCGCTACGCTTTGGATCAGCACCGCATAAATGGCAACACAAATCAAGATCAGGAAGCCTGAAAACCCAGTGCAAACAGGCATTTCAGGTAGTTCTGCCCCATGTGGCTCTGCTCGTGGTTGCCGAAGGTCGCCATGGGGATGGGCGCAAGGCTCACCATGCAGTAAATTTCAATCATTCTTCCGTAGACGATGACGAAAATAACGATGGACAGGATGCGCATGGTGATGCCAATGAAGAAGGACTGCAAAAACAGCCCGAACAGGGGACCAACGTCCATCTGCATCAGGCTGGATTGCAGCATGGACAAGCCAATGTCGTTGACACGGGTATTTCCGGCAATGATGCTGCTGGAATCGGATACCACCTTTTGGGTGACATCGAACACCGCCATCACGATGTCAAAAGTATTGCTGATGAGCCACACCGAAATAGCAGTCTTAAAAATCCAGCGCATGATGAGGGCAGGCTCAAACTGTGCCATATTGTTGTGCTGGGTAATCATCTCGATCAGTTCGTAACAGGCGATAAAGGTCAGGATGATGCCTGCAATGGGCAGCACCACGTTCCGGGACAGCGATTCGATCATGGCGAACACCCGTGGCTCAAAGCTGGAGGCTTGGTGCCCACCTGCTGTGCGATGTTGCCCACTTGGGTGTTCACATCATCAAACAAGCCGGAGAGATTGGACATAATGCCTGCCGTCAGGATGCCTTTGATCCAGTCGGCAATGGCTTTGAGAACGGTTTCCATTCAGTCACCGTCCTTAGCTGAAATGGTTGATAAGGGTCTTGAGGAGATTCAGGAGAAAAATAATGTGGGTCAAAAACTGCATAATAGCACCGCCTTTCATGGATGGGTGGATAAAAACGCGGCTTGGAGCACGGACATTTAATAAAACTGCAAGCTGCAGAGGCTTTCCGCTGCTGCTCAAGCCGCCGTATGGAACAATGCCCTCATTCATCTATCATTTTTGATTGATGAATGATAGATGAAATGATATGAGCAAACACAAAAAGTGTTCGACGGAAACAAAAAAGCCGACTGCTTTTCGGCAATCGGCAAATCATAATCAAAGCTATATAGCTGTTTTTATAAGTCGGCGAACAGGAACCTTATGATAAACATCAAGGATGCGTTTTTCTCCATTTCGCCAAAAGGGGTTCATATAATAACAATCGCATTCTTTACAATACCAAATGTATTCAGCTTCTCCGTTGATCTCTAATGTGAATGCCTTCATTTTTAGAAGCGGATGCCACGGGCAATGTTTCTGAAGCTTTTCTTTTTGACGATCAGCTTTGCAAAGTCCAAAAAGCTTACCACATTTTAGAGGGGGCGGATTAAACTTAAAACGACTATCAATGGGATTTTCTATATAATCATTGAAGTTTGATAATCCAAGTTGATTGAGAGGTCTATAATGAAGCCCTGCATTATGTTGATTTTTTGCCATTATAACAATCCTTTCTCAAGCAAGCATTTTGCCCTCCAGATAGGAGCAGCGGAGATAATCAGGATTGGTGTAGTATACGTTGGAATTGAAATCGGAGATCTCATCCGTGATAAACGACGAAAAAACATCCAGAATTGCCTGTGCAGCATCTTCATCTTTCATGGTGGACAGCACCAGCCCCTGATACAGCATTCCGATGGAGGTTGCAGAAGGGACCGTATAGCGGCACTCCGTAGCAGTATCAAAATCCCCATCCGGGATGTTGAGATCTTCAATCAGCTCATCTGAAACCTGCTCAAAGGACAGACAGTGGTTTACTTCTGCCAGCCGGAGCTGCCGTTCGATGCCGGCTTTTGTGAAGTGACGAATCACATCCTGCCGATGATTTTTGGTCTTACGGGCGATGGTCTCGATCAGGCTGCAAACGTAGAGAACATCATTTTTCTGCTTTTCGGTCATGGATGGATTCACTCCTCTCAAAGGTCAGGCAGTGCAAAGCGTTTACGGTATGAAAGCTGATCTGGTGTGTTGGATGCTTGAACTTCGCCAATGCCCAAAATGCTTCACGGCTGATCTGCCCGGACGTAAATCCATTGACATAGTCCCAGATGGTGTCATCTGCCATGGGACCCTCCACAATATCATAGGGATGGGTTTCGCCTGCACGACATTTTGCAATGAAATCCAGCCATTCGTCCGACATTTCAGGGAAACGCAGGATTTTCAGGTCAGGATTCTCTACATAGCGATAGACGTTCACAATACCATCGGCAGAACGGCGGTCTGCCCAGCGGTAGGCTTGTTGATAGCTGTTCGTGCAGTAGAATCCCCAAGAAAAGTCCTTTGTATACCGTGTGATGCGGATTTCGGGATAGACAACTTCTTCTTTACTGCCATGATACAATAAAATCTCGCTCATCTGATTCACCTTCTGTATGTGAGATCGTTACTATGGCTTTCCTTATTATAAATATGTACCGGGCGGCAATCGCGCCCGCTGTTCTTAACCGAACAGACCGCTCAGCAGGGGAATCAGGGTAATGCCCACCAGAGCAACGCCGCCGCCAGCCATGAGCTGCTTCATGCCCTGACTCTTGCTGCCGGGGTTGTCGTTACCATAACCTTCCAGCAGGTTGATGGCACCCCAAACGCCGAGACCGGCACCCAGAGCGACAACCAGAGTCTGAAGAACTTCGATAGCAGAGTTAAAGAATTCCATAGTCGTTTCTCCTTTATTTTGAAAAAATCGAAGACCGTCCGTACACACCCGAAACCATAGATGTTGTGCCGCGAACTGCGGCGGAGTAGATTTTCTGGTGTACCTCTCCGGTCAAAAATAAAACCGCCTACCGGGTTAGGCAGACGGGAGCGAATCAGCATCAATCACAACAAATTCATCATTGGGATTGATTTTTTCTTTGCGGTTCAGATATTTTTCAATATCAAAGGTGTTTTTGGGGTCGTAGTCCGAGGTCAGCTTGTAGTTGGGATGCTGGGTCAGGTCGTATTTGTCAGAAAGAAACGGTCTGACACCACGCAACTGCAAAATACACTTGCCGCCGTCCAGCACCGCCAGTTCGTCCCGACTCAACAATTCATGCCCCATCTTCTGGAACGTAGTGCCGTAACTGGGGCTGTTGCCACGGGTATCCGAGGTGTTGAATGCGTCGATGGTCTCTTTTCCCAGCATTTCCGACAGGTCTTTCAGGGTGGTGGGTTCGGAGCCGCCCAGAAAAATTTGAGAATCCATGTTGCCCACGATGGTATCTGCGTTGTCCTTGTAGATAGCTTTCAACTGGCTTCTCGCCTGCAAAACAAGGCAGGCAGAGATCTCACGGCTGCGGATGGTCGCCACCAACTTTTCCAGATTGGGGATTTGCCCGATGTTGGCGCACTCGTCGATCAGGCAGCGGACATGGACAGGCAGCTTACCGCCGTACACATCATCGGCTTTGTCGCAGAGCAGATTGAAAAGCTGGGTGTAGATCATGGAAATCAGGAAGTTAAAGGTGCTGTCCGTATCGCTCATGATGAGAAACAGCGCCGTTTTCCGGTCGCCCAGCTTGTCCAGTTCCAGCTCATCGTACATGGTGGCATCCCGGACTTCCTGAATATCGAAGGGGGCGAGCCGGGCACCGCAGGAAATAAGGATGGACTTAGCCGTTTTGCCGGCAGCTAGCTTGTAAAGTTTGTACTGCCGCACGGCAAAGGATTTTGGCTTTTTCTTGCCCAAATCCTCAAACAGCAAGTCCACAGGGTTCTGGTATTCCTCGTCGTCCTCCAGCACTTGCATGGTGTTGAGCATTTCTAACAGTGTTGCAAAATTCTGCTCCTCCACCGGGGCTTCATAGTGCAGATAAGCGATCAGGGCAGTAAGCAAAAGACGCTCCGATTTTTCCCAGAATGTCCCCGCCGGACCCTTCACCCTTGGTGTTGGTCATCAGGTTGTGACCAGTTTGAGAATGTCCTTTTCGCTGTGGACATAGGCGAAGGGGTTATAGTGCATGGACTTTTTGAAGTTGATGGTGTTCAGGATTTTCAGCTTGTAACCGTTTTTCAGAAGTGCGTTCCCGCACTCGACCACGATACTACCTTTCGGGTCAGTGACCACATAGGAACTATGACATTGTAAAAGGTTGGGTTTAAGCCAAAATCTCGTCTTGCCGCTGCCGGAGCCGCCCACCACCAGCACGTTTTTATTTCGGGCATTCTTGGGGTCAGGCGGACGGTTGGACATCATCAGACGTTCCGTTTTGGTCAGGATGATGTTGTCGGCAAACTTTGGAGCCATGAACGGCTCAATATCCTTGGGTGTACCCCACCGGGCAGAGCCGTACTCCATGCCGTGGCGGTACTTCTTGGCGTTTTTACCACGCAAATAAACTGCCAGCCGCAGCCCTGCGCCGCAGCACAAGCCCACCAGCAAATCCAGTGGATGCAGGCTGGGCAGCGGGTTTGCAAACGCTACCGGATGGTGCCCATCATGGACATGATCTTATCGCCCAACTCTTTGCCCTCTGCAAGCCGCCACGCTTCGCCAAGTTGGTTGCAATCAATCCCAGCAAAATATAGGCAGATACAGAGCCAGCAGCTTTGTCAGCTTTTTTGTGGTCACAGTCCACGCTCCTGTTCCTTGTGCCGGACTTTACCGGGGAGTTCTGCCGCCGCCTGCACCAGTTCATGCAATCGTGCCAGCACCGAGGGGCGTTTATCCTTGTTCAGCAGCGAAGCCGAATACTCCTTGAACGCCGATTGAAACGCTTCTGCATCCGGGGCTTTGAAAAAGACCAGATACCGGGGCGGCACCTCGGAGGTGTCCTTGCGGATGGCGTAGTCGATGCCGTACTTTTTGGCGTAGCGTTCCAGACCACGGATGCCGGTCTTGCTGATCTCCACGCTGGACACGCCCCGGTTTTGCCGTAACAGGGTGCGGACGCTCTGCTTGCCTTGGGATGCCTTGGACTGGTACAGCCGAAGCGCTGCTTTTATCGCCCGCAGGACAGTCCGGGCAGACAGCTTTGTGGTGGAGATCATAATGTTGAATGACTTCTGTTCGATTTCTTCCTGCAATGCCATCACCTCCCGTGCAGCAGGGTGATTTTAGCGGTCATGCTCTGCCGGGGGCTTGGTGCGGGGCTTTTCTGCGGGAGGTTCATCAGGCACCGGCAGCACCAACAGACGGTTGCCTAGCTTCAGAAAGGCTTCCGGCTGATGGAAAAGCTGCTCGTACTTCTGCGCCAGTTCTGGGGTCAGGGATGCAAAATCCTCCTCGCCCAATCCCACCACTAGAAAGTCTCCGGCAATGGCATCATACATTTCTCCGTTTTCATCCCGAAGAGCACGGTTCAGGGGCAGACCCATGAGCTTACCATCGTCATTGCAGATGATAGCCACTGGGTCTGCAAAGGGGTAAACAGCAGCAATCGTGCCGCCCACCGCCTCCTGCAAGGCTTTCAGGTTGTTGTCAATCTCGACCTGCTGCGGATACTGTCCCGGTGCAATTTTCAGCACCGACAAGGTGTTCTCGTTCTGTTCCATTATCGTCCTCCTCGAATTTGATAGAGATCTCCTGCCAGGCATGGGCGGCGTTCAACAGAGCTGCCACGAAGAAGCCGAAAAAAGCGCCGGCTTCAAAAAATGCGAAACCGATAAAAAAGTTCAGCATGGCACACCTCACTCCATGCAGATGCAGGGCAGCTTCTGGTCGTCTGCCATCAGGGTGATGCTGTGGCTTGCCAGATACTTCTGGAACAAGTAGACTTCATCGATGGTCAGCGAGATGACCTCGCCGTCCATGTTGGTGCGAACAAGAATCACCGGGCCGGTCAGGTAGTGCTTTCCGCCCATCTTCAGCACCTGCGCCGGGTTGTAGCAGAGCAGCAGCGAGGTGTTGGGAAGGTTCAGGCAGGCATCATCCTCCTCAAAGCAGGGCAGGATGCCGGGAGCCTCGTCCAGCGTGATGATGGTCAGCTCCATATCCGGGGCAATGGCAGCGAGATAGACTTCACCAGGCTTTTTTCTGCCGTTCAGAATCGTGTAGATGCGAGTATCAATGGTGACTTTCTCGGAACGGATGTGAGTGGTAGTAAAGTTCATAGACGTTTCCTCCAAAATTTTTGCAAAATAAAAGACCCGGAACTGGGTCTTTTGGTTCAGTCTGCGATCAGCGCGCTTCTTCCTGCTTCTTCTGTTTTGCCTGTTGCTTTTTTAGTTGCCACTGGTCGAGCAGCTTGATGATGATGCTTTCCATCTGCCGGGGCGTGTAATTGCGTGGAAAGTATTTCCGCAGGGTTTCGTTTTTGATGGTCACGGTGTCCAGTTCGCTTTTCTTTTCCTCATTCATAATGTTGTAGACTGCATCATAGTCAAACTCACCCTGCTGCGCCAGCTTTTTTATCCGAATGGCTTGTGAAAGAGATGGTGCGTTCTGGGAAGCATCCATTGCTTCTAAAAAATCCTGTTGCTGTTTTTCGTCCAGATAGGACAGTTCTACCGCAGGGTTAAAAGAGATTTTTTTCTCGTCCACCATGTCGAGCAATTCAGGGACAAGGTTCGTCAGACGCACAAAACGCTGGACTTGATTGCGACTTTCGCCTGAATCTTTTGCTACTTTTTCATCGGCTCTCAACTTCGTCCCAACTTGGGACGAAGTTAAATCTGACCTAGCACCTTGATTTTTTATTGCATCCAGCTTCATCTTGTACGCAAATGCCCGCTCGCTGGGCAGGATGTGTTCTCTCTGCAAATTGGAATCGACCATCAATATCGTGGCGGCATCATCCTCCATATTTCGCACAATGACAGGCACGGTGTCCAGATTTGCAAGCTCTGCGGCGTGTTTCCGACGATGCCCGGAGATGATCTCATAGCCGCCCTCTGGTCTGGGGCGGGCAATCAGCGGCGCAAGCACACCGAACTGCGAAATGCTTTCCACCGTCCGGGTCATGGAATCATCGTCCAGAACTTGAACGGGTGGTTTTTGAACGGGAAAAGTTCGCTGACGGGAATCTGTTGTACCTGCTCCCGCTGTTCTTCCTGCCGGGATTCTTCGGTCGAAAAAATATCATCGAGACCTTTCAGTGCTACGTTTAAGCCGCTTTTCGGCATCCACCAACACCTCCTTCGCAAGAGATTGATAGGCTTCTGCACCTTGCTCTTGGGGTCATACTGGAAAATGCTCTTGCCGGCGGCACTGGTTTCAGCAGCACGAACAGACCGGGGAATGGTCTGGTCGAACACCTTGATTTTACTACCGTATGCCTGACGAATCAAAGTGTCGATCTGCTTTCCATAGTTGGTGCGGCTGTCCGTCATGGTGAGCAGGATGCCCTCGATTTTCAGCTTCGGATTGATTTTCTGCCGGTGTACCTTACAGATTGTCTGCAAAAGCTGCTCCAGACCTTTGGCAGAAAGATATTGAGCCTGTACGGGTATCAAAGCAGTGTCTGCCGCCGCCAGTGCATTGATGGTGAGCATACCAAGGGAGGGAGTACAGTCCAGCAGGATATAATCGTACTCCCGTTTTGCTCCGTCCAACACCTGTTTGAGCATCTTTTCCCGGTTCATGCTGTTTACCAGAGCCACCTCCAATCCTGCCAATTCGATGTTGGCAGGGATGAGTCTACGCCCTCTGCATGGTGCAGGATGCCCTCACCGGGTTGGATAGGCTGGTCGTTCATGGCTTTCTGCATCAGAGTAGACAATGTGGCAGGCAGCTCGTCCGGCTGCTGCAGCCCATGCTGATGGTAAGACTGCCCTGCGGGTCAGTGTCCACCAGCAGAACTTTTTTGCCCTCCATCGCCAGCCCGATGCCCAGATTTTCACAGGTGGTGGTCTTGCCGGTGCCGCCTTTCTGGTTGACGATGGCTATCGTGGTTGCTTTCTTTGAAATTTTCATCACCTCCGATTCGCTAAGTCGTGGTTGGTTTGGTTCTGGTAGGAAAGCTGCATGGTGGTGGCGCGTTGTACAGAGAAGCGAGCAGATATTGTTTCATGTTACGGATCGGGCTGCTGTTCTCTGCAAGGCACTTCAGCACAAAGCGGATGTGGTCGGCGTTCAACTTCATAAACCGACTGCATACCACCTCGGCGGGCTTATCGTCCCCAGCAATGTGCAGCAGCTTACGGTTGGTAGCGCAGGTGTCCACCAGCAAGTCTACGATCTGGTAGATAATGTCCTTGTCATCCGGGCAGAGCCGGAGCAAAAGGTCTATCTCCAAAGACTGAGAAAAATATTCTTCCAGTTGGGTGCGTTTGCTCATCCCATCCGCTTCTTCAGAATTGAATGGATCAGTCTCACTCATTTCAGTATCATTCTCTATTACAATAAACATGGAACCGGATATGGCAGCCAGCCATATTCCATTCCAACTCGTACCTAAGCTACAATAAGAGAGTAATCGGCTAATGCATCATTCTCTGGCTTCTACGCCCGTTCTAAAGACAGTTGACCATCTCTCTTGTTGTAGCATTCGTTTTAAGCAGGTTGAGCCACCCGCCAAGCGGAGCGTTCGTGTCACCCAATAGATTGAATCGGCAACGAGTAAAAGATGGATTCCGGTTGCAAATACAAAGTAATGGAGGAACCGTTATGAACGCTGTAGGCATTGACGTTTCCAAAGGAAAGAGCATGGTTTGCGTCATGCGCCCCTTTGGAGAAGTAGTACTCGAACCCTTTGAAGTTTTACATACCGCCCAAAGCCTGAACGATCTGGCTGGGAAGCTCAAAGCTTTGGACGGAGAGACCCGTGTCGTCATGGAAGCCACCGGGAATTACCACAAACCAGTTGCTTTCGTTTTACACGATGCGGGCTTATTCGTTTCCGTATCAATCCTGTTCTCGATTCATGACTATGACAACAACAGTTTAAGACGTGTCAAAACGGATAGAAAAGACGCTGTTAAAATCGCCAACTATACGCTCGACAAGTGGACACGGCTACGACAGTATCTTCCCGAAGATGATACCCGGCTGGCTTTGAAGAATTGTTATCGTCAGTACCAGCAAGCCGTGGCAGTTCGTACTATGCTGAAGAATAATCTGATCTCATCTCTTGACCTGACCTTTCCAGATGCAAACAAGCTATTTTCAAGCCCCGCAAAGAGCAACGGGTGCGAAAAATGGGTCGATTTCATTGGAGACTTCTGGCACAGTGAGTGTGTTTCAAGCCTTTCCTCTGATGCCTTTGCTAAAAAGTATTTAAAGTGGTGTCAGAAGCACGGATATAATTTCACTCGCTCAAAATCGGATACGATCTATGCCTGTGCAGTCAATGCTGCTTCTCTTCCAAAATCCCCAACCTCAAAACTCCTTATTCAGCAACAGGTCGCTCAGCTGAAAGCCGTATCTCAGTCCGTGGCTGCATTCCAGCAGGAGATGCTTCGCCTTTCTCAACAGCTTCCGGAATTTGATACTGTGATGGAAATGTACGGCGTCGGCCCTTCTCTCGGTCCTCACTGATGGCTGAGATCGGAGATGTCCGTCGCTTCTCATCCAAGAAATCACTCATTGCATTTGCAGGAATTGAACCGCAGCCAAATGATTCTGGCAAGATTGTGGGCAACGATAGCGGAATTAGTAAAGTGGGTTCGGCTGTTCTACGTAGGACGCTCTTTCTGATTATGACTGTCATCTTGAAGACACAACCTCAGGATGAGCCGGTTTTTCAATTCATGAACAAAAAGCGCTCTGAGGGAAAACCCTACAAAGTTTACATGATGCTTCAGCCAACAAGTTCTTGCGAATCTATTATGCTAGAGTGAAAGCTGTAATGGACTCCAAACACTCAAAATAAGCATGGATATTTGTTTTTGGTCGTAATTTCCTCTTGAGCCTGAGCTGAATTCAAAGAACCGCTTAGCTGGCGCAGCGAACCCTTGACAAACCGAAGCATTCAAATGCTATCCTGATTTTGCGAGGGCTGGCTGGGCTTGCTTTGCTATCCCCTCCGTCGCCCTCGCTGTGTTTTGACCAGCATTTGAATACTGTTTGTCATGGGCAGCGGTCGGTTAGCGAATTTTCTTGTTTTGGGACTTGACTTTTATTAGCAGGTCTTTAGTCTTATTACATCGTGATTTTGAAGGGTCTTGACTTGCGTTTTTGAAGCCTCCAGAATCGTGAAAATCAGATTTTGGAATATTGATTTTGACGATTCTGCCGAAAAGTTCTTCACATACACCAAACTTGGCTTTCCCAGACCTCTGCGTTTTCGTTCAATCAGACCAAACTTTTCGAGTTCCCGGAGCAGCTTGGTCGCTTTGTTGTCTGCGCAACACAACGCCCTCTTGACATCCTCTATCGTGAAGATGATGAACACCCGGTTCTGCTCGTCCAGCCAGCCGTTTTTCACAGACAGGCTCATGCGGTCCAGCAGGATGCCGTACAGGGTTTTTGCATCGGTGGACAGACTCTGGAACCGTGGCTCCTGAAAAAGAGCCTTGGGAATGCGGTAGAATGAAAACAGTTCTCCGGCTTGTCCGTAAAAGTAGTCAAGGGTCATGTGGCTTTTTCAACGTTTTGCTCCAGCTTGTGTTCAAAAAATCAACCGCCTTTCGTTTGAAAATAAAAAGCGCACTCTTTTCTTATTGAAAAGTGGTGCGCTATGTAATATAATGGCTATATAATTTAGCTATCCAAAAGATAGTCGATGAGATATTCTTTCGGAATCATAAAGATCGTCCGACTTTCAGGCAGCGAATTCTATGTTGATGGATTCTTCTGATGATGGCAGTCTGGCTTTTGAAACCGAGTAAAGTTGTTGCTTCTTCGACAGACAGCACATCAGGATAGTTCACAAATAATTTTTTATAATACTCTTTTGCTTGATTTTGATTCATTATCCTTGACTTTCCTTTCGTTTTGTGCCTAAGCAGAGGAGCGTTTTGCCCTGCATCCCTCCTGAACATCCCTCCAATTTCCATTTGGGCGGTCCAAACCGAAAAAACAGAGTAGAGGAAAAACGCATCGAAAAATCGTGGATATTTCAAATTATTGTTCGTTGAGGCGTGAATTTTGCCTTTGCACAGTGGGAACCAGATATCACTAGATATCACTGGATGACACCAGATGGAAGATGAGGATAAAAACTCAAAATCCCTTGTGCTAATAACACGTGTGGGTTCCGACCCCACCACCGGCATAAAAAGGAAGCCCTCCAGCTTGTCTGGGGGGCTTTCTTTTTATCTGCGGCGTGTGAGCGGGTCGAACAGCACGACCCTGCACAGCAGGGGAGCAATCAGCCCTGCGGGCTGTTGCTCAGTGCGCGGGAGACCCCCACCACCGGCATAGCAAGCAGCTCGAAATCGAAAGGTTTTGGGCTGCTTTTCTTTTTCTGCTCAGTTTCTTATACTTTGGTGTTTTCTGGGAAGATGCGGAATCATTTTCAGTTGTTGACCCGCTGACAGCCTGACACATTGCCTACAAGCACCGATTTCTTTGCGGAAACCGGTGCTTTTTGCAGTTGCACTTTTTCCGGGAGATTATTATACTTATAAAAAAGGCCGGGATGCTGCAAGGACAGGAGGGGAAGCGTATGGCACGGAACAAAACCGCACAGGGCGGTATATCCCTGCGCCGCAAGGTCACGGCATGGCTTGCCGCGATTTTGCTGGTCACCATGCTTTCTACTGGCATTGCTACCATGGCAGGTCAGTGGACGGTACGCTCCTTTGATATGCTGCTGGCCGACAACGCCGTCTGCTACACGGTGCAGAACGCCCTCAAGGACGAAACACAGGCCTTTGCTCGCTATGTGCGCCAGCCTACTTCTGAAACCGAACAGGCCTATACCGCCGCCTGCACCGCTTCCGAGCAGAGCCTTGCAGCCCTGCCCTTCGATTATGCCCGCATCGGCGAGGAGCGCTATGCCCGCACATGGAATCTTTTGCAAGGGTATGCGGGCTATCGGCAGGAGCGGGATGCCTTTTTGCAGCTTTCCCCCTCGGCAGATACCTATATTGAACAGATGTACCATGTGATGGCACTGCAGGACTACCTTGCCGAGTATGCGCTGCGGCTGACGCAGGCCACGCTGGAACAGGAAAACGCCCTTTACAGCAGCACGGCGGCTCACATCCGGCATCTGCCGTGGCTGTACCTGGGGCTGTTCCTGACGGCAGCCGCGCTGATGCTGCTGCTCATTCGGGTGCTGAGCCGCGCTGTTGTGCGTCCGCTGCTGCGGCTGGCGCAGGCTTCCCGCAGCATTGCCGAGGGCGATTTTCCAGGCCGGACCTACCGGTGAAAAGCAGCGACGAAGTGGGGCGGCTGACGGGAACCTTCAACCAGATGAAGCACGCCATGGCGCAGCAGCTGACCACCCAGCAGGCTTTGCACCGGGAAGAGGTGCGGAACCTTGCACTGGAAAAGGATCTGGAGCACACCCGGCTGGAGGTGCTTAAAAGTCAGGTGAATCCGCATTTTCTGTTCAACACCCTGAACATGATCTCCTGCATGGCGCGGCTGGAGGATGCTTCCACCACCGACCAGATGATCGTGCATCTGGGCAGTTTGTTCCGGCACAACCTGCGCACCAAGCGTCAGCAGATCACGCTGGAGGAGGAACTGGACGGGCTGGAGGACTACATTTATTTGCAGCAGATGCGGTTCGACGGACGCATTACCGTTGAAAAAAGCATCCGGGTGCAGCCTGCGGCGGTTTTGGTGCCGTCCTTTATGCTGCAGCCAGTGGTGGAAAACGCTTACTCGCATGGGCTCAAGTCCCGCGAGGAAGGCGGACGCATCCTGCTGCGGGCATGGATGCAGGGCAAGGTGCTGGTGCTCACGGTCGCGGACAACGGCAAGGGGATGAACCCAGAGGAACTGGACGCCGTGCAGGCAAAAATTGTCCAGAGCGAACAGACCGGCCGCAGCATTGGCCTTGGCAATATTTCCCGCCGCATCGGGATGCTGTATCCGGGCGGTAAAATGCAGGTGTACAGCCGCGCAGGTCATGGCACGGTGGTGCGGTTTGAACTACCGCAAACGCAGCAGTCGGAAGAAAAGGAGGAGACGCTCTCGTGAAGTGCAAATTGCTGGTGGCAGAGGATGAATTGATCGAGCGCAAGGTGCTGTGCCGGACCTTGCAGAAGTATCTGGGAGATCTGATAAGCCTGTATGAAGCCAAAAACGGCAGAGAGGCTCTGGAATTTTTTGCCCGCGAAGCGCCGCAGGTGGCTGTGCTGGACATTGAAATGCCGGGTCTCACCGGCTGGAGGTGGCGCGCAAGATCCGTGAAACAGACAAAAATTGCGCCATCCTGTTCCTGACCGGCTTTGATAAGTTCGACTACGCACGGCAGGCGATCTCTGTACGGGCGATGGACTATCTGCTCAAGCCTTACAACGAGCAGGAACTGGTATTCGCGGTGGAGGATGCCATCCGGCAGGTGTCGGTGCCGCTGCCTGCCCACCCGGCACAGCCCCCTGCGCCTGCAGAACCCCTCCGCCGGGAAGAGGACGAGGATATGCGCACCGCCATCATCCGTGCGAGATCAGCCGCTTCATCGACGCTCATTATAGGAGGATATCTCCATGCAGGATGCCGCCGCTGCGCTGCGCTACTCGGACGCCTACTTCTGCAAGCTGTTCAAGCAGTGCTTTAAGGTAAACTTTTCGGCCTACCTGAACGAATACCGGGTGAACAAGGCGCGCCAGCTGATTTTGGACCCGCGCCTGAGCCTGAAGGATATCGGCGCTGCTGTGGGTTACAGCGACGCCAACTATTTTACAAGGGTGTTCAAGCGCCTGACCGGCCAGACCCCTTCGGAATACCGCGTAGCCGCAGCGAAAAAAGCGGCACAAGGATAAATCGGATCCAAAAGAAGCGCTCGTTCTTTCCTGCCTGTGAACAGGAGAGGAACGGGTGCTTTTTTGTTTTTGCCAGTTTTTTTTCGTCCAAAAACACAAAAATTGTACTTGGATACAACAAAGACAAAATCGTACTGCGTTTCACAAAATAATCCGGTTTCGCAAAAATGAACGAGTTGTTAAAATACAATCATAGAAAAAACGTGAAAAGAGAGGATGCCATTCATGAAGAGAAGAACGTTTTTGTCGCTGATGGGCGCAGCGGCACTGACCAGCAGCATGATGCTTACCGGCTGCGGTGCCGGCTCCGGTGACGACCGCAAGATCGTGCGCATCGGCCATGTGCAGTCCCAGACCCACCCGGATCATCTGGGACTGGAAGCCTTTGCCAACTACATCAACGAGAAGCTGGGCGATAAGTACCGTGTGGAGGTGTACCCCAGCGAGCTGCTGCTCCCAGACCGAAATGGTGCAGCTGACCCAGACCGGTGCCATCGACTTTGTGGTGGCGTCCACTGCCATCATGGAGACCTTCAGCGCCAAATACCAGATCTTCAACCTGCCTTACCTGTTCTCCAGCGTAGAAGCCTACCACGAGGCGATGGACGACCCCGAGGTGACGGACCCCATTTTCAAGACCACTTCCAAGGCCGGTCTGGAAACGGTGGCATGGCTGGATGCCGGCACCCGCAACTTCTACACCATCAAGACCCCCATCAACCAGCCCTCCGACCTGAAGGGTCTGAAGATCCGCGTACAGCAGTCGCCCACCAACGTGGAAATGATGCGTCTGCTGGGCGCACCGCTACGCCCATGGGCTTCGGCGATGTGTACACCGCCTTGCAGGCCGGTATTCTGGACGGTGCCGAAAACAACGAGCTGGCTCTGACCGATAACGGTCACGGCGATATCTGCAAGTATTACTCCTACGATATGCACCAGATGGTGCCGGACCTGCTGGTGGCAAACTACGCTTTCCTGAACGAACTCAGCGACGAGGAGCGCGCGATCTTTGAAGAGGGTTTCCAGATCGTGAAGCGCACCGAGCAGGATGCTTGGGAGGATGCTGTGGCTGAGGCGAAAGATAAGGCCGAGAACGAGCAGCACGTCAACTTATTTACCCGGACACTGCACCGTTTCAGGAGCTATGGCCCCCCTGCACGATTCCGTGCTGGCAGCAAACCCGGAACTGCAGCCCATTTATGACCTGATCCAGCAGCACAACGCTGCCCACACTGCGGACTGAGGAGGAGCATCATGGAAAAACTGAGAAATACCCTGAACAAGGTGCTCAACCTGCTGGCAGGTCTGAGCATGACGGTCATGGTGGTGCTGACCACCTATCAGGTCATCGTGCGTTATATCTTCAACTCTCCCTCCACATGGTCGGAGGAACTGGTGGGTTATCTGTTCGGCTGGAGCACCATGCTGGGTGCCACCATCGTCTCCGGCGAGCGCGGCCACATGAACATCCCCGTGCTGGTGGATCGGTTCAACCCCACCATGCGCAAGGCGTTCCACATCTTTGCTGAGGTCATCGCCTTCATCTTCTCTGCGACCATTCTGGTGTTCGGCGGTTTTCAGGTGTCCCAGCTGGCTATGGGACAGCAGACCTCCTCGCTGGGCGTTGCCGTGGGCGTGTTCTACTGGGTCATGCCCATCTGCGGCGTGATCATTCTGGTGTATTCCGTGCTGAACATTATCGGCATCGCCAACGGCTCCATCTGTCTGGATACCCCGGAGGATGCAGACTTTGCAAAGGTGGAAGCCGAAATGGCTGCCGATGCTGACAAGGAAAATAAGGAGGACTAAGCTGTGGCAATTCAAGCGTTACTCGTAATTCTGGCAGTGCTGCTGGTGCTGCTGTTCCTCGGCGTGCCCATCTCGTACGCCATTGCAGTCTCTTCCCTGACTGCCATCCTTTCTTCCATTGACCTGAATGTGGCCGTGCTGACCGCTGCCCAGCGCACCTTTGTGGGCATGAGCAAGTTCAGCCTGACCGCCATCCCGTTCTTTATTCTGGCCGGCAACATCATGAATCAGGCGGCATCGCCAAGCGTCTGGTGGATTTCGTCATGGCCATTCTGGCAAGATGCCCGGCGCACTGCTGGTGACCAACATCGCACCAACGCTCTGTTCGGCGCCATCTCCGGCTCTGCTTCCGCTGCGGCGGCTGCTGTTGGCTCCATGATCCGCGATGGTGCCGAGGAGCAGGGCTACGACCCCGCCGTGACCGCTGCCACCAATGCCGCTTCCTCCTGCTCCGGTTTGCTGATCCCGCCGTCCAACGCCCTGATTACCTACTCGCTGGCATCCGGCGGCACCTCTGTGGCTGCGCTGTTCATGGCCGGTTACATTCCTGGCATCATCTGGGCGCTGTGCTGCTGCGTGGTGGGCGTACTGCTGGCGGTCAAGCTGGGCTATAAAGGCACCCCCGGCAAGTTTGACTGGAAAAATCTCGGCATCTGCACCCTGCGCGCCCTGCCTTCCCTGTCCCTGATCATCGTGGTCATCGGCGGCATCATCGGCGGTGTGTTCTCTGCCACCGAAGGCTCTGCCATTGCCGTTGCCTATGCGCTGATCCTTGCTTTCTGCTACCGCTCCATCAACCTGAAGAGCCTGTGGAAGATCCTCGTGGACTCTGCCAAGATGTCCGGCATGGTGGTGTTCCTTGTGGGTGTTTCCAACATTCTGGGCTGGGTCATGGCCTTTTTGCAGATCCCAGATGCGGTTGCAGCAGCCCTGTTGAGCCTGACCAGCAATAAGTACATCATCCTGCTCATCATGAACGTGATCCTGCTGGTGTCCGGCACCTTTATGGATGTGACCCCGGCCATCCTCATCTTCACCCCGCTGTTCCTGCCCATCTGCCAGAGCTTTGGCATGAGCACCATCCAGTTCGGTCTGATCCTCGTGTATAACCTGTGCATCGGCAACATCACCCCGCCTGTGGGCAACGCCCTGTTCGTGGGCATCAAGGTGGGCCGCACCTCGCTTTCCAAGGTCATGCCGTACATGCTTATGTACTATGTGGCCATCATCGGCGGCCTGCTGCTGGTCACCTTTATCCCGCAGTGTCTACCGCACTGCCGCAGGCAATGGGCCTGATGTAATTGAGACATCTCCTTTTTCTTCTCCTAAAAGGCGGTACCTGCTTTGCGGCGGGCACCGCCTTTTCCTGTCTCTTGCACAAAGGCAACCTTGTGCGCTATACTATCTGCAAAGGGAGGGAGACACCATGCGCAGACGGACCTTTTTAGCCGGGCTGGGCTTTGCAGCCTTGCAGCTGGCAGGCTGTGCCGCAAAGCCGCAGACCACACCGGACTATGTGCTGACCTATGCCGACAACCAGCCCGCCGGGTACCCCACTACGCAGGGCGCGCAGTATTTTGCGGACCTTGTGCAGCAGCAGACCGGGGGCAAGGTGGTCATTCAGGTCAAGGCGAACGGCGAGTACGGCTCGGAACAGCAGGTGTGGGAACAGCTTGCCATTGGCGGCGTAGATTTTGCCCGTGTGTCGCTCTCGGTGGTCACGGACGATCTGCCCCGGCTCAACGTGCTGCTGCTGCCGTATCTCTACCGGGATGCCGACCACATGTGGCGCGTGCTGGACGGCAGCATCGGGGCTGAGTTTTTGCAGGACTTTACCGCGCAGGGCGCGTGGGCCTGAGCTGGTACGACGCGGGTGCCCGCTCGTTTTATGCCCGTCAGCCGGTGCGCAGCCTGAACGATTTACAGGGCAAGACCATCCGCGTGCAGGATTCGCAGATCGTGATCGACATGATCCGCCTGCTGGGTGCAGTGCCGGAGACCACGGCGTACAGCGACGTCTACTCGGCGCTTGAGACCGGGCAGATCGATGCCGCCGAAAACAACTGGCCGGCCTACTATTCCATGGAGCACTACAAGGTGGCACGGTACTACATGGCCGATGAGCACAGCCGCGTACCGGAGGTGCAGCTGGCTTCCGGCCGCACATGGGATGCACTGCCGGAGGAATACCGGCAGATCCTGCAGGCATGCGCCCGGGCATCGGCGCAGTATGAGCGCCAGCTCTGGGCACAGGAGGAAACAGCTGCCCGAAAAGCAGCCCTTGCAGGCGGCTGCATCGAACTGCCGCTGCCCGAAGAAGAAATGCAGAACTTCCGGCAGCTGGTGCAGCCGCTGTACCGGAAATACTGTGCCGACTATCTGCCGCTGGTGGAGGAGATACAGGCAGAGTGATAACAGAAAAGGGACGAGTCAAATAAAAAGGCTCACAGCTTTGAGGTTATGCTGCATGGAAAGACGCTGCCTGTGCAATGTTACAAGAGATGATCTTGCAGAACCGCAATCATCCCAGCATCATCCTGTGGGGCGTGCGCATCAACGAGAGCGTGGATGACGATGCTTTCTATAACCGCACCAACAAGATTGCCCACCAGCTGGACCCCAGCCGTGCCACCTCCGGCGTGCGATACCATCGGCGAGCTGCTGGAAACGCAGGAGCACTTTTCCTTCACGTCCCCACTCCGTGGAACAGCAAACAAGCCAGACCCGCCGGTCTGGCTTGTTTGTAATATCAAAATAAATGTTTCCGCTTATTGTGTGATCACTGCCGGGGTGTACACCGGTTTTCGTCGCTTCATTCTGGATACGAATGAGCCTCTCCCCGGAATTGCACGGGTTTGAAATATTTTCCAAAAAAAGAAAAAAGCCTGTGTGCACAGTCCTGCATGGCAGGCTCTGCATCCCTCCTGAACATCCCTCCAATTTCCATTTGGGCGATCCAAATCGAAAAAAACAGAGCAGAGGGAAAACGCATCGAAAAATCGTGGATATTTCAAATTATTGTTCATTGAGGCGTGAATTTCGCCTTTGTGCAGTGGAAACCAGATATCACTGGATGACACCAGATGGAAGATGAGAATAAAAACTCAAAATCCCTTGTGCTAATAACACGTGTTGGTTCGACCCCCACCACCGGCATAAAAGCCAATCAGGCATTCGCCCAATGCCGTTAAGTTAAGAGGCTAAAGAAAAATAGACTTCATCGAAAAGATGAGGTCTATTTTTTGAAGAAGATCAGAAACAGATTTTACGCACCCTTTGCCGGATATGCCAAGGCCCCCACAGAACACGGGATCTGCAGGGGCCTTGCGGGCAATATTTTTACAGCATTTTGACCGCCAGTGCTTCACTGGTGCGATCCTGTGCGGCGTTGGCATTTTCGGGGTCGTCCATGGTGTAGCGCAGCACCAGCACTTCAGCCACATACAGCAGCGCCACCTTGACCGGGATGTTGCCGGAGTCCAGCGGGCTTTCCTGCGCACCACACAGCAGCACGATATCCGCCAGCTTTGCGCCGGGCGAATCCTCATAATGGGTGAGCAGAATGATCTTTGCGCCCGCCGCCTTGGCCGCGCGCAGCGTTTCCAGCATATCGCGGGTAGCGCCGGAATAGGAAACGAACAGCACCACATCCTCCGGGGTCATCAGGCTGGCCGTGATCAGCTGCATATGGCTATCGCCTGCCGTGCGGAACTTGGTGGAGATGCAGGCAAAGCGGGCGCAGATATCATTTGCAATATACATGCTGCCGCCCTGACCAAGGCAGTACACCTGCTGGGCCTTGTGCATCAGCTCCGAAGCCTTGTCCACCGCCTCCGGCGAAAGATTGTTCTGGGTGCCGTTGATAGTAGTCATCAGCAGGGCGCTGGCGTGCTCGCACAAAGTTGCCGTGTCGGCATCCGGCTCCGGCACATGCTGGTTGACCAGTGCACCGGTGGCGTTGGCCTGCGCCAGCGCAATGCGCATTTCATGATAGCCCTCAAACCCCAGCGCCCGGCAGAAGCGGAACACCGTTGCCTCTGCCACACAGCACTCCTTTGCCAGCGAGGAGATGGACAGATACTGTGCCTCTGCCGCGTGCTGCACAAGATAGTCCGCCACGGTGCGGCCCGATTTTGTCAGGTCGCCCTGATGCTGCTGCAGCAGCTCCCAAAAATTCGTTGCCATTTTTCTTTTTCCTCTTTTCCGGCGCAGCAGTCCACCGACCCGGATCAGCTGCCGACCGTTTCATTCACCTTTGTAAAAAGTATAAAAGAATCGTCCCCGCTTCGCAAGAGACGCATTGCCCACATTTTGGCCCGCAGTTCTGTGCAGAGCACACAGTTTTGGCGGAAAAACCGGCCATTCTGTGAAAATATCTTTCAATTTTACATTTTTGTTTAGAAAAACATTTTCACTATCGTTTTGGTGGGTTTGTACCATTTTGTAATAGTTTCAGAAGAGTAAAGCAAGATTTTCTTTGCATTTCAACATATATCCCACACTTTTGTGCACAATGTACACTGTCATTCTGAAAATTTATGAAAACCATGAATGGACAAAATGAAAATATTTTTCTATAATGGAGCCATCAAGAGCGGCCGCTGGCACGGCAGGCCGCCAACAACGTGAAGCATCTTGAATGCGAAGGAGAAACTACTATGAAAAACTGCATTTCCCGCCGTTCGTTCCTGAAGGCCGCTGGCATTCTGGGCGCAGCCGGCGCTCTGGCCGCATGCGGCGGCTCTTCTGCAAGCACCAGCACTGCTGCTTCCACCGCAAGTTCTACCGCTGCAAGCGCAGCTGCTTCTTCCACCAGCATCAAGCTGTGGACATACCCCATCGGCGGCTGGGGCAATGACGAGACCGTTCAGGGTCTGATTTCCAGCTTCAACGCAAAGTATCCTGACATCAAGGTCACTGTGGAGTATCTGGACTACACCAACGGCGACGATCAGGTGAACACCGCCATCGAGGGCGGCAGCGCACCTGATCTGATCATGGAAGGTCCCGAGCGTCTGGTTGCAAACTGGGGCGCAAAGGCGTTATGGCTCCGCTGAACGACCTGTGGACCGACGATGCCAAGAAGGACATCTACGAGTCCGTTGAGTCCGCCTGCAAGGACACTGCCGGCAACTACTACGAGTATCCCCTGTGCATGACCGCACACTGCATGGCCGTGAACATGACCAAGGTCAAGGAAGTGGGCGCTGACCAGTACATTGATACCGACAAGCATACCTGGAGCACTGACGGCTTCCTGAAGACCGTTGACGCCCTGTACAACGGCGGTTACGAGAACGTTGCAGCCATCTACTGCGCAGGTCAGGGCGGCGACCAGGGCACCCGCGCCATCATCAACAACATGTACGGCGGCACCTTTACCGATGCAGCCCACACCAAGTACACTGCCGACTCCGCCGAGAACATCAAGGCGATCCAGACCCTGCACGACACCAAGGGCATCAACTTTGACGCTTCCATCGCAGGCGGCGACGAGATCACCCTGTTCCGCAACGGCACCCTGCAGATGGCATTCTGCTGGAACATTGCACAGCAGGCCAACAGCGACAACAATGCCGCCGGTCTGACCAACGATGGCGACGAGATCTTCCCCATGGCCTTCCCCACCGACAGCGGCGACCCGAAGCTGTGTGGCGGCATCTGGGGCTTCGGCATCTTTGATAACGGCGACGAGGCCAAGATCGAAGCAGCCAGGACCTTCATCGACTTCATCGCTGCCGACCCCGATCAGGTCAAGGACAGTGTGCTGGCTTCCACCTACTTCCCGGTCCGCACCAGCGTGGGCGATATCTACGCCGACAACGAGATCATGAGCGAATACAGCAAGTTCATGGCTTATCTGGGCGACTACTACCAGATCACTCCGGGCTGGGCAACCGCACGTACCGAGTGGTGGAACATGCTGCAGCGCGTCGGCTCCGGTGAGGATGTCGAGACTGCCGTCAAGACCTTTGTGGACAACGCAAACGCTGCCGCACAGGCATAAGCCCATCCACTCTGCCGGGGGCAGATAATTATTGACGCTTCGCCCCTTCCTCGAAGATCCCGACGAGGGAGGGGCTTTATTTGTAAAAAAAAAATCATAACCGAAAGGAACGGTGATTCTCTTGGCTGCAAAAACGGCGATCAAAGAGCCTAAGCGCAGCAGTGCGCTGGTACGGCGCGAGACCTTCGCTTCCTATTGCTTCCTGCTGCCCAGCCTGATCTTCTTTCTGGGCTTCGTCATTTACCCCATGGTGCTGTGCGTGGTGACCAGCTTCTTCGATTCCACCATGAACCGTGCCGACATCTTTGTGGGGCTTGCAAACTATAAGGAACTGTTCACAGACCCCATCTTTCTGGGTGCCTTAAAGAACACCTTCATCATCGTGGTGGTGTCTGTGCCCGTGACCTGCGCCTTCTCGCTGTGGGTCTCCTCTGCCATCGTAGACCTGCCCGAGTGGGCTACCAGCCTTTTCCGCTGCGTGTTCTACCTGCCCGTGGTCACCGGCTCCGTGGCTGTTACCGTGGTGTGGAAGTGGATGTACAACAACTACTACGGCATCTTCAACTATCTGGCAAGACTCTGGGCCTCATTGACAAGAACATCAACTGGCTGGGCGATGAGCGCTTTGCTCTGGGCTGCATCATCCTGATCCTGCTCACCACCTCTGTGGGCCAGCCCATCGTGCTGTACGTTTCCGCTCTGGGTAATGTGGACCAGTCCATCGTGGAAGCCGCAGAAGTGGATGGTGCCACCGATTTCCAGTGTTTCTGGAAGATCAAGTGGCCCGCCATCATGCCCACCACCTTGTACATTCTGGTCATTACCACCATCAACTCCTTCCAGTGCTTTGCGCTGATCCAGCTGCTGACTTCCGGCGGCCCCAACCACAGCACCGATACCATCATGTACTACATCTACTACACCGCCTTCAAGCTGTACCGCTACGGCTACGGCAACGCAATGGGTGTTGTGCTGGCAGTCATCATTGCCATTCTGTCGGCTGTTCAGTTCAAGCTGGGCAACCAGGATAATTAAAGGAGGTGCCGGACAATGAGTGCAAATGCCGCTGCAAAAAAGCAAAAACCGTTGAAGCGTCACCCCAGTAAGCTCAAGAGAATGAGCGCCTACATGATCCTGACGCTGATCCTCATCAGCATCGTTGCGGTGCTGTTCGCCTTCCCGCTGTACTGGATCATCACCGGTTCCTTCAAGACCGGTGCCGCCATCAACGCCACCACCCCGGAATGGTGGCCCAGCCAGTGGGTGCTGACCAACTATCAGAAGCTGTTTTCCGGCAAGAGCGCCCCGCTGTGGCAGCTGGCTGTGCCCTTTGGCTCCAAGTTCAGCGCTAACGGCGAGCCCATCTACTTCTCGGTAGGCCCCACCGCTCCCGCTGCCATCCGCTGGATGATCAACACCGTGTTCATGGCCGTCATGTCCATGATCCTCACCTGCATCACCGCCGCCATGGCCGGCTATGCACTGGCAAAAAAGCGCTTTGTAGGCCGCAAGCTGCTGTTCACCCTCATCGTGTGTGCAATGGCTCTGCCCAAGCAGGTCATCCTGATCCCCCTGCTGCGCGAAATGAGCAGCCTGAACCTGTACAACACCATCTGGGCCGTCATCTTCCCCATCGTGGGCTGGCCCTTTGGTGTGTTCCTGATGAAGCAGTTCAGTGAGGGCATCCCCACTGAGATGCTGGAAGCGGCCCGCATCGACGGTGCAAGCGAGGCCAAGACCTTCATCGACATCGTGCTGCCCATGGTCAAGCCGGGCATCGGTGCACTGGCCATCTTTACCTTCATCAACAGCTGGAACGACTACTTCATGCAGTTGATCATGCTATCCAGCACCAGCAACCTGACCATCTCGCTGGGCATTGCAAAGCTGCAGGCTGAGAACAGCACCGACTTTGGCCTGATCATGCAGGTGCCGCACTGGCTGCTGTGCTATCATCATCATCTTCCTCATTTTCCAGAAGTACTTTACCAAGCATCGCAATGGGTGCTGTTAAGGGCTAAAATCCGACCGCCGCCTGCGGGCAAAGACTCCCCCGCCGGGGAGAGTATCGCCGGCAGGCGACAAAAGGGCAATGGCAGG
>ENA-OQHA01000308-OQHA01000308.1-human-gut-metagenome-genome-assembly--contig:-NODE-308-length-25695-cov-4.130867_pt1 | contig 25695 bp, 26 predicted proteins | sample MGYA00242558_ERZ504707 | MGnify/ENA primary metagenome ERZ504707 (study PRJEB26092, sample SAMD00036197) | human gut metagenome | host: Homo sapiens | study: EMG produced TPA metagenomics assembly of...
CTGACGTTTCAAGTCGTTTACGTATCGGCTGATACTCAGAATCATTCCAATGTAAACACAGTTGACGAGGGTTGATGTACCTCCTTTACTGATAAGTGGCAAAGGCTGTCCGGTGACTGGCATGATTCCTACGGCTACCAGCATATTAAACGTGGCCTGCAACACAAGCAGAATCCCAATGCCTGTAACCAGAAATATGTAATATGACTTGTCACAGTTTCTGGCTATTTTGGCAATTCTCATCAGAAGCAGGATGTAAAGAATGGCTACGAAAGCTCCTCCTACAAGTCCCAACTCTTCGATGATGATGGCATAGATAAAGTCGGAAAAAGCTTGTGACAGGAAATCTCGTTGTACACTGTTTCCCGGGCCTTTTCCTAAAATGTGGCTACTTGCTATGGCAATATTGGCATGGGCTATCTGTGCATCATTGTCGATGTCGAATTTGGCTGCCGGTATTTCACTCTCGTCAAAATGATTGTTCAAGCGGCTTTGCCAGGTTACCATACGATGAAGCCCGATTTTATCCCAGGCTTCTCCAGGAATATATTTGATGGTTCCTACACCAATGATGATGCAGGCAAAACCGATACCTGCAAGTAATCCGAGCTGCTTGAAGGGAACTCTTCCTACAAACATGAGAAGAAAAACACTTCCTGCCAACAAAACTGCCGTAGAAAGGTTTTCAGTCACAATGAGTCCGCAAGTTGCAGCCGTAATGCCGCATATATACTTGAAAGCTTTTTTGTTGGCTCCATTTTCTTCCTGCATGCGCGAAAGAATGAATGCGACGGTGATGATGGTTGCCATTTTGGCAACTTCTGAGGGCTGGAACTGAATGAAACCTAAATCAATCCATCGTTTGGCTCCATTGGTAAGGGCACCAATCACGAATACGGCTATCAGTAATGCCCATGATATAGGTAGTAAAGCGATAAAAGTCTTAAACCAGCGACAGGGAATATTATGCACAATCCATACAGCGATGGTACCCACCATCAGCAAGGTCAGATGGTTGGTAATCGGTCCCCAGTGGTCTCCACTTTTATAGGTAAGCGTACTGGATGCACTGAATACCTCTACAATGGATATCAGGCAGAGGAACAGGTAAATAATCCAGATCGCTTTATCCCCTTTAAAAAAGTTTTTTAGCAAATCCATGTGCTATGATTCTAACTTTTTAATGATGCTTATAGGTTTCTTACACACTCTTTAAACTGGTCGCCTCGGTCCTCATAACTTTTAAACAGGTCAAAGCTTGCGCAGCACGGACTCAGCAACACGGTTTCTCCTTTTTTTGCCATGTTGTAGGCTGCGTTTACGGCATCAGGCATGCTTTGTGCGTCTACAATCGGAAGACCAAAGTTGCCGAAAAAGTCGTGCAGCTTTTCGTTATGGAGTCCCAAGAATATCAGTCCGCTACATTTCTCTTTTACAAGGTCGGCAATCTCATTGTAGTCATTTCCTTTGTCTTTTCCTCCCAAAATCAAAACTGTTTTGGTTTTCATGCTTTGAAGTGCATACCAGCAAGAGTTGACGTTCGTAGCTTTTGAGTCGTTGATATAATCCACTCCTTTTACGCGTGCTACCTTTTCCAGTCTGTGCTCTACGCCTTTGAAGTCATTCAGTGCTTCGCGGATGCATTCTTTGCGAATACCTGCAATGTTAGCAGAAATACCGGCAGCCATGGAGTTGAAGAGGTTGTGAGTTCCAGTCAAAGCTAATTCTTCCTGTTCCATGTTGAATGCGATAGGACGGGTGAAGTACACCTTGTTTTCTTCGGTAAAGGCGGCGACTCCCTCTTCGTTCTTTTCAGCGAATGGGAAGTATTGTCCGTGAATACCATATTTATGAAGTTCCTTCTGTATGATGGGGTCGTCGTTCCAGAAAATGAAGGCATCATCATCCGTTTGGTTCTGGATAATACGGAATTTGGCATCTACGTAATTCTGCATTTCGAATCCGTAACGGTCCAGATGGTCTGGAGTGATGTTCATCAGCACGGCGATATTGGCATGGAACTTATACATGTTGTCGAGCTGGAAGCTGCTGAGTTCAATGACATAATAGTCATAATTACATTCAGCCACCTGATAAGCCAGACTTTGCCCGATATTGCCTGCCAGTCCCACATTCAGGCCTGCTTTCTTGAAGATGTGATAAATCAGTGAGGTTGTAGTCGTTTTACCATTGCTGCCTGTGATACAAATCATTTTGGCATTGGTATATCGGCCTGCAAATTCAATCTCCGAAATGATGGGAGTACCCTGATTCTTTAATTTCAGAATGATAGGAGCATCATTGGGAATTCCCGGGCTTTTAATCACTTCATCCGCATTCAGAATCAACTCTTCTGTGTGTTTACCTTCTTCCCATTGAATACCTCTTTCGTTCAACATTGCTTTGTACTTGTCCTTGATGAGGGACATGTCTGATACAAATGTGTCAAATCCTTTTTTCTGTGCCAGGACAGCGGCACCAGCTCCGCTTTCTCCTGCTCCTAAGATGACAATTCTTGCCATTGCTTTATCTGATTTTAAGTGTGATTATCGTAATTGCTGCTAATACAATGGTTACAATCCAGAAGCGGACTGTAATCTTGGACTCATGGAATACGCTGTGAGGGCGTGTGATCAAATAAGTACAGTTCGGGTCGAGCTGTGCCAGTGTCGTACGGAAATGGTCGTGAATCGGTGAACGCTTGAATATGCGCTGTTTGACTCCTTTTTCTTACCGCGCTGGAAATACTTTACCTGAAGAATAACCGACAGGTTCTCGACCAGAAATACTCCACATAGAATAGGAATTAATAACTCCTTGTGTATGATGATGGCAAATACGGCGATAAGTCTCCAATAGTAAGACTTCCCGTATCGCCCATGAATACTTGTGCAGGGAAGGCATTGTACCATAAGAAACCAACCAGTGCTCCAATGAAGGCACAGATAAAGATTACCAGTTCCTCACTTCCTGGAATATACATGATATTCAGGTATTCTGCATATTCTATGTGACTGGATACGTAGGCCAATATTCCTAAGGTAACTCCAATAATGGCCGAGTTCCCGGCTGCCATTCCATCCATACCATCGTTCAGGTTGGCTCCGTTGGAAACGGCTGTGACCACAAAAATAGTGATGAATACAAAGACAATCCATCCGGCATCCTGTGCATGCTCTCCTAAGAATCCTACAAAATCAGCATAATCCAAGTTGTTGTTCTTGAAGAAGGGGATTGTTGTCTTGGTTGATTTCTCATCCACAGGTTTATGGACCACGTCAACTACACGACCGTTTTGTTGGATTTCAATGTTCTCTCGTATTACTACATCCGGACTCAGGTACAGAGCCAGGCCGACAATCAGTCCGAGACCTACCTGGCCGATGATTTTAAATTTGCCATGAAGTCCTTCCTTGTCTTTCCGAAAAACCTTGATATAGTCATCCAAAAAGCCTAAAGTTCCGAGCCATAGGGTGGTAACCAGCATCAATATCATATAGATGTTATGCAATTTACCTAATAACAGGCAAGGAATCAGAATGGCTACGATGATAATGATACCTCCCATTGTCGGGACACCAACCTTATTGACGTTAAAAGGGTCAATAGACGCATCTCGCTGCGTCTCTGTAATCTGCTTCTTTTTGAGCAGGTTAATGAAATATTCTCCAAAGATGGCAGAAATCAACAAGGAGAGGATGACAGCATTAATGAACGGAACGATACGTATCCGAACATTCGTGCTCCCGGAAAATTGAATTGCTCTAAATATTGAAATAAATAATATAACATTGTCTTGTCTCTGTTTTTTAAAGTTCTCCTTTGAATATTTCCTCCAATACCTCTTTGTCGTCAAAATGTGATTTGACACCCTTTACATCCTGATAAGTTTCGTGTCCTTTTCCGGCAATCAGGATGACATCTTGCGGTTGGGCCAACATACATGCGGTACGGATAGCTTCTTTGCGGTCGACAATGCTGATAACTTTTTTCATGTCGTCCTTGCTAAGTCCCGCTAACATGTCATTGATGATGTCTTGCGGCTCCTCGAAGCGTGGATTATCAGAAGTGATAATTACTTTGTCACTTCTTTGAGCAGATTCTTTTGCCATTAAAGGACGTTTCCCTTTGTCACGATTTCCTCCCGCACCTACTACTGTAATGACTTGTCCTCTTCCTCTTAACACTTCATGAATGGCTTCCAATACGTTTACTAAAGCATCGGGTGTATGTGCATAGTCAACGATGGCTGTATAGCCTTTGGGAGAACGTTTGGCATCGAAGCGTCCGGAAACAGGGCGAAGCATACTCAGTTTTACCAATATATCTTCCGGGCGTTTCCCTAACAGGCAAGCTGCTCCATATACAGCCAGCAGGTTGGATGCATTGAAGCGTCCGATAAATTGCACGTTAACTTCGCGGTTATTAATGTCAAGCAACATTCCGTCAAAACTGTCTTCCAGTACTTTGCCTTTGAAGTCACAAAGAGAATGTAATGAATAGGCAGCCACTTTGGCTTTGGTGTTTTGCGTCATGACCGTACCGTTCTTGTCATCTAGGTTAGTCAGTGCAAAAGCTTGTTTCGGAAGATTGTCAAAGAATGCTTTCTTTGCTTTCAGATAATTTTCAAATGTCTTGTGGTAATCCAGGTGATCACGGGTAATGTTCGTGAAAATGCCACCGGCAAAAGTCAGACCACTGATACGTTTCTGTACAACAGAATGTGAACTGACTTCCATGAATACATATTTGCATCCTTCATCAGCCATACGTCCCAGCAACTGATTCAGTGTAATCGGGTCTGGAGTAGTATGGTCAGTAGGGATGGCCTCTCCGTCAATGTAATTGCACACTGTAGAGATTAATCCGGCCTTATATCCAAACAAGCGGAACATATTATATAATAAGGTAGCGATGGTCGTTTTTCCGTTAGTACCAGTTACTCCTACTAATTCCAGTTTGGAAGTCGGGTCTCCATAGAATGTAGTAGCAAGTTTACCAACAGCTTCTTCTGTGTCTGACAATTGTACATAAGTCACATTGGATTCAATTTGTACAGGCAGCTGTTCACAGACAATTACTGTGGCTCCATTCTCAATGGCTTTGGAAATATAGTTATGTCCGTCAGCTTGCGTTCCTTTTACGGCTACAAACATGAATCCGTTTTTCACCATGCGAGAATCCATGTGAATACCATTTACCTCCAGGTTGGTATCTCCTATGATTTGCTGTGCGTTGACAGCTTTTAGCATATTCTCAAGTTTCATTGCTTTCTAGTTTAATGTTAATGTTATTGTTTGTCCTTTATGTAAATAAGAGCCTGCATTCAGGCTTTGTCTGATTACCTTTCCTGTACCAGATAAGCGTACACGGAGTCCTTTGCTTTCCAATAAATAGACTGCGTCCTTTGCTCCCATACCTCTTACGTTAGGTACTAAATTCTTTTCCGTATTTGTTCGCTTCAGTTCTGCATAAGTCGTTGTGCAGTTCGCTTTGCCCCAGATAGGAGTACTGCTTTTCGGTATGCTTGAACTATTACTCTGAATATTCAGATTCTGTAATACATAAGATGCTTCGCGCAAGTCTCCATTCTTTACTTCAGGAATAATAATTGAAGTTGAGTCTTTTGCTGAGGCTAAATCCTGATACAGATGCTTAGCATAAATACGTTCAGCAATCCGGCTGAATACGCTACCAGCTTGCAAACCTCCTGATGCAGGACCATGCGGTATCTGAATGGATACCATACAACTGTATTTAGGCGCTTCAGATGGGAAATAGCCGCAGAAGCTGACTAAGTAACTTACTCCTCCAGCTTTGTATCCAGCTTTCCCTTGAGAAACCTGGCGGTACCTGTTTTTCCGGATACACTAAACTGCTTACTTCCGGCAGGCTTGGCCAGTCCTTGAGAAACCACCTTTCGTAGAATCCCTTGAATCATGGTCAGAGTAGTGTCCGAACAGATTTTAGGATTTACAATCTCTGTCGGGAATTCTTGTATGATTTCTCCATCTTTTGCGATAGCCTTTACAAACTTAGGCTTGACCATGACTCCGTTATTGGCTATGGCATTGTAAAAATTCAGCATATAGATAGGAGGAATCATCGTTTCGTATCCGATACTCATCCAAGGCAAAGAGGTCTTGGCGAAGTATCGTTCTTTAGGCCCCAATATACGAGGACTTGCTTCTCCTACGAAACCTAAATTTAAAGGTTTGTCAATGCTCATGCGTTTCAGCCCATCTATAAATTTCTGTGGATTGTCTCCGTAAAATTTGTCAATGATGCTTGACACGCCGACATTGGATGACACTTCCATGATTCTGGTTACATCTATTTTTCCATATCCGCCTTTATACCAGTTCCAGTCCTTCATGTTGCTTCCGTGCATATTGACCACACCATTGCCCGTGTCTACCATGTAGTCAGGTGATAAATTTATCTTCCAGTGCGACCATGATTGAAGCCGTCTTGAAGGTAGAACCCGGTTCCATCAAGTTACTTACGGCGATATTTCGCATTTCATAATAGTTCCCGTCACCTGCTCGGGTCATGTTTACGTTAGCTTTTACTTCTCCAGTTGCTACATCCATGACAATGGCTACACCAAATACCGCTTCAAGATTCTTTAGCTGGTCTACAAGAGCCTTTTCGGCAATATCCTGCATGTCGACGTCTATTGTGGTAATTATATCACAACCGTCTACGGCAGGTTTGTCGATGATGTTCAGATATTTGTTCATGACTTTCTGACGGTGAGTAATACCATCCTGTCCTTTCAAGATAGAATCGTACGTCAACTCTATTCCGTTCTTTGCTCCCAATGTTACATCCGGATACATATCGCCTAACGTACGTGCCGCCAATGAACCGAATGGCTTTTTGCGCTGGTTGAAAGCCAGTTCATGAAATCCTCCTTTAAATTTACTTAAGTTGAATACGGGCAATTTCTTGGCTTCTTTGTATTCAATGTAAGAAATACGTCGTGGATAGAGAAGATAGTTCCGGCTCTTCTGCCGTCTGCCTTTCAAGATGTGCTGGCGAAATTCCTTTGCACTTTTATCAGGAAAGATTTGATGAAGCCTTCGCATATTTCCGTCAGGTGGTTCATCAGCATGGTGTCTTTTGTTTCTCCACCTGCCTTGAAATCCATGTAAATCTTATATTCCGGCAGACTGCTGGCCATCAGTTTCCCATCTGCAGAGATGATATTACCTCTGGTGGGATGGACAATCACATTCTCTTTGATGAAACGGTCGGCCACATCCTTCCAGTATTGTCGCTCAGCAAACATGATAATTGCTGCTTTTGCAATAATTGCAATAGCCAGCAATGCCATGATGAGCATAATGAGCGTATATCGTAATATGATATTTTTTTGTCCTGGTACCATTTTAATCCTTGTTTTTTATTAGATAGGGTGGTGTGGAAGCTGTTTCCAGTGGAGTCCCTTCTGCAGAAATATACTCTTCAATGCGCGACTGGCGGCTTTTCTCTGTCAGTTCAGAGGAAATAGTCAGTGCGTCATATTTGGTGTCGATTAATTCCTTTTTCAAGCGGTCTATTTCAATCATTTCCTGCTGACTGGAATAGCGGTTGTCTATGTACAGGATGACAAGAATCATAATCAGTATGATTAAGTTAGCTTGTTTTCTCATCAGGTGTACCAGTACTTCCCCTCCTAATATGCTTCTCCAGGTAATATGTGGAGAATCTTGTGGTGTCATCTCTTGGTGTTCCATGTGTTACTTCTTTTCTGCGATTCTCAGTTTGGCGCTGCGTGAACGTGGGTTACGCTGTATTTCGTCCTCGCTGGGGATAATAACCTTGTTGTTGATTAACTTGAATGGAGTTTCTACGTTCCCGAAAAAGTCCTGTTTAGCCTTTCCTTCAATGTTACCCGTTTTCATGATGTTTTTCACCATGCGGTCTTCCAGTGAATGATAGGTTATGACTACCAGTCGTCCTCCGGGCTTGAGAGCTTCCGTTGCAGCATAAAGCATTTCTTTCAGCGCTTCCATTTCTTGGTTTACTTCTATTCGAAGAGCCTGAAAAACTTTTGCTAATTCTTTCTTTTCTCTTTCTCTTCCGTAAAGTGGTTTTACAATCTCAATGAATTCCCCTATGGTCTCCACTGGCTTTTGTGCTCTGGCCTTTACAAGTGTGGCAGCCAGTTTACGACTGTTTTTCAACTCTCCGTAAAGATAAAACAGGTCAGCTAGCTTTTCCTCCTCATACGTATTGACAATATCGGCGGCAGTAATGCCTGCACGTTTGTTCATTCGCATGTCCAGTTTTCCGTCAAAGCGGAAAGAAAAACCGCGTTCAGAGTCATCAAAATGGTGAGATGAAACACCTAAATCGGCTAAGATGGCTTCTACTTCTTCCACTCCGTAATAGCGAAGGAAATTGTGCAGGTAGCGAAAATTACTTCTGACAAAAGTAAAACGTTTGTCGTTGATAATATTTCTTTCCGCATCGGCATCCTGATCAAAGCTGAACAGCCGGCTCTTACTGTCCATGTTCCGTAATATTTCTCTGGAATGTCCTCCTCCTCCGAATGTGACGTCCACGTAAGTGCCTCCAGGCTGAAGATGCATGCCTTCAATACTCTCGTGTAATAGTACCGGTATATGATATGTAGACTCTGTTTTCTCCATGCGATTTTCTTGTAAATTCACCTTATTATATATTCAAGCGGTAAAATTAGAAATTCCATAGAATCACGCATCATGTTTTCTATAGAAAATTTGAATAAGTTATCAACAGGTTACTCTTTCTGTGCAAAACAAGGAAGAAACGTCAAAGATTTGTCTTAATGAAATTAGTTCTGCAATTTTTTTTGTCTGTATAAGTGTATTTTTTGTCATAAAATGAGTGTCTTTTCAAAGATGAGTTACTTTTGCAAAGTAAACTTTTGTAGAATGGGTGAAAATTCAATATTTTTAATTGACATTGACAAAGTATTGAGAGACAAAGCAGGGAAAAAGGCTGACCGCATACCGCGTTTTTTAGTGTCATACTTAAAGCATATTGTGCATCAGGACGAAATTAATGTGTTCCTGAAAAGTGTTGCCGACAAGACCGGTGTGGATTTTCTGGAGGCTTGCATGGAATTCCTTGACATTAAGCTGGAAGTGAAAGGGATAGAGAATCTTCCTTCCGATGGCTTATGCACGTTTGTGTCTAATCATCCTTTAGGAGGACAGGATGGTATCGCCTTAGGCTATATATTGGGCAAGCATTACAATGGTCGCATAAAATACCTTGTAAATGATTTGCTGATGAATCTTCATGGGTTAGCTCCATTGTGTATTCCTATTAATAAGACTGGATCCCAGTCGCGCGATTTCCCCAAGATGGTAGAGGCTGGATTCCGCTCTGATTCTCATATTATTATGTTTCCGGCTGGCATCTGTTCCAGAAGGCAAAAAGGAGTGATAAAAGATTTAGCCTGGAAGAAAACCTTTATCTCTAAAAGTGTGGAAACACAACGGAATGTCATCCCGGTGCATTTCGAAGGAAGAAATTCTGATTTTTTCTACAATTTGGCCAATCTGTGTAAATTTTTAGGGATTAAGTTTAATATAGCCATGCTTTATTTGGCTGATGAAATGTTTAAAAACCGTCATAAGACCTTTAAGGTAACAATTGGCAAACCGATTCCATGGCAGACGTTTGACAAATCACGTTCGGCAACGGAATGGGCGGACTATGTAAGAGAGTTAGTTTATAAACTGTGAAAAGAAAATACGATTTAATCATTGGATTATGGAAGATATAATTGCTCCGATTGACAAGGAAGTTCTAAAATCGGAACTAACGGAAGACAAGCGCTTAAGATTTACGAACAAGAGCAACAACGAGATTTACATTGTTACATGGAAGAATGCGCCTAATGTGTTGAAGGAAATTGGGCGTTTGCGTGAAATTGCATTCCGTGCCGCTGGAGGGGGAACCGGTAAGTCAATGGATCTTGATGAATATGACTTGATGGAAAATCCTTATCAACAATTGATTGTATGGGATCCTGAAGCCGAAGAAATCCTGGGTGGCTACCGTTATCTGTTAGGAGATGAAGTGGAATTTGATGCCGACGGCAAACCTTTGCTGGCAACAGCTCACATGTTCAATTTCTCCGAGAAATTCCTGAAAGACTATTTGCCTACCACGATAGAATTAGGACGCTCTTTCGTGACGCTTGAATACCAGTCTACTCGAGCAGGTTCAAAAGGACTGTTTGCCTTGGATAATTTGTGGGATGGTCTGGGAGCGTTGACGGTTGTCATGCCGCAGGTAAAATATTTCTTTGGAAAGATGACCATGTATCCCAGCTATAACCGCTTCGGACGTGATATGATTCTTTATTTCCTGAAGAAACATTTCAATGATAAAGATAAGTTGATTACCCCGATGCAGCCTTTGCTGATTGAAACCGATGAAAAGGTACTTGAGAAGCTGTTCTGCTACGATACCTTTAAGGAAGATTATAAGGTGTTGAATACAGAGGTGCGCAAGTTGGGATATAACATTCCCCCTTTGGTGAATGCCTATATGAGCTTGTCGCCGACCATGCGTATGTTCGGTACGGCGATTAATGATGGCTTTGGCGATGTGGAAGAAACCGGCATCTTGATTGCTGTGGATGAGATTCTTGAAGAAAAGCGTGTGCGTCACATCGAATCTTATCTGCGTGAACATCCGGAGGCTCTGCAGATAACTTCTGGAGCCAATCCGGTGGTAAATAAAACGCAGAAATAATAATATTCTTTATAGAGCAGGCAGGCTGTTCCCGTTTATTTTTCGGTATAGGTCAAGTGCATAGACATCTGTCATACCGGAAATATAATCGAGTACAGCCTGAATTTTTTCATATAAGGTAGGAGCCTGGATATGATATTGGCTGGACACTCGGTTGATTAACAACTGGGAATACGCCTTTTCCGGGTATCTTACGGCTTCAATCATTAAGTCGACCAGCGTGGTAATTACTTGGTAACCGGCCAGTTCAATGTCGACTACATCTTTCGAGCAATAAATCTTTTCAAAAGCCGTATGTGAGCAGTTCTCATAAGCCTCTCTGACTCTTGAACTGAGCTTCTGAATCAACGTTCCTTGAAATTCACCTTTTAGAATTTCCTCTTCGTGCAGAATAAAGGTGCGTACACATTCACTGATTAATACTCCGATGGCCGATGAACGCAGGTAGGCTATTTGCTCGTTGGTATCGTCCACCATTTTGCATATCGATTGAATATGGCCTAACTTTTCGGGTGCAAAGAAACGTAAATACAATTCTTTGGTCTCCTGTGTAGTCAGTATTTTCAGTTTATGCGCATCTTCTATGTCCATCATCTGGTAGCAGATGTCATCTGCCGCTTCTACAAGATACACCAGCGGATGGCGGCAATACTTCAATGGCTCTCCTTCCTTGCTAATCTTTTTAAGTCCCAGTTCATGAGCTATCTTCTGAAAAGCTTCTTCTTCGCTGGTGAAAATCCGAATTTTTGTTTGCTTCCGGCCAGTTGCGAAGAAAAAGGATATTTCACGATGGCAGCCAGCGTGGCATACGTCAGTACAAAACCACCGGGACGTCGTCCCTGAAACTGGTGGGTGAGCAAGCGGAATGCGTTGGCATTTCCTTCGAAGTGAGTGAAGTCATCCCATTCCTTTGCTGAAAGATACGCTTGTAAGGTCCGTCCTTTTCCTTCGGAAAAATATGTGCCGATGGCCTTTTCTCCCGAATGACCGAAAGGAGGATTTCCCAAGTCATGTGCCAGACAGGCGGCCGATACAATGGAGCCTATTTCTGAAATATGCGTATCATGCAGTTCCGGATGAAGCTTTAACAGCTCGGATGCGATTTTATTGCCGAGCGAACGCCCTACGCATGAAACTTCCAGGCTGTGTGTCAGTCGGTTGTGTACGAAGATACTTCCCGGCAAGGGAAAGACTTGTGTCTTGTTTTGCAAACGCCGGAAAGGGGCTGAGAATATCAGGCGGTCATAGTCACGTTGGAACTCTGTACGGTCTTCTTTTCGGGCTTCATGAAGATTCTCCAGACCGAATCTTTTATTTGATAGCAATTGTTTCCAGTTCATAATGTAACTCCTTTGTGATGTGGTACTTAAATTTAAAGAAGCTCTAAAAGTTAAGTGCAAAAATATAAAAAAATGGTAAACGTAACTATTAATTCTGTGGATTGTGTAACTTCGCAACTTCATAAAAAGCATAAAATAGATGAAAATACAGATTATAAATACTTCCCGGCATCCGTTGCCGCAATATGCTACTCCGCAGTCGGCTGGAGTAGATCTTCGTGCGAACCTGAATGAACCGATTGTGTTGAAGCCTTTGCAGCGTTGTCTGGTACCCACCGGATTGTTTTTGGCGTTGCCACAGGGGTATGAGGCTCAGGTGCGTCCGCGTAGTGGACTGGCTATCAAAAAAGGCATTACCGTATTGAATTCTCCGGGAACCATTGATGCCGATTATCGGGGAGAAATCAACGTGATATTAGTCAACTTGTCAGCTGAAGAGTTTGTGATTGAAGACGGTGAACGTATTGCACAGATGGTGATAGCCCGTCATGAACAGGCTGAATGGGAAGAAGTGGAAGTGTTGGACGAAACGGAGCGTGGGGCAGGAGGATTTGGTCACACAGGAACCGTATAAACCTGAATGTATGAAAAAACTATTAGGAATCATCGGGATGGTTTTTCTGCTGTTTGCCTGTGGTACCACCGGAAAACAGCATTCGGCAAAGCAAAACTTGGCAAATGAGGAAAGGGATACCTTGTCATACGAACAGCGCAGGAAGTATAATTACTTTTTTCTGGAGGCAGTTCGCCTGAAGCAGAAGGGAGAGTATGATGCTGCGTTTGAACTTTATAAGCACTGTCTGGATATTTATCCGGGTTCCGCTCCAGCCTTGTATGAGATTTCCCAGTTCTATATGGTCTTAGGCCAGGAACAGAAAGGCGAAGAAGCGCTGAAGAAAGCAGTACGTTCGGATGAATCAAATTTCTGGTATAAACAGACTTTGGCGGCTTATTACCAGCGGAAGCGTGATTGGGCGAAAGCCATTGCCGTGTATGACGACATGGCACATCAGTTCCCGTCCCGACTGGAACCGCTGATGGCATTGGTTGATTTGTATAATCAGACAAAGAGCTACGCACAAGTAGTTTCTGTGTTGAACCGTCTGGAAGAACTGGATGGAAAGTCTGAGCAAATCAGTATGGAGAAGTTCAGAATGTACTTGTTGATGGATAATCAGGAACAGGCGTTTAATGAAATTGAAAGTCTGTCGAAAGAGTATCCGTATGATTTACGCTATCAAACGATTTTAGGCGATGTGTACCTGAATAACGACAAGCCCGAGGAGGCTTATGCGGTTTACCAGCGGATTTTAAAGGAAGAACCGGGATATGCACCGGCTTTGCTATCAATGGCTTCTTATTATAAACAGTTGGGTAAGGACAGCCTGTATCGTCAGCAATTGGATACCATTCTGTTGAATGAGGATGTGGAGTCGAACACCAAGATGGAAATCATGCGTCAGCTTATTCTTCAGTCGGAACAGACCACGAAGGACAGTACACAGATTGTATCCTTGTTCAAGGAAATCTTGGACCGTCCGCAGCAAAATGCCGATTTGGCCATGCTTTGTGCACAATACATGATTACAAAGCACATGGAAAAAGAGTCTGTACCTGTACTGAATCAGGTTCTGTCGCTCGATCCGGAAAACAAGCCTGCCCGCTTACAGTTGCTCAGCTATGCTATTCGTGACAATAACCTCGATGAAGTGATTCGTGTGGCTACTCCTGCGCTGGAATACAATCCCGATGCCATGGAGTTCTACTATTATTTAGGCTTGGCTCATTATCAGAAAGAAGAAACGGATAAGGCTATGGAGATTTTCCAGCAAGGGCTGAAGCAGGTAAATGAAAAGAGTGATAAAGGAATTGTCTCAGATTTTTATGCCATTTTAGGAGATCTGTACCATTCTAAGGAAATGAAAGCAGAAGCTTATGCAGCCTATGATTCTTCATTGGTTTATAATCCGAACAACATCGGAACACTCAACAACTATGCTTACTATCTGTCTGTAGAGCGGACTAATCTGGATAAAGCCGAGGAAATGAGTTATAAGACCGTAAAGGCAGAACCTGAGAATGCGACTTATCTGGATACTTACGCCTGGATTCTGTTTGAGAAGAAACGCTATACCGAAGCGCGTATTTATATTGAACAGGCCATGAAGAACGGAGGAGACAGCAGTCAGGTGATTGTGGAACATTGCGGTGACATTTATTATATGTCTGGCGAAAAGGAAAAAGCGCTGGAATACTGGAAAAAGGCGGATAGCATGGAGAATAAGGAAGAAGACGGAGCTACTCCGCGTACAGAAGCTGAATTGAAGCGCTTGAAACGTAAAATCGCATTGAAAAAATACATAGAATGAAACGGTTTATTTACTGGGTATATGTGGTGTGCCTGATTGTATTGGCCTCTTCTTGTCGTTCTCTGCGTCATGCAGAACGCGCCCCGATGATTGGTGGACTGAAAGGAGAAGAGTATCAGGAAAAGGTAATTTCCGGTCTTCCTCACTGGAATTGTGTGACAGGAAAGGTCGCTTTGAACCTGAATGTAGACGGGGGAAGAATACGAAATTATCGGCTACGCTCCGAATGAAGAAAGGAGAAGTCATACAATTGTCGGTGGCTCCTTTGCTGGGCATTGAAGTGGCACGTCTGGAAATTTCTCCAGACCGTATTTTAGCCGTCGACCGCCTTCACAAGCAGTATGTGGAAGTTTCTTTTGATGAGTTGAACCGGATGGCCGATCTGAATCTGAGCTTTAATGTGCTGCAGTCTTTGTTTCTGAACGAAATCTTTTTGCCGGGTAAGGAAACCGTTGAGGTGTCCGATTTGCATCGTTTCCGGATGACATCAGAAGGAGACCGTGCTCTGTGGGAAGTAAAAGATACCCGAAAACTGGCCTACCGTTTCCGGACTACGGCCGATAAAGGATGGCTTGAAAACACTTCTGTGGCCCTGTCTGGCACTCCGTATGCATTAAGCTGGACGTATGGAGATTTTGGGAAATTAGGTACGGCTTATTTCCCTCAGCATATATTGGCAGAGTTGCAGGGGACTGGAAAAACTTATAGTCTGGACATGAAGCTTTCCCGTATGTCGGTGGGAGAAGACTGGGAGACGCGGACAAGCCTGTCCTCCAGATATAAGAAAATAGAATTAACAACCTTGCTCAAAATGTGGTTGGAAAGATGAAACGTTTTGTAGTCATATCTTGTATTTGCTTTTGCGTTTGTACGCTTGCTGCTCAAACTACTCCGAAGATTCGTCAACTGGAAAAACAGCGTAATGAGCTGAAACAACAGATTGCCGAATCGGAAACCTTGTTGCAGTCTACCAAGAAGGATGTGAAAAGTCAGCTGGGAAACCTGGCTTTACTTTCAGGGCAAATAGAGGAACGACAAAAATACATTCAGACCATAGAAAATGATGTAAAGGCCATTCAGCAGGAGATTAGCCGTCTGGAGCGAGATTTAAAGAGTCTGCAGAAAGAACTGAAAGAAAAGCGGCAAAAATATGAATTATCTGTAAAATACATTTATCGGAATAAGTCTATACAAGACAAGCTGATGTTTATTTTCTCAGCCGAAGATTTCGGGCAAATGTACCGGCGTTTGCGGTATGTGCGTGAATATGCCGATTATCAGCGTTTGCAAGGCATTCAGGTACAGCGGAAGCAAAAGCAAGTTACCGAAAAGGCCAATTCTTTGAAAAACAGCCGGAAGGCGAAGGAAGACTTGCTCAAGCAGGGAGAAGCGGAGAAGGCTAAGCTGGAAGCACAGGAGCAGGAACGCAAGCAGATTTTGTCAGGCTTGCAAAAGAAACAGCGGAGCATTCAGTCGGAACTGGCTAAACAGCGTCGTTCTGCGGATAAACTGAATGCGCAAATTGACCGTCTGATAGAAATTGAAATCGAAAAAGCTCGTAAGCGTGCGGAAGAGGAAGCTCGCCGTAAAGCCGAAGAGGCTCGTAAGAAAGCGGAAGCTGCAAAGGGCAGTACCGAAACATCATCGTCGGCTAAAAAAGAGACAGCGAAGACTTCTGTCGAGAAGTTAGAAGCTTATAAGGTGGATTCGGAAGACCGTCGCTTGTCAAGTAACTTTGAGAAAAATAAAGGAATCCTCCCAGTGCCAATTACCGGACCATACGTGGTGGTAGGACATTATGGACAGTATCAGGTGAAAGGACTTCGTAATGTGAAGCTGGACAATAAGGGAATGGATATTAAAGGAAAGTCGGGTGCCAATGCCCGTGCTATCTTTGACGGTGAAGTTTCGGCTGTCTTCCAATATAATGGCCTGACCAATGTGCTGGTACGTCATGGAAGCTATATCTCCGTTTATTGTAACCTGTCTACAGTGCGTGTCAAGAAAGGCAGTCTGGTACGTGCCCGTGATGTGTTGGGAGAAATCCATACCAATGCAGAAGGAGAAACGATTTTGCATTTCCAGTTGCGTAAGGAAACGGTGAAACTGAATCCGGAACTTGGATACATCGTTAACAATCGTGCGGATATAGAATGGGGAGTCCTGGTTTTATTAGCCAGGACTTTTTAGTGTATAAACTCTTCAATATAGGGATATGATGGCGCATTTCCTATATGTGTACTTACATAAAAAGGAAAATTTTAGTGCAAATTCTCTGTTTCACACTGTGAAATATAAAAACCACACTGTGGGATACATATTTCACACTGTGAGATACAAATACCACAGTGTGAAACAGAGAATTTATCAGAGCGTTGTGAGGAATGTACTAAGGCAACTTTGATTAGGCTGATTGAGTTATGATTTTAAACCATAGTAAATGAAAATTACTATACTTCACTGTAATAACTTTAATACTTTTATCGTGGCGTTCCGGTTTCTCAAAAGATATATTTATTTTTATATTGAATTCACGTTATTTTCTATGTATTTTTGTAATAAAGTTATGAGTTGCATAGTAGTAAGACAATAGTTTGATGAAGAATCATTATTTTCAGATGGATGACAGAGCATTGTGGTCAGAGTTGCGTAGTGGTAGTCTGATTGCTTTGGAGGTTATATATAGAAGATACTATTCATTGCTTCTCAATTATGGGATGAAATGTACTCCTGATGATGATATGGTTCGCGATTGTATTCAGGAGCTGTTTGTGAAGCTGGCTAAGAGTTCAAATCTTTCGGATACGGAATATCCTCGCTCTTATCTTCTGAAGTCGTTGCGCAATATGATTAATGATAAGTCTACTTCAGCAAGGTCTCAGGTAGAATGTTTCTCATTTAATGATGAGATTTTTCGGATATTATGGATGATGATTCTTTTGAAAAGATTTTTGGAAACAGTGATGAGGATCTTCGGAAGAAGAAGGCACTTGTCCAGGCACTTTCTCAACTTACCTCTCAACAAAAGCATATCCTTTATCTTCGGTATATAAAGGGGCTATCTCATAAGGAAGTAGCTGAGGCTATGGATATGAATGTACAATCTTCAATGAATCTATTGTCTCGTAGCGTTTCAAAACTTCGTGAGATTCTTGCAACTCATTCGATAATGTGTATCACATTCCTTCAGTGGATGCAAATTATTTTAAAATAGTTTCTTGATTATAGACTCCGATATATATTTTGATGAATATATATCGGATTTTTTTTCTTTTTATATTATCCTGAAAGACATTGTGTTATAAAAAAATCGCATAAAAAAGTCATTAAAAGTGAGTAGGTTTTTGTTATATTATCGTATTAAAGATAAAAGGCAGAAATAATGAGTAGAGAAAACAATATATCATACTTTAGGAAATTAATTTATTATTTTAAATCGTGTGAGGTATCACCAACGGTTGATGAAGAAGACAGATTGTGGAATAATATAATGTCTGAAATCAGTGCTTCTAGACGCCGGAGAAGATATGAGTTAAATAGATGGCGTATCTCCTTAATTTCTTTGGGAGTAGCTGCGATGCTTTCAGGAATAGTCTGGATACTTCAGGATAATAACAGAAATGAGTTGCACTCTCTTTATGTACCTATCAGGCAATGGATGTCAGTACGCATATAAAGAGTGACAAGGTGAAGATTCTGACTGGTGAACAAGAACTGGTTTCTGTAGATAATGGTGCGAGAATAGATTATACAAAATCTGATGAGAAACTTGTTTTAGGAGATAGGGAAGTTGCGATGCCTGATGATGCAGCATATCACCAGCTTGTGGTTCCGAATGCTAAACATGCATCTTTAGTTTTGTCAGATGGCTCTGTTCTCTATGTGAATGCAGGTACACGCGTGGTTTATCCTGATAAATTCAAGAAAGACTATAGAGAGATTTTTGTGGATGGTGAAGTCTATATAGATGTGGTAAAAAATGAAAAAGCTCCTTTCAAGGTTCATACTACCTCTTGTGATATAGAGGTTTTAGGTACGTCTTTTAATGTTCAGGCATATAGTAGTGATACCAATGCGGAGGTTGTATTACTTCGCGGTTCTGTGAAACTTAAGGATAAACATGAGGAAGAGTTGCTGTTGCAGCCTGATGAACTGGCTGTGATAATGGGCAGTAGCATAAAAGAGAAGAAGCATGTTAATGCTTCAGACTATATATTGTGGACGAAAGGTCTTCTTAAACTTGATGCCACACCTCTTTCTGCTGTATTTAAACGGTTGGAAAGATACTATGGAGTTAAATTAGCATATCCTGAAGAAATGGAGAGCATGAAATTATATGGTAGTCTTGATTTGCAATGCTCACTTGAAGAAGTGCTTCGCCGTATAAGTTTGACAGCTCCTATTTCTTTCCAAAAGATGGATAACGAGATAGAGATACATATAAACAACGTTCATAAAAATAACTGACTTGTGAATCAAGAAATATAAGTCGGATAAATATTAACCCAATAAAATTTGTATACTATGGTTTTAATGAATTATTACTCAACTTAAGAAAAGTCATTGTCTTTTTTTATTTGAAAAAGGATGTATGAAGAAGATTTTTAACCTTTTAATTTAATAACAAACATGGAAAGCAACAAAAAGATTTTCAGGAGTAATAGTATAAGAACACTATGTACTCTACCTTTATTTTTACTGCCTATAGCAGAAATGAATGGAACTACAACTTATGCTCAGTCAGTGCAGTTTAGTTTTAGTTTATCTAATTCAACTGTAAAAGAAGTGTTGGAGCAGATAGAAAATGAAAGTGAATTCGTTTTTGTATATTATGAAAACACATTTGACCCTTCAAAAAAGTTAGTATAAATGCAAACGGAAAAGAAGTCGATGAAATTCTCGATGAAGTATTTGCCGGACAAGGAGTCAGTTATGAAATAAACGATCGTCAAGTTATCTTGAAAAAAGGAGATGTTGCCAATACTGCTTTCAATGCTGTGAGCCAGCAGGAAACAAGAAAGGTCAAGGGAATTGTAAAAGATAGTTCTGGAGAACCCATTATTGGTGCCAATGTATTGGTGAAAGGTACATCTATAGGTACTATAACTGATATGGATGGTAATTTTATTCTTGATGTTCCGTCAGATTGTACTCTTCAGATTTCTTATATCGGTTTTAATACTCAGGAAATAAAGGTAACGAACCAAACCAATGATTTAACTGTAAGCCTGAAAGAAGATACAGAAACTCTTGACGAAGTGGTGGTTGTGGGATTTGGATCACAGAAGAAAGCAAATCTTACAGGGTCTGTTTCTACTGTAAAAATGGATGAAGTAATGGGTAGCCGTCCTTTAGTTTCCGCGTCAGATGCTTTACAGGGAACTATGCCGGGACTTATGGTATCTAATAATGGAAATGCTCCAGGAAAGGGAAAGTCCTTCCAAATTCGAGGTGCCTACTCGCTGGGTGCACAAAATACCACAGATGGTTCTTATGGAGCGTGATAGAACCTTTGGTTCTTATAGATAATGTGGAAGGTGATTTAGATTTGGTTAACCCTGAAGATATTGAAAGCATTACTGTTTTGAAAGATGCTGCTTCATCTGCTATTTATGGTGCAAGAGCTGCTGGTGGTGTGATATTGGTAACTACTAAACGTCCACAAAAGAACACTCAGTTCACGCTTAACTATAATAACAACTTTGCTTTTGCTAGTGCCATAAATCTTCCAAAACAAACGTCTTTGGAAACTTACTTACGAGCCTATTCTGATGCAACAGGTGATGCATTTTGGACAAAAGGAACTCCTAGTGTAAGTAAGTGGCTGCAGTATCTGGAACAATATAAGAAAGATCCTTCTTCGATGAAGTTTATGGTGATGGAATTTATAAGGATGCTGATGGCGGAATTTATTTCTTGAATGAAAAAGATCTTGTGAAGAATATGTTGGAAAGAAGTTTCCAGCAGACACATAATATTTCGGCAAGTGGAGGTACTGATAAAGTTCGCTACAGACTTTCTGCAGGTTATTTGTCAAGTGATGGAGTGGCTTATTACGAATAAAGATAAATATACCAGAATGAATGTAAGCGGGTTTATGTCAGCTGATTTGACTAATTGGTTTACTCAAGGGAGCTACTTTTTCTTATTGCACACGGCAAAAAGAGTGAACCTAAATCGGCTTTAGGAGCAATATATTCTACTCGACTCGCCTCATTCTATCCAGAAGGAACTATGCCGGAAGAGATTGTTCCAGAGGTGGCTGGCTTACCATTCTTTACTTCTAGAAATCAGATTCAATGGTCTAATCCCATGACTGAGAAGACTGATAACCCGAGAATATTCTTAAAGTCAATATTGAAGCCGCTGAAAGGTTTGCAAATTAGCTTTTGAATATACATTTGATAAGAATATCTACGATTATCATTGGTATACAGGTAGTGAATATTACACTACAGTACAGGGTGATAAGAGTGTTACTCCTGCTGAAGATTATTTGGAGAAAAGAAAACGTTCTACAAATTATAACGCTATAAATCTTTATGCAACTTATGATCTTACTATTAAAGATATTCATAAGATGAAGTTTATGGCTGGTTTTAACCAGGAATCCAGTTATATGGATGAATTGGAAGCTTATTCTTATGGTCAGGCAGTGATTGAGGTTCCTTCGCTTGGTGGAGGTACTTCTACGCTTAAAGCCAATGACAGCTATGACGAATATGCTGTAAGAGGTGGATTCTTTAGGGTAAATTACAGCTATAATGATATTTATTTACTTGAAGTTAATGGTAGGATATGATGGCTCTTCCAAATTCCCGAAAAATTCACGTTTCGGATTTTTCCCTTCAGTATCAGCTGGATGGAATATTGCGCAGGAGTCTTTTATGGAAAGAACCCGTACGTGGCTGGATGGTTTGAAATTGAGAGCTTCGTATGGTGTGATAGGTAATCAAAATATTCCTACTTATGCCTTTAATCCTACTATGTCTATCAACAATAAGTACAACGGATGGTTGCAGAATGGAAACTATGTGGCTGCTATAACTACGCTGCCTTCTCTTGTAAGTCAGAACTTTACCTGGGAAAAGGTTGGAACTGTTGACGTTGGTCTTGATTTGACAATGTTGAGTAACAGACTTACCGGAACTTTCGATTGGTATCAGAGAAATACTAATGGAATGTTGGCTCCGGGTATGCAATTGCCAGCTGTAGTGGGTGCAGAAGCTCCTTATCAGAATACTGCAGATATGCGGACCAGAGGATGGGAAGTTGCGCTGAACTGGAGAGATATGGTTGGTAATCTTGAATATCGGGTAGGTTTCAATCTTTCTGATAGTAAATCAATCATTACTAAATATGATGGAAATTCTGATTATTTGCTTAGTAGTCAGCGAACAAATATTTATACAGGAGGAACATATACATTCTGGGATTATTATGAAGGTAAAGAAGTCGGTGAGATTTGGGGGTATGAATTCGATGGATTCTATACAGTAGATGATTTTAAGAATACTACTACTTGGGAATTAAAAGATGGCATTGCCAAACCGGATAACGCAAATCCTATGCCGGGTGATGTGAAATTCAAGAATTTACGTGATGATGAGAAGGGTACTAACTTGATTACAAGTGGTGATAATACTTTAAAAGAATCCTGGTGATAGAAAGGTGATTGGAAATGAGATGCCTAGGTACCTTTACGGAATCAATTTGGGCTTGGGATATAAGGGCTTCGATTTAAGTGTGTTTATGCAAGGAACCGGTCGAAGAGATAAATGGATTGCTAATACATTGACATTCCCGTTGTATTCTGACTTTAAATTTATTCCATTGTATGAAGGTCTTGAGAATTATTGGAAGCCTGCTGATGTAGCAAATGGTGATTATACCTGTGTTAATCCGGATGCAGAATATCCTCGTATTTATGGAAGCTATGGTAATCAGGCTTCAAACTATCGTGAATCTGATAAATATCTTTGTGATGCTTCTTATTTCAGAATTAAGAATGTGACACTTTCTTATACATTCCCTAAACCGTGATTTCTAAGTTGCTATTACGTCAATTGAAAGCATTTGTGAGTATAGAAAACTTAGCTACATTCTCTCATTACCTAAAGGTATTGACCCGGAAACATTGACGTGGGATTATCCTGCATTCCGTACGGTTTCATTTGGTATAAATGTTACATTGTAAAATCTAATATGTATAGTTTATGAAAAGATTTTTATTAATATGATGATATTGTCAAGTATTGCATTTACAGGATGTAATGATAGCTTTCTTGACAAAACTCCTGTTACAGAATTGACAGAAGAAACTGCATTTAATTCTTATGATAACTTTAAGGCCTTTATGTGGCCTTGTTATGAAATGTTCACCAATACAACGATTAGGACCTCTATTGCTTCTGGTTCAGCATGGGGAGCTAATGGGCATTATCTTGGTGATGTGGATGCAGGTTACCTCCAAAAAAATAATGTGGCCGGTTATAATGAGTTTGCCAATCAGGTGAAAGGTAGTACTGCTTCTGGAAATGGATGGGATTTCAGCTCATTTATAAGAAGAATTAATATAATGTGGTCTCATTTGGATTCTTCACAGATGACACAGGCCGAAAAAGATCATTGGCGAGCTGTAGGAAACTTTTCCATTCATTCTGGTATATGGAACTTATTGACAGATTCGGAGATGTTCCTTGGGTAGATACGGTCTTAGATGAAAATTCGCCGGAAGCATACGGACCAAGAATCAGTAGAGATATAGTGGCGAAGAATGTCATGACAAATTTAAAATGGGCGTATGAACATATTGGTGACTTTAATGATGGTGAGAATACCATAAATAAAGACTGTATTCTTTTTGCCATTTCACGATTCGGTCTTCGCGAAGGTACATGGCGAAAGTATCATGGTCTTGAAGGAGGGGATGACTATCTTAAAGAGTGTATTGCTGCGAATGCGATTCTTATGAAAGCATATCCGACTCTATATAAAGGGACCGACAAGTCTCCAGCTAGTGGATATGGTGAAATGTGGACTACAGAAGACCTGAAAGGTATTCCTGGTATAATATTGTACAAATCGTATGTGGCAAATATCAATCCTCATGGGGCTTGCTATGTAGAACATACTTCTTCTCACCCCATAGAAATGAATCAGTTACTGTGGACTTGTATTTGATGAAGAATGGCAAACCTATTGCAAATTCGGCTTCTGGTTATGAGGGAAAGGATAAGGATATGTATCATATCTTCAGAAAACGTGACCCCAGACTTTACCAGACTGTTATACCTCCGTATAAGGTAAGTGCAGGTAGTGGTGATTATCCTACCTGGTCGTTTACAGGAGAGAGTGCAGATAGAGAATATATAGATGTAATGGGTATAAATGAAACTTGTTCTAATCCTGGTGTTGGCATGAAAAGATTGCCTGGACAGAATTGGACGGCAGCTTTGGTGCCTGAGATTCCACGACTTGGAACAGGAGCGTTTGTGATGTGCCGTTCTGGATATTATGTATGGAAAAACTGGGACAGTTGGGAAACTAATTTCAAATAATGGAAATTTGAATACAGCAGATAAGCTATATTCAAGATTGAAGAGATTCTTTTGAATGAGGCTGAGGCCCAGTACGAACTAAATGGAAGAATAGAGCAGACCACAGTTGAAGAAACTATAAATAAGCTTCGTGAACGTGCAGGTGTTGACAAAATGGTTGTTGCAGATATTGATGATTCTTTTGATCCTAACCGAGGAAAATACTATCCAAAGGATAATGAAAATGGTGTGTTGGTAGACCCTGTTCTTTGGGAAATACGTAGAGAAAGAATTGTGGAACTCATGGGTGAAGGTTTTGGCTTTTATGATATTCGCAGATGGAGAATGGCGCCTTGGTTCCTGAATAGAGTAACAGTTGGTACTTGGGTCAAGAAAGAAGTGGCTAATGCGGCTGGACTTACATTGTACAATCCTGCTACAGGTGAGTCTGATGGCGTAAATGGTTCCTTGGCAGAGGGTAATATATTTTTATTCCCGAAACCTAAAGGATGGCTGGAAAAATATTATTTGTATCAGGTTCCTACAACTGAAATCGTTCTTAACGATAAGCTTGAACAGAATCCTGGCTGGTGATAGGTAATAATTGAAGTGTAAGTCCTGGTTTATTTCAAATAAGTTTATAAACCAGGACTTGTTTTAAAATCTAATATGATGAGAAAAGACGTTTTATTTACAAGTTGCTTCGCTGCTCTTCCTTTGTGTATGGTCAGTGCAGCATCGGAGCAGAAGCCTAATATTATTTTTATCCTTTGTGATGATATGGGCTATGGTGATTTGGGATGTTATGGACAGCAATACATTAGTACTCCCAATATAGACCGTATGGCTCAGGAAGGTATGAGGTTTACCCAGGCGTATGCGGGAGTCCAGTTAGTGCCCCTTCACGTGCGACTATCATGACCGGACAGCATTCTGGGCATTCTCATGTGCGTGGAAATAAAGAGTATTGGGGAGATTCTCCGTTGATGAAGTATGGAGATAATGATGAGTATACGGTAGTTGGACAGGAACCATACGACCCTAATCACATTATTCTTCCTGAAATAATGCAAAAGAACGGATATACTACCGGTATGTTTGGGAAATGGGCTGGTGGATATGAAGGCTCTTGTTCTACTCCGGACAAGCGTGGCATTGATGAGTACTACGGGTTTATCTGTCAGTTTCAGGCTCATCTCTATTATCCTAATTTCTTGAACCGATATAGTAAATCGAATGGTGATACTGCTACTATACGTATCACATTGGATGAGAATATCAAATATCCGATGTATGGCGATGATTACAAGAAACGTCCTCAGTATTCTGCAGATTTAATTCATCAGGAAGCATTGAAATGGATAGATTCCCAGGATGGTAGTCGGCCTTTCTATGGATTTTTTACTTATACGCTTCCTCATGCAGAACTTGTTCAGCCTAATGATTCTATTTTGAAACAATATAAAGAGAAGTTTTTCCATGATAAGACTTGGGGGGGATCTGAGGGTAGCAGATACAATCCTGCAGTACATACACATGCAGAATTTGCCGGTATGATAACCCGTTTGGATACATACGTCGGTGAAATACTTGCGAAACTAAAAGAAAAAGGGCTGGATGAAACACAATAGTAATATTTAGTAGTGATAATGGCCCTCATGAAGAGGGAGGAGCTGATCCTGAATT
>ENA-OQHA01000309-OQHA01000309.1-human-gut-metagenome-genome-assembly--contig:-NODE-309-length-25639-cov-2.516424_pt1 | contig 25639 bp, 34 predicted proteins | sample MGYA00242558_ERZ504707 | MGnify/ENA primary metagenome ERZ504707 (study PRJEB26092, sample SAMD00036197) | human gut metagenome | host: Homo sapiens | study: EMG produced TPA metagenomics assembly of...
CTGACAGAGTCTGTGCGGCTGCTAATATTTCTTGATAGGTCATGACTACAAGTATTTGTGGACGTAAAGATATGAAAAATAATGGAAAACACATCAATATACAACGCAAAAATCAACTATAGCCTATGAAAATATTTAATATCCTGTTATTGATGGGTTTAACTTCCCTTGCTGCAGCCTGCTCAGGTAATAAGACTATTGAAAAAGATGGTGTGATAAACGTTGCAACCCATATGCAGCATCTGAATCAATTATGTTTAGAAGATATACAAAGTAAGGAGGTTAGTTACGTTCGTTGGAAACAACGGATAGTTCATTAATCGGTGACCGTCCTTATGTGAGATTGTTGAAAGATAAAATCCTGGTATCCTCTCAAGGTCAACCTTTGAAAATGTTTGATGCCCAGACAGGTAAGTTTATATCCACAGTAGGATTGATAGGGCAAGGTAAAGGTGAATATAATCTGATAAGTGATATGCCGTATTCTGGGTGGATGAAAAGGCAGAAAGGATTATGATTAAGTCCTCGGGACAAAAAATTCTTTGCTTTGATTCCAACGGTGATTTCATAGAGAACTTAACGATACCCGATGAAATTATTCTTCAATTGGCCTCACAGATTTCATCAGGAGGAAAACTCTACTTCTATTTTCCAACAGAGACAAGTAAAATCTCAGTTTATGATTTGAAAACTGGACAGATAAGCGAAACAATATCCGGTTATTCAGAAGAAAAAGCCATACAAAATGATTATCAGGGCATTCCTATTATTTACAATGGATATGGAAATGTGTCAACATGTCCATCCTGTATTATTCGTCAATTAAAAAATGACGGGTTATTTTTCCACTATAAAGAAGATCCGGTGATATGGAAATTTGAAGGGAATACTTATTTAAAAGAAAGATTTAATGATACCATTTATGTGGCGTCCGAAAACAAGCTGGAATCCAGATTGATTTTGACTTAGGCAGCTGGCATTGTCCTTATGAAAAGCGTTTTGATGTGGATGGTTGTGAAAACCGCATTTCGATAGACTACGTGCTGGAAGGCAAGAAATGTCTCTATTTCGTTTTTCAAACAAATTATTACAATATAGGAAAAACCAAAAACTTTTATGGCGTATTTGACAAACAAACTCATGAAGTGAAGATTTCGGATACGGAATCTATTCTTGATAACAATAAGAATATCTGCATCAATAAGTTGCAGACTGCAACTGAAGACGGGACTTTCCTCGGCCTTATTCCTGCAACGGAATATAATGAAAGTGCCAGCGAAGAAGATAACCCGGTGGTTGTGATATTGATGTAGTGTAACTGATACCTCAAAAACGTTTCGGCGTTTGATTCAAAAGGCCGAAACGTTTTTTTTATTTGTCGAAACGTTTTAAAAAAAGCCCGCGGCTTATTTCGAGGCAGGTTGCAGAGAGTATTGCTGATACACTCCTTTGATCAACTGGCAGGCTGTCTGAAGACCGATGGTTCCCGTATTGAGCATCAGATTGTAGTGGTGAGGTTCACCCCATTTCCTTCCCGTGTAGTACTCATAATGATGGATGCGGTTGCGGTTGATCCGGCGGATTTCCGTTTCTGCATTTTGCCGGGGAATTCCATATTCCTGTACGCAGCGGGTCAGAGCGTGCTGCAGATCGGAATAACAGAACACTTCACTGCCCTGGGATAATCTTTCAGAATGAAATCAGCACACCGTCCGACAATGATGCAGGATTCCCGGGCTGCCAGTTCCTGAATAATCTTGCTTTCGGATACGAACAGGACATCGTCTGAAGAAAGGCTGGATTCCAGCGGCTGTTCACTGTTCTTGGAGAGGATACACTTCAGCCAGAAGGAGGGAATGGACTGCTCGTTCCGGACGATGTACTGTTCGTCCATACCGCTGCGCTGGGCTGCCATGCGGATAAACTCCTTGTCGTAAAGTTTGATCCCCAGTTCTTTGGAAAGCATTTCGCCGAGCAGATGGCCTCCACTGCCATATTCGCGGGCAATGGTGATGATGGTATGCTGGTTTTGTTGCAGGGCGATGTCTTGCCGGAGAGAAGGATCGGTGATCCATTTGTCCAGAAAATTGTAATACGGGCTGACAAAATGAACGATCGGTCCGACAATCAGTGCAGCCACGACGGTACCTTCGCGTACACCATAAATGCCCGACATGAAAATCAGGGACAGCAGGCAGGCGATGGCAACCAGTGTGACATCGAAGCCCAGCTTGACATATCCGACTCTCCGTGGAAGCGTTTCGTTATGACCTTGACAAATATTCTCCGGCCATCATGGCTGCATTGGCTTTTACCTCCAGTGCAATGCCTACGGCCAGAATGACACAGCCGATAAGCAGGGCGACAATCATGTGAAGATATTCGGCGGGATTCAGCCAATAAAGAATACAGTGCATGCACAGGTCAATAAACATACCGAAGCAGAAGGAGATCGGGATCTGAAGCAGGTACATGCGCAGATCGGATTTCAGATCCTTGCGTGTCATCAGGAAAGGTTCCACTACTACAAAGAGGAGGTTCAGCATGATGGTCCACTGGCCGATGGTGAACGGCGTGAACATGCTCAGTACATACGTGACACTTGTGATGGGAGAAGTTCCCAGGGCCGCTTTGGTGATAAACGCAATGCCGAGTGCATTGACAAACAGGGAGACGCAGAACAACAGGTAGCGCCGGAGAAGTATCTTACTCATATCAGCTATATTATAGTTTCTGAAAACGCCGCAAAGTTCAGTTTATTTGTTGTTTGTCGTATAGAAAAGCACAACTAATTTTGGTCGAAAACGAAACAAAGCCTATTTTTGTTTGTGAAAATTCGATGATGATGGAGACTTCTTTGCTTGAGATGATCCGGACGCGGGGAATCTGTGCCGGGCATACGTGTAGTTGTGTTGTAGACGATTCTTTTTCGGTTTATGGACCGATGCAGATCAGAAAAGGTTTTTTCTTTCTGCTCGTCACAAACGGAACAGCCTGTCTGGATGATGTCTATCGGCATTATGAGATAGGAACAGGGAATCTGGTTGTACTGACTCCCAGTACCGAGAGTGTGCTTGGGCAATTGAGTTCCGGCTTCCGCATGCAGGTGCTTTATGTGGTTCCTGATTATTTTGACAGTCTGCCTGACGGACAGGCTCTGTATAATCAGGTGGCCAGATTGCTGGGTAACTTCCGTCTGCCGGTCTTTGTTCTTGAACAGTCGCGGATGGAATACCTGTCGCAGACATTGTCTTTGTTTTCCCGTCAGCTGGAGGATCTTTCCCTTTATCGGATGGCATCATCCGTCACCTGTGCAGCTTTGTCCTCTTGCAGATGGCCGATGCCCTGTGCCGGGAGAATCTGGAATCGTCCGTTTATGTGAAGCGTTCCAGTGAAATTTTCCGTCAGTTCAAGAAACTGCTTGTGCAACATTACCGTCAGCATCACGATATCGGATTCTATGCCGGCTGTCTGAATATCTCTACCACGTATCTGTCGCGTATCGTAAAGAACATTACGGGACATACCGTCCGCTTTCATCTCTCGGAATTACTGGGGGCAGATGCCCGGAGAATGCTGGAGTGTACGGATCTGGATGTGCAGGAGATCAGTAATCAGCTGGGTTTCTCTGATCAGTCGGTTTTCGGGAAGTTCTTTATTCGTCAGACCGGACTTTCACCTCTGAAGTTCCGGATGCGGAAGGAGGAACTTCGGAAGCAGTGAAAGCCCGGCCTTGAAATTAAGGACGGTATGTCCATCCGCAGTCGTTGTGATACACCATAAGCTTGCTCATGCCTCCGTCGACCGTAATATTTTCTCCGTTGATGAAGGTGTTCCGTTCGTCACAAAGAAAATCGATTGTCCGTACGATGTCTGCCGGTTCTCCTACCCGGAGTGAAGGATGCTGGGCAATGTCTCCTTCCGTATAGGCTGGCACATAATTGTTGTCATCATGATAGGCGCCTGTATCAATCCAGCCGGGAGCAATGGAATTGACTCGGGCTACACCCTGCAGGCTTACAGCGAGCGCATGGGTCAGCGCAGTGATGCCCCCTTTGGCAGCCGTATAGCTTTCCGTATTGGGCTGTGACTGGAATGCCCGGGTAGAGGAGATGTTGACGATGGATCCCAGGCCGCAGAAATGATCCTTGAAGAGTTTGGCCAGCATATAGGGAGCGGCTACTCCTACACGCTGTATGTAAAGAAAGTCCTCGTAGTCACACCCTTCCAGAATGCTCCATGCATCAGACAGGCATTATTGATAAGGCAATGAATGCCTTGAGGCTGTTCGTCGAGCACCCGTCTGGCAAAATCTTCCAGAACTTGTTTTTCTGCAATGTCACCGGTATAGCCTGTTACGTTCAGTCCTTTCCGGTGCATGCGTTCTGTCAGGGCAAGAGTGGCTTCCTGGTTGTTGTCGATAAAGTAAATCCGGTCGCCCTTTGAGGCGAAATATTCAACGGTACAGCGACCGATACCGGCAGCTCCACCTGTTACGACGATAATTCTATTCATGGTTGATGTCTGTTATAGGTTTCTTAAAATCTTGTCCATTGGTTTGCCTTTGGCCAGCTCGTCCACCAGCTTGTCCAGATAACGGATTTCCTGCATCAGCGGTTCCTGGATTTCTTCCACCCGAATGCCGCAAATGCTTCCTTTTATCAGTCTGCGGGCAGGTTGGGAGCAGGAGAGTTACGGAAAAAGTCACCGTACGTAATGGGTTGGTCCAGCAGTTCCTTCAGTTGCTGCAGATTGTATCCGGTCAGCCAGCAGATGATTTCATCGACTTCTTCCTGGGTACGTCCTTTCCGCGTGGCTTTGTTCACTAGCAGCGGGTAGACTTTGCCGAGAGGCATCTGGTATACTTTTTCAAATCCCGTATTTCCATCTTTCATTTGTTTTCTCATTTTATAATTAATCAGTTGCAGGCGGTTAGCCTGTGCGCGTTGTTCCAGTTCCACGATATACCCCTGTTTCTCAAAGAAAGGGTGGGCTGTGATACTCACTTCCGAAGTGATTTCACTGATTCCATGTTTAGCGGCATATGCTTCGATACGGTGCAGAAGGGCGCTGGCGATGCCCTGTCTCTGATAGTCTTTATGAATGAACATAGAGTGCAGGTATCCGTCGTTTCGGATGGAAGTAAAGCCGATGATGCGGCCTTGCCCATTGCAGGCAGCAATGAAATGCAGGGTTGCAAACAGTTTCTCCCAGTGTCCCGGGCGATTACCGCATGAAGCCAGTCAGCTACTTCTTCCGTTGTATAGTCGCGGGCGTTGACAGTCAGTACTGTGTTGCAGAATAATTCTTTCAGCTCTGGTATGTCGGCGGTCGTGACGGAACGGAAGATGATATCCTGCATCCGGATGGTCTCTTCCGGTTTCAAGGCACGTATGATGTGGTTTGAATTCCCCATATTTTATCCTGTTAAAATCAAATGCGAATAAAGATAGGAAAGTTTTTTATGAAAATATGTTTCTGAGTAAGCTTTTTATCTGCCGGATAAAAAAGAGCAACATCGTAACGAAACGATGCTGCTCCATGATGAAGTATGTTTCCGGTATCAGCCGATTATAACTTCGCCGTCGGCAGTAACCTGATTGCCCCAGGCATTGATAGAACCACCTTCCACAGTGATTCCTTCACGGCTGACCTTTAAGGTCAGTGTACAGCGTTTGCTTCCGTTCAGTTCCGGCTGGGCGGAACCCAACTGTTCCAGTAATTTGTCTAAGGTCAATGACTTCGTATCATTCCTATGCTGATCTTCAATGTAATTCCTGCTGTGCTCTGTGGTACCAGATAAAATGAAGCTTTGGTATTGTTTGCTGTATATGTACCTGTTTCACTCTTTACTCCTTTTATCTTGCCTTGCAGTCCGTCTACCACACAGGTTGTCTTGGCATTAAGACTGATGGAAAGTGATTCAAGGTCTTCGCTTGTGTAACTTTCACCCGGTGTGAAGGTCAGATCCAGACGATGCAGGGCATGATTGAAGTTCAGATATACGGCTTCGGAAGTTCCTGCAGTTACAGACTGTGCAGGGGCAAGCAGCAGATCTTTGTCTGAAGCCGTGAGTGTATTGAATTCGAATTCGCCGTTCTGTATTCTGTCCTGTTGCGGGTAACAGGCAGCTAAAGTAATTTTTGCGTTGCTGTCTGCAAGTCCGAGGCTTCCCCAGGTCAGGATGCCTGAACCGTATTCATAATCTACAGACTGGTTGTTTGCGTCATCTTCTGTCAGGAACAGTGACATTTTATCTCCTTGAGAGAAGCTTCCGCTTCCGTCATTGGCCAGCTGAGGGGCACGGGCTTGTGAGGCAATGCTGGCTACGATATGAATTGCATTGTCTGCTGCTGACGGGGTTTCCAGTACATTTTTCTTACACGAAGTCAGAGCCAGCGTTGTGGCTGCGAGTGCATAAAATAGAATCTTCTTCATGATCTATAAATTTATTGTTATTATTTACTTTACATTAGGAAAAGCTTTCTGCCAAAGGTCAAGACGCAAATCAACCAATGTCAGGGAAGTGAAACGGAAACGGGCTTTGAGGGAGTTCCGTCTATGTTGTCCAGTGGGTCAGATAAGCATAATCTCCTTTCATTTCGGGTACGTTTGATTTCTCATAAACGACTTTATAGCGCTGGAGTGATGCATGATTGGGTTCATCCTCTGCACGGTTATTGTCACAGATATAAACGTAAGCGACATTTCCTTCGGCATCGAATTCTGCTCCCCAGATAACCATGGAATGGCTCTTGGTATTGGGACCGGCAAAATCGTAAGCGGCAAATCCGATGGCCTGATTATACCGGAAAGCATCTTTGAACCAAAGGTTGAATGTTTCCTTGGATGTGTCGGATGTTCCTTTTGCCACAGCATCATCTTCTGAAAACACCTTGCTGAAGAATCCATGGAAGTTCTTTTGGGAACAATGTATCAGGTTCTTTTTGTTTCCGTTTATGAACCAGTTGACACCTCCGGTATCCCAGCTTCCCAGATTATCGAAAGAGGATTTGAAGAAGTTGAAAACCTCGCTATGCTGCTGGTTGCTTTCTGTCATTCTGTTGTATTTCTCCGGCCGGCTGAGATCTTTGTATTCAGGACCATATTCCTTGTCATAGGCTTCAATGTATTTTTGGTTCTGTGCCAGCCACCAGTGAATCAGATTGGATGCTGCTGCCGCCCAACGCATGTTGCCATCTCCGTAATAATTGAAGGTCTTGTTGCAGTCGAACCAGCCGGATCCTTCTTTCCAGGTCAGATATTCTTCCTCAAACAGCAGCGGGGGATACATCGTTTCATTAGCATAACGGAACCATAGCCCGTCTTCGAATTTTTTGACCCCTGGTCTGGCAGAGTAAATATTTCCTTGCCCGGAAAGTCGGGAGCTGTAACTCCGTACACCCAATAGGTCTGGTTGCTGAATTCCAGATCTACATTGCTGTCTTCTGTTTTCAGGGTCAGATTGAGAGTTGTCTGCATACCGGCATCGAACTTCTCCGCATTACCGTTAAATGTATACGAGGCTGATTTGCTTCTGTTGTCAGACGAATCAGTCCTTCACCGCTACAGAATGCCTGGGTTTCCTGTGAAGAATAATGAGGCTATAGGATTCGTTGCTAATCCGATATGGCTTGATCCAGACATAATCCGCAGACAGATTTCGCAGTTGCATTTCCATCTTTCAGGGAGATCTGTCCGTTGGCAAGACTTTTCACCTCAATGGTCAGGTCATCAGGAATAGTACCTTTTAAGTTTATGTTGATGCGGTGTAAGGCATGGTTGAATTGCAGGGTAGCCACAGCATCACTGGCACCGACCGTTGTAGTTGCAAAAAGAACATCGGCATCCGAATGATTCTTTTCGTTGCTTTGATCAGTGGGGATGCCGATATTCCGCATGATAGGATTATCATTACTGGCCGGCAATACCGGATAAATTGCGAACAAGCCGAGACTTCCTGTTCCATAGTCGTTGCGCTGCAGCTAAGGAGTCCAGCGGTTATCTGTATATTCCAGTTGGATATTTGCCGTTTGTTGATTGCCTGTTGCCAGAACGTCAATTCTGTCACCTTCGGAAAAGCTGCCTTGACCTTGGTCGTTTGTAACTGCACGGGTATCTGTCCATGAGCCTGGACACATGTCATTGTAAGTTCGTCACTGGCAGCCGGATATTTTTCATCCGACTGGTCACAGGATGACAGAACCCACATGCAGCCTGAAAGCAAGGCAAAAATTGTCTTTAGTTTAGTCTTTGTCATAAAAGCTTTTGTGAAAATCTGTATTAATATACAAATGAACGCGTATAATGTTCATTCGGACAGGGTAAAAAGTCTGTTAAATACAGATCTGGACTTTAAAATTCTATTTGTCCTCAATGTCTGGCAGCTTGTTCTTGCCGGTGACATACAGTTCCTGTTGCCTGATAGGTAGGCATGACAAGTACCTCGCTATCTGCACATGAGCCGGAGCCGATGCTGCGTAATATACCACGTCAGCAATGTCGTCGCCTGTCAGCGGACGGATTCCTTTGTATACGGCGTCAGCTTTATCCTGATCTCCCCGGAAGCGTATAACGGAAAAGTTTGTCTCGACCATGCCGGGCTTGATGTTGGTGACACGTACAGGTGTATCTACCAGATCAATCCGAAGACCGTCGGACAAGGCTTTTACAGCAGCTTTGGTTGCACAATACACGCTGCCTCCTGCATAGGCTGCATCGCCGGCAATGGATCCGATATTGATGACATGTCCGCAGCCTCGTTCCACCATTCCGGGAACAATCAGACGCGTCATGGCCAGTAATGCTTTGATATTGGTGTCGATAACGATATCCCATTCGTCTAAGGAGCCTTCATGTTCCTTGTCCATACCGATTACGAGTCCGGCATTGTTGATCAGTACGTCAACATGCTTCCACTGGCCTTGCAGGGAATCTACGGCTTGCTGCATAGCCTTGCGGTCGCGTACGTCAAAAGGAAGAGTAAGCACTTCTACACCTTGAGCTGTCAGTTCCTTCTTCAGGCTTTCCAGCTTTTCTGTATTTCTTCCGTTCAGAATCAGATTGCTGCCCATGGCTGCAAACTTACGTGCGCAACCTTCACCTATTCCGCTGGTTGCCCCGGTTATAAATATTGTTTTTCCTTTCATATGACTGTTCTTTATATTGGCTGATTATTAATCATTGGTTGAATCTTTCTTTTTCTTAGGAATACCGCCGTGGGTACCGGAAGAAAATACTGAGTAAAGCTACGACTCCCAGAATCATGGGATAATACAGATAGCCGATGATGCTGATGGGAGAGAGGCCGGTGAGTTCGGCCGCAATCAGCATCTGTGCTCCGTAGGGAATAATTCCCTGTACGACACATGAGAACGTATCCAGAATACTGGCACTTTTCCGTTTGTCGATTTTAAATTGTTCTGCAATGCCGTTTGCCAGTGAGCCGACGGTAATGATGGCAATGGTATTGTTTGCTGTACAGATGTTGGCCAGACTTACCAGAGCTGCGATACTGAGTTCTCCGCCCCGTTTGTTGTTGACTTTCTGAGTAAGGCGGTGCAGGATATAATCAATTCCTCCGTTGAAGCGAACCAGTTCCAGCATACCTCCTGCCATCAGGGTGATGATGATCAGTTCGCCCATTCCGGTGATTCCATTTCCCATGGCACTGAACCATCCGAAGAAGTCAAAGCTGCCATAGATCATACCGATAATTCCCGTTGAAAGTAATCCCAGCAGCAGCACCAGCATGACGTTGATACCGGCAATGGCGGTTCCCAACACGATAAGGTAGGGAATCACTTTTCCCCATTCGACGGAAGTTATGTCTTGAGCCACTTCTATCTGACTTCCATAAATGATGTAATAGACAAAGACGACAAGGGCTGCCGATGGCAATCATAAAATTAGCCCGGAACTTGTCGCGCATGGCGCATCCCTGTGTCCGTGTGGCAGCGATCGTGGTGTCGGATATAAACGAAAGATTGTCGCCGAAGAATGCTCCGCCAATGACCAGTGCCGTCATAAAAGGCATGCTGACGTCTGTTTTTCCGGCGATACCGGCTGCAACGGGTACCAGTGCAACGATTGTTCCGACAGAAGTCCCGATGGAAAGGGAGATGAAACAGGAGGCCAGAAAGATACCTGCCAGCAACAGGTTGTTCGGAAGCAGATGTAAGGTCAGGTTGACGGTTGCATCTATCGCTCCCATGGCTTTGGCCGATTGGGCGAAAGCTCCTGCAAGAATAAAGATCCAGATCATCAGCATGATGTTCTTATTGGCGGCTCCCGCGAGAACTGGAGAACGCGGTCGTTCAGGCTGAGCCCTTTGGTTGTCGCTACGGCATAGACGGATGCTACCAGAAAGGCAACCGTGATGGGAACTTTATAGAAATCATTTACGATGAGAGAGGTTACAAGATATAGACAGAGAAAAACTGCCAGGGGAGCCAGTGCCCATCCGTTGGCTTATTGACGATGGGAGTCAGTTTCTTCAGATTCATGAGTTGGACAATACTTTTTTTAATTACGCTGCAAAGATAATCATTTCTATGCATATATAAAAAAACACAGGCACACATGATGAACCATGTGGCCTGTGAGTAAATTATGGATATGGTATTAAAGTATAATTAATTACTTCTTACCTTCCAACTGCTGTTTCAGAGCTGCCAGAGCGTCGATGTCACCCAGGGTAGTAGAAGCAGCCTGGTTCTGAATCATCGGAGTTTCTTCTTTCTTAGAAGAAGCTTTCTTTGCAGCTTTCTTTTCTGCTTTTTCTTCTGCCTTTGCAGCATCTTCGAAGATACGGCTGTGAGACAGGATGATACGCTTAGCGTCCTTGTTGAATTCGATTACCTTGAACGGCAGTTTTTCATCCAGCTGAGCCTGTGAACCGTCTTCCTTAACCAGGTGTTTCGGAGTAGCGAAACCTTCTACACCATAAGGCAGAGCAACAACAGCACCCTTATCCAGCATTTCGATGATAGTACCTTCGTGAACAGATCCTACAGTGAATACTGTTTCGAATACGTCCCAAGGATTTTCTTCCAGCTGCTTGTGGCCGAGGCTCAAGCGACGGTTTTCCTTGTCGATTTCCAGAACCTGTACTTCGATGTCTGCACCGATCTGAGTGAATTCAGAAGGATGTTTGATCTTCTTAGTCCATGACAGGTCAGAGATGTGGATCAGTCCGTCTACACCTTCTTCGATTTCTACGAATACACCGAAGTTAGTGAAGTTGCGAACCTTAGCAACGTGCTTAGAACCTACAGGATATTTTTCTTCGATAGTTTCCCATGGGTCAGCTTTCAGCTGTTTGATACCCAGAGACATCTTACGTTCTTCACGATCCAGAGTCAGGATAACAGCTTCTACTTCGTCACCAACTTTCATGAAGTCCTGAGCAGAACGCAGGTGCTGTGACCAAGACATTTCAGATACGTGGATCAGACCTTCACGCCCGGAGCGATTTCGATGAATGCACCGTAGTCAGCCATAACGACTACTTTACCTTTCACGTGGTCACCAACTTTCAAGTTAGGATCCAGTGCGTCCCAAGGATGCGGAGTCAGCTGCTTCAGACCCAAAGCGATACGTTTCTTTTCGTCGTCGAAGTCCAGGATAACTACATTCAGCTTCTGATCCAGCTGAACAACTTCGCGAGGATCGCTTACACGGCCCCAAGACAGGTCAGTGATGTGGATCAGACCGTCTACGCCGCCCAAGTCGATGAATACACCGTAAGATGTGATATTTTTAACAGTACCTTCCAGTACCTGTCCTTTTTCAAGCTTACCAATGATTTCTTTCTTCTGCTGTTCCAGTTCAGCTTCGATAAGAGCCTTGTGAGAAACAACCACGTTCTTGAATTCCTGGTTGATTTTTACAACCTTGAATTCCATAGTCTTTCCTACGAATACGTCGTAGTCGCGGATAGGTTTCACATCGATCTGAGAACCCGGCAAGAATGCTTCGATGCCGAATACGTCTACGATCATACCACCCTTCGTGCGGCACTTGATGTAACCCTTGATAATTTCTTCGTTTTCGAGAGCTGCGTTTACGCGATCCCAAGAGCGGGTAGCGCGAGCTTTCTTGTGTGACAGGATCAGCTGACCTTTTTTGTCTTCCTGATTTTCGATGTATACTTCAACAGTATCACCTACTTTCAGATCCGGGTTGTAACGGAACTCGCTCAGAGGAATGATACCGTCTGATTTGTAACCGATGTTAACTACAACTTCACGCTTGTTCATAGCGATAACTGTACCGTCTACAACTTCGCGGTCGTTTACTTTGCTCAGTGTGCTGTCGTAAGCCTTTTCCAGATCTTCTTTGCTTACGGTTGTTGTTGCATCACCGTTTTCGTAAGCATCCCAGTTGAAATCTTCAATGGGAGCAATGTTTTTGAGGTTTTCCATTAAATTAAAAAATTGTTTGTAAATAACTAATTGTGTTAGACTTTATATTGTTTATAAAACCGGGTGCAAAGGTACAATAAATTCCTGAAATACAAAAGAAATCTGAGTGATAAAAGTTTTTTAACAGAGAGCCGACCGTACAATGCGCCCGGATCGACCGCACGATGAGGCTGAATCGACCGCACGATTGAACGGCAACGACCGCACGTTCAGGCGGAATCGTGCGGTCGTTGTTGCGGCCTTGTCTCTTCGTATTTTTGCCGGAGAATTTATCAGTTGTCCAGTGAATAGTCAATGGTGGTAACCACGCGTACTTTCTTTATGTAAGGAGTATTGGCGTCGCGGTCGTTGATGCTGAACTGTCCTTGATAGGCATGCATGATCTTGCCCAGTTTGCTGTCGGAGTCTTTGGCAAATTTTCAGCAGCTTCACGGGCATTCTTGGTTGCCTCTTCGATCATCTGAGGCTTGATCTTGTTCAGGCTGGTGTATTCGTATTGTACGTTGTAACGGTATTCTCCGCCGACAATGGCAATACCGTATTTAAGCAGTTCGCCTTGTTCGCTGATAAGGCCACGCACCAGATCTACCTTGTCGGATGTTACGGTGATGACACTTGTCACGTTATAGCGGTATGCAGGGGCAGGAGTGCTTCCGTACCGTTCCGCTTTCATGTCGATGATTTCCGGTGCGCTGATACTGATTTCCTTTTCTTCCAGTCCTTTCTGTTTCAGGAACTGTACGATGGTCTGGTTGCTTTTCTTGATTTCATCATAGAGAGAGTTCAGGTCGTTGCCCAGGCTTTTGTAGACTAAAGGCCAGGTCACTTTGTCGGCCGGGACTTCCATTTCTGCCAGTCCTTTTACGTTGACTATGCGGTCTTTCTCAGCGAAGGTGCTGAATCCGCGTTCAATAAATACGCCTAACAGCAACATTCCCACTGCGAGAATGATAGCTTCTGTTCTAAAGTTCTTCATAATGATTTATTAAATTTAAAAGTGATATACTTTGAGGCCTTCTATTGGACTTTTAACAAATGTTCCGACCGAAATGTTCATCTGGCGGGCTGTCTCCTCGATTTCTTTCCGGAAAACCAGGCAATGGAGCCGACAAATGAAACGGGCTGATCAGACTCGTAAGGAAGTATGTTGCGAAGGAAAAACTCCCGGAAGCAGTCCGACAGGAAATGCTGTACTTCCGTTTCCTCCTTGTGCCTATATATATAAGGTGTAAATCCGGCCAGAAAACGGTTGGCTTGCGGCTGGCGGTACACCCTGTCCAGAATATCAGCATCGTGAGCTTGTATTCTTCCAGCAGTCCGTCCCGTAATTTTTCCGGAAGCTGTCCTTTCAGACAGTCGCCGATAAAGCGCTTGCCCAGATACGCTCCGCTGCCTTCATCGCCGAGAATATATCCCAGAGGCGGAATGTTCCGCACAATCTGCCGGCCGTCGTACAGGCAGGAGTTTGATCCGGTTCCCAGAATGCAGGCTATTCCCGGATGATCCTTGCAGGCAGAGCGAGCTGCACCCAGCAGGTCGCTTTCTACGAAAATCTGTGCGTTGGTGAAAAAAATCTGTAAGATTCGGGCTACTTCCAGGCTTTTGGCCGGTGTACATCCGGCTCCGTAGAAGAAAATCCGGTGGCAGGAAGCCGGAGAAACAGGGAGATGGGGGAGCAGTTGCTTTTCCAGAATCGTGCATATTATGGAGGGAGACTGATGGAATGGATTGATTCCTTCTGTCTGGAATTGCAGGCCGTCGGTCGGATTGTTACCGATATACCAGTCGGTCTTGGTTGCTCCACTGTCAGCTAACAGCAACATGTTTAGATCAGTTTTAAGGTGTTTGTAAAAAGAATAAAAGGGATTCCTCCCTTTTATTCCGTATGATTTTGATTAGTGGCAATGTCCGCATCCGCCTCCGCAGCAGCCGTCTTCATCGTGATGATGACCGTGACCTCCGCAGCCTTCTTCGTGTCCGCCGCATCCGCCTCCACAGCCTTCACATCCGCCGCCGCATCCATCACCGCTCATCATGTTGAGCAGGCTTTCGATTTCTTTGTTGGTAGCCGGACGCATTTCGATGATGGTTCCTTCGAAAGTCAGGTCCTTGCCTGCGTGCGGGTGGTTCAAATCCAATACGACTTTGTCTTCTGTGATTTCACCGACATTGGCATAGAAATGATTTCCTTCGGCATCGTTCAGCATAATGATGTTGCCCGGGAAAATGTTTTCGCTGTCAAATTTTCCGTCTGCTCCGTTGAACATGCTCTTGGGAACCTGACGTACGTTGTCTTCATCGCGTTCGCCGTATGCTTCCTTGCACGGGATGGTGAAGCTGAAGTTGCTTCCTTTTTCAAGGGCAGTGATTTCCTTTTCAAAGCGGTCGAGTGTGTAACCGATTCCTGAGATGAACTGGAACGGATGGTCAGCCGGAGCTTCTTCCAGCAGTTCTTTCTTTCCATCTGTAAGAGTATACAGCTTATAAGCTACTGTGATGTACTTATTTTCCATTATAGTCAATTTAAATAAAAAGTGAATAAATTCTTCGCAAAGATACGAAGAACTCATGGATTTCCCAAATTATCCTTCGGGCGGATGGCGTGATGTATCCTATAAATAAGGTGAAAACCGGAAAAGCAATTATTCCCGGGAAATGGTCAGCCGGCTTTGGCCGGGAGGTGTCCAAACGTATTTTTGTTTGCTGAAATGATGTTTTCGGGATAAACTGATAGCTGGATGTGTTAAATTCTTACGAATATTCGTTGTTATAGGGAAAAAAGTATCAGATTTATTTGTTTGTTACAAAAAAGCCTTTACCTTTGCAAGTGTAAAATAAAAAACGAGAGATATGAATCCAACAACTATTCTAAATAACCTGGCAGTCCTGCATATTATTCACGTCGTGGTCGAAACTCCAAGAGGTGAGTAAGGTTTGTGCGTATAGTTGTATGATAAAGATATGAACGAAAGCCTTTCTCGCCATTAGTGAGAGAGGCTTTTTTAATTGAAAAATAAAACGGAAAGATGAAACATCAGTTACGCAGTTCGATGAGTACACAAGGCCGCCGTATGGCAGGTGCCCGCGCACTATGGGTGGCCAATGGTATGAAAAGGAAATGATGGGTAAGCCGATCATTGCCGTTGTCAATTCATTTACACAGTTTGTTCCCGGTCACACTCATCTTCATGAGATCGGTCAGCAGGTGAAGGCTGAAATAGAAAAGCTGGGATGCTTTGCAGCCGAATTCAATACCATTGCCATTGATGACGGGATTGCCATGGGACATGACGGCATGCTGTATTCATTGCCTTCGCGTGACATCATTGCCGACAGCGTTGAGTATATGATCAATGCCCACAAGGCAGATGCGATGGTGTGCATTTCCAACTGCGACAAGATTACTCCGGGTATGCTGATGGCAGCCATGCGTCTGAATATCCCCACCGTATTTGTTTCCGGCGGCCCGATGGAAGCCGGCCAGTGGAAGGGAAAACAACTGGATCTGATTGATGCGATGATCCAGTCGGCCGATCCGACAGTCAGCGATGAAGACGTGGCGGAAATCGAGCGTCACGCGTGTCCGGGATGCGGAAGCTGTTCGGGAATGTTTACCGCCAATTCGATGAACTGTCTGAATGAAGCAATCGGACTGGCACTTCCGGGTAACGGAACCATCGTGGCGACTCATGCCAACCGTCAGCAGCTGTTCCGTGATGCCGCCGCCTGATCGTGAAAAATGCTTATAAGTATTATGAAGAAGGTGATGACAGTATACTTCCCCGCAGCATTGCTACTCGGGAAGCTTTTTTGAATGCCATGACGCTGGATATTGCCATGGGCGGTTCGACAAATACCGTGTTACACCTGCTGGCTATTGCCCATGAAGCCGAAGTCGATTTCCGTATGGACGATATCGACATGCTTTCGCGACGGGTTCCCTGCCTTTGCAAGGTGGCCCCTAACACCCAGAAGTATCATATTCAGGATGTGAACCGTGCCGGAGGAATTCTCGGTATTCTGGGAGAACTTTCCAAGGGAGCTTGCTGGACACTTCGGTTCGCCGGGTAGATGGTACGACATTGGCTGAAGCCATTGCCCGCTATGACATTTGCGGACAGACGGTCGATCCGGAAGCCTCCGCATCTATTCCAGTGCACCGGGCGGAAAGTTCTGCATTACGCTGGGAGCACAGCTGCAGCGTTATGAAACGCTGGATACCGACGCGCGGAAGGATGTATCCGGGATCTGTCTCATGCTTACAGCCGCGACGGCGGACTGGCTGTACTGAAAGGAAACATTGCTCTTGATGGCTGCGTGGTGAAGACGGCAGGCGTAGACGAAAGCATCTGGAAGTTCTCGGGACCGGCCAAGGTATTCGATTCACAGGAAGCTGCCTGTGAAGGTATTCTGGGCGGAAAGGTAGTGAGCGGAGATGTAGTCGTCATCACTCACGAAGGCCCGAAAGGAGGTCCGGGCATGCAGGAAATGCTTTATCCTACGTCCTATATCAAGTCGAAACATCTTGGCAAGGAATGTGCCTGATTACAGACGGACGTTTCAGCGGAGGTACTTCGGGACTGAGTATCGGACATATCTCACCGGAAGCTGCCGCAGGCGGAAATATCGGAAAGATCACAGATGGAGATATTATTGATATTGACATACCGAACCGCAGCATCAACGTACGCTTGAGCGATGAAGAACTGGCTGCAAGACCGATGACTCCTCTGACCCGCGACCGTCAGGTTTCGAAAGCGTTGAAGCGTATGCCAGCATGGTAAGCTCGGCCGACAAGGGAGGAGTAAGAATGATTTAAAAAAGGAGAAAACTATGGCAAAGGAAAAATAACAGGATCAGAAGCGTTGATGCGCTCGTTGGAACATGAAGGAATCAAGACCATCTTCGGTTATCCGGGCGGGGCAATCATGCCTGTTTTCGATGCGTTGTATGATCATCGGGATAAATTGAATCACATACTGGTTCGCCATGAACAGGGAGCAGCTCACGCGGCTCAGGGCTTTGCCCGCGTTTCGGGAGAAGTCGGAGTCTGCCTGGTGACAAGCGGTCCCGGTGCGACCAATACCATAACCGGAGTGGCGGATGCATGATTGACAGCACACCGATTGTTGTCATTGCCGGACAGGTAGGAGCAAGTCTGCTGGGAACAGATGCCTTTCAGGAGGTAGACCTGGTAGGTATTACTCAGCCTATTTCGAAATGGAGCTATCAGATTCGCCGGGCAGAGGATGTAGCCTGGCTGTATCACGCGCCTTCTATATTGCAAGAAGCGGACGTCCGGGCCCTGTTGTACTGGATTTTGCAAAGAATGCCCAGCAGGAACTGACTGAATACGAACCGGTAGACGTTGATTTTATCCGCAGTTACGATCCTGATCCGGAGACTGATCCGAAGGCTGTTGCCGAAGCGGTTGCACTGATCAATGAAGCACGCAAGCCTCTGGTACTTGTCGGACAGGGAGTGGAACTGGGCAATGCGCAGGAAGAACTCCGGGCCTTTGTGGAGAAAGCAGACCTGCCGTGCGGCTGTACGTTGCTGGGACTTTCGGCCTTGCCGTCCGATCACCGTCTGAACAAAGGAATGTTGGGCATGCATGGAAATCTGGGACCGAACGTGAAGACCAATGAATGTGATGTATTGATTGCTGTCGGAATGAGATTCGATGACCGTGTGACCGGCAAGCTGGAGACTTACGCGCGTCAGGCGAAGGTGATCCATCTGGATGTTGATCCTTCCGAAATCAGCAAGAATGTGGCAGTGGATGTTCCTATATTGGGAAACTGTAAACGTACGCTGGCCTTGCTGACAGAACTGATTCAGGCGCAACGTCATACAGAGTGGATTGAAAGCTTCCGTCCGTACGAAGAAAAAGAATATACTCAGGTAATCGATCGGGAAATCCATCCGAAGGAAGGCCCGTTGAATATGGGTGAAGTGGTACGCAAAGTAAGTGAGGCAACCCGTAATGAGGCTATTCTGGTGACAGATGTCGGTCAGAATCAGATGATGGCCTGCCGTTATTTCAAGTTCACAAAGAACCGGAGCGTGGTAACGTCCGGCGGTATGGGAACGATGGGATTCGGCCTTCCGGCTGCCATCGGAGCTACATTCGGACGCCCTGACCGTACGGTATGCGTCTTCATGGGCGACGGGGGACTCCAGATGACCATGCAGGAACTGGGAACAGTCATGGAACAGAAGGCTCCGGTAAAGATCATTCTGCTGAACAATAATTATCTGGGTAATGTACGTCAGTGGCAGGCAATGTTCTTCAATCGCCGTTATTCGTTCACGCCGATGATGAACCCCGACTACATGCAGATTGCGTCAGCTTACGGTATTCCTTCGCGCCGCGTGGCAGAACGCGGAGAACTGGAGGAAGCCATCCGCGAGATGCTTGACACCGACGGCCCGTTCCTGCTCGAAGCCTGTGTCATTGAGGAAGGAAACGTGTTGCCGATGACTCCTCCGGGAAGTTCGGTAAACTATATGATGTTGGATTTGGATTGTTAAGAGGAGTATAGGATTATGGACAACAAGACTTTATATACGATTATCGTTCATTCGGAAAACATTGCCGGTATTCTGAACCAGATTACAGCTGTGTTTACCCGTCGGCAGATTAACATTGAGAGCCTGAATGTGTCGGCTTCTTCCATCAAGGGGGTACATAAATACACCATTACCTGCTGGACGACGCATGACATTGTGGAGAAGGTAGTCAAACAGATTGAAAAGAAGATGGATGTCATTCAGGCCCATTACTTTTCAGACGATGAAATCTTCTTGCGTGAGATTGCCATGTACAAGGTTTCCACACCGGAATTCCAGGCTAATCCCGAGGCTTCGAAGGTGATCCGCCGTTACAGCGCCCACATTGTGGAGGTGAATCCTGTCTTTTCCATTGTCGAGATGACGGGCATGAGCGATGACATTACCTCGCTTTACCAGGAGCTGAAAGCCTGAACTGTGTGCTTCAGTTCGTGCGTTCGGGAAGAATCGCCGTTTCCACCAGCTGTTTTGAACGGGTCAATGAATACCTGGCCCACCATGAAGAAAGATATAGAAACCAAAAATAAACAGAATGATGTCTGACGAAAATAAAGTAGGAACCTATCCGTTTGTAGCTGAACCATTCCATGTGGATTTCATGGAACGCCTGACGATGGGAGTGCTGGGAAATCATTTGCTGAACTGTGCAGGATTTCATGCGGCTGAAAGAGGCTTCGGCATTGCAACTCTGAATGAGAACCATTATACCTGGGTGTTGTCCCGTCTGGCTATCGAGATGGAGGAAATGCCCCGGGCATATGAGAAATTCAGTGTGCAGACGTGGGTGGAGAATGTTTACCGTCTGTTTACGGACAGAAACTTTGCCATCCTCAACCAGGAGGGAAAGCCCATCGGTTACGCCCGTTCCATTTGGGCGATGATCAGCATGGAAACCCGTAAACCTGCCGATCTGCTCACGCTGCATGGTGGAAGCATTACGGATTATGTCTGCCAGAAGGATTGTCCGATTGCCAAGCCCGGCCGCATCAAGGTGGAAGAACAGCAGGCATTGGACGAGTATAAGATCCGTTACAGCGACATTGATCTGAACGGACACGTGAACAGTGTGAAGTACATTGAGCACATTCTCGACCTTTTCCCGATGGAATGGTTCCGGCAGAAGACTGTGAAGCGCTTTGAAGTGGCCTATGTGGCTGAAAGCTATTACGGAGATACTTTAAGTTTCTACCGGCAGCAGATCAGTGAAAACGAATTTGATATTGAAGTGAAGAAGAACGGCCAGGAAGTCGTTGTTCGCAGTAAAGTGATATTTAACTAATTGTTTTAATAACTTGCGGTCCGCAAGGGCTGCTTAAAAGATTGAATTGAAAATGGCACAGATGAATTTTGGCGGTGTTATGGAAAATGTCGTAACCCGCGAAGAGTTTCCATTGGAAAAAGCACGTGAAGTATTGAAAAATGAAACCATCGCCGTTATCGGTTACGGAGTACAGGGACCGGGTCAGTCACTGAACTTGCGCGACAATGGCTTTAATGTGATTGTCGGTCAGCGTCAGGGCAAGACTTACGAAAAGGCCGTGGCTGACGGATGGGTACCGGGAGAAACTTTGTTCAGCATTGAAGAAGCCTGCAAGCGTGCTACCATTATTCAGGTGTTGCTGTCCGACGCTGCTCAGATTGCCTGCTGGCCTACCATCAAGCAGTATCTGACTCCGGGCAAGGCCCTGTATTTCTCACATGGATTTGCCATCACATACAAGGAACGTACAGGAATTGTTCCGCCTGCTGATGTAGACGTTATCATGGTTGCTCCGAAGGGTTCCGGTACATCTTTGCGTACCATGTTCCTGGAAGGACGCGGACTGAACTCTTCTTACGCTATTTTCCAGGATGCTACCGGACGTGCTTTTGAGCGTGTGATTGCACTGGGTATCGGTGTCGGTTCAGGTTATTTGTTTGAGACTACCTTCAAACGGGAAGTTTATTCAGACCTGACCGGTGAACGCGGTACGCTGATGGGAGCTATTCAGGGATTGTTGCTGGCACAGTATGAAACCCTTCGCGAACACGGACATACTCCGTCGGAAGCTTTCAACGAAACAGTTGAAGAGCTGACTCAGTCATTGATGCCGCTGTTTGCACAGAAAGGTATGGACTGGATGTATGCTAACTGTTCAACAACCGCACAGCGTGGTGCTCTGGACTGGATGGGCCCGTTCCACGATGCTACAAAACCGGTTTCGAAAAACTGTATAAGTCAGTAGCTGACGGTGAAGAAGCACAGCGCTCTATCGATTCTAACTCTCAGCCGGACTATCGTGAAAAACTGAACGAAGAGTTGCGTCAGTTGCGCGAGAGCGAAATGTGGCAGACTGGTGCCGTAGTTCGTAAATTGCGTCCGGAAAACAACTGATCTGGTTGTTGGACTTTAAAAGGGCGGGGGAGCCCGTCACGGGAAGAGAAGCCGGAAGCTGGAGGGGCTGCTGATTCTCTTCCGTTTTGGCCGGGAGGCAGATCGTCACCAGGCGGTTTCCCGCTGCTGTTAAACCATTAAACGTAGTAAGAAGATGAACAGAGAATTCTTAGAATTGATCAAGACTCGTCGCAGCTGCCGGAAGTATAAGCCGGAACAGATTACAGACGAAGAATTACAGGCCGTGCTGGAAGCAGGAACTTATGCGCCGACTTCACGCGGCATGCAGTCGCCTTATATTGTGGCAGTGCAGAATCCTGCTTTGCGCGAACAGCTGGCAGCCATGAATGCCCGTGTGATGGGTACAACTTCCAATCCGTATTATGATGCACCTACTTATGTGCTGGTGCTGACTCCGGCTGATGCCAACAATCCGATTCAGGATGGCAGTTGCGTACTCGAAAACATGATGCTGGCTGCCCATTCCATCGGTTTGGCCAGTTGCTGGATTCACCGTGAGCGTGAGATGTTCTCAACGCCTGAAGGAAAAGCTTTGCTGAAAGAATGGGGATTGCCTGACGGACTGGTTGGTATCGGAGCTTTGGCACTGGGTTATCCGGATGGAGATCCGGGCCAGGCAAAACCGCGGAAAGAAGGCTATACACGTGTGATCCGGTAAGTCTGTGCGGGGCATTGTATGACGATAAAAAAGCTCTCCAGCTTTTTTCAAAATGTTTCGGCGTATAAAAAACGTTCGGCGTTTTACTCTAAACGCCGAAACGTTTTTTTGACCCTTTTTCAGCCGTCTGGCCGGAAGGATCATGCTTCAACCGGTAGAAGCTGTCTTATTTCTTTTCAGGAGCCGGGATGCTGTCTGTCGGCTGCTGACCGCTGCGCGGCAGGTCTGTCAGCTCATCACGGTAAGCCTTGTAACTGTCCTTTTTCTGAGTGTAGGCCGTAAAGGTTACGGCATCGGTTCCGCTGAAATGAATTTCTCCGATTTCTTCTCCGTTGGAACCAACGACAGCATCTGTCGGAAGATTCTTGAAAGTTCCGTTCCATTCAAAGTATTCACCGCTTCCGAAATCTTCATATGTACATTTCATGGTATATCCGTCTCCGCGTGTGCCGATGGTGATAACGGTATCATCTGCACCGGTCAGGTTTCCGTATTTACCGGTAATGTCGCCCGAGATGTCTTCTTCAGAACAGGAAGCGATACATGTAATCAGGAAAAGAGTAGCCATCAGGCTGCTTGCCAGACGGAACCATCTGTTCCGTCGGATGGATTGTGAATTGTCTGTTTTCATTGTTTAGTTATTGAGTTTAGAATAAAACAAAACAGGAGGGCGGATGTTCGCCCGTAAAAAACTTCAGGCAGAGGACGGCGGTCTGCAAGACAGTTTCGGAAAAATCTCCGGAGAATGTTTGCTTCGTCTGGTGACGAGAAGAACCGTAATTCCTGTGCCTGAAGTGATTCGTCTATTGAATAGCGGGATCAGCCGCGATGATTACTTCGCTACACGTTCCAGCCATCTTACCATAGACAGCATGACGATCATTGAGCAAGCTGTTGCGCCGACGAACACCAGCCAGCATACCCAGATAGGTACTGAGGTGTAGAGAATACCGCCGATGAACAGCAAAGAGTTTCCGACAGCTGTTGCGGCCAGCCAGCAACCCTGCATCAGTCCCTGCAAATGAGGAGGAGCTACTTTCGATACGAAAGAAAGACCCAGCGGAGAAATGAAGAGTTCGGCAACGGTCAGGATGAAGTAAGTCCGATCATGATCCACGGAGTTACACGGATTGCATTGATGGCTTCAGTAGACATGGTGCTGAGTTCGTCCTTGGCAGGAAGTGTCAGTGAGAACACTGTCAGGAAGATGTAAGCCAATGCAGCGATACCCATACCGATAGCGATCTTCATCGGAGTAGAAGGTTCTTTTCCTTTTGCTTTTAAAGATGTGAAGATCCACATGATCAGCGGAGTCAGTGCAACAACAAAGAACGGATTGACAGACTGGAAGATTTCAGCGCCCTTGATCTGGGTAAATCCAAGATCAATGTTGATGACGCTCAGGTCTACATAGTCGCGTGCAAAGTAAGTCAGTGAATAACCGTTCTGGTGGAAAGACAGCCAGAAGAAGATAACCACACCGAATACGGCGAACAGGGCGTAGATGCGCTGACGGATTTCCGTAGCACTCATCTGAACTTCTTCTTTGGTTACAGTCTTGCAGAAGCAGCTTCCACAACCTTCTTTCCCGGATCGGGGAATTTGCTCTTATTGGCAAGGTAAATGACCAGAGAAACCAGCATGGCAACGATAGCGGCCATGAATGCATAATGGAATCCGCGGCTGAACACGTCCAGATAACTGTTGGCAAAAGCAGTCATGTCGGTAACCTGAGTACCGTCGAGTGATACGGTATTTGCCAGGGTAGTCAGCTTTTCCAGTTCCTGCGGAATCATGTTCTGTCCCTGTTCCAGATACTTGTGGCAAAGTTCCGGCAAGGTTGCATCATAGTCGAAGTGGTTTACCTTCAGCCACCAGTTACGGACACCGATAGCGATGAACGGAGCGAAGATAGCGCCCACGTTGATAAACATGTAGAAGATCTGGAATCCGGCATCACGCAGGCTGGAGTACTTCTCATTGTCGTACATCTGTCCTACCAATGCCTGGAGGTTTCCTTTGAAAAGACCGTTACCGAAAGCAATGACAGCAAGGCCAGACAGGTCAGTCCCAGATACAAAGGCATGTTGGGAACCGGTGTCGGAGTCGGAATGGCAATGATCAGATAACCCAAAGCCATCAGCAGAAGGCCGACCAGAATGGTTCCTTTAAAGTTTTTTGTTTTGTCTGCAATGATACCGCCCACCAGTGCCAGCAAATAGATGGAAGCATAGAAAGCGGAATAGATATAGCCGGTAGTCGTTTCAGACAATCCGAACTTGGCTGAAATGAAAAGAGTCAGGATAGCCATCATGATGTAGAAGCCGAAACGCTCTCCCATGTTGGCCAATGCCGCAGCAACGAGTCCTTTTGGATGTTTGTTGAACATAGGTTAATGAAGATTTTAAATTAATATTAGTGTTATTGTTCGCAAAGTTAAGACTTTTTTATGAAGAACCATGTTCCTCGGTGTTTAATTTATTCCTGGATCATCTTTTGCAGCTTGCCTGCCAGGAGGAACAGGATAACGGCTGCAGCTCCGCTCATGAAGACAAACAGCATGAAGAAATCAAACAGATTCTCCACCTGATATCCGAGGAAGCTTTTGGCTACTCCGGCTTCGGGGTAATAGCCGCTGAGCATGCCTGCAAATTTATTGGCTGCCGACGTACTGAGATACCATACTCCCATTAATAAGGAAGAGAAGCGTGCCGGAGAGAGTTTATATACCAGTGAAAGTCCGATAGGAGCCAGGCAGAGTTCGCCCATTGTATGAATCAGATACAAACCGGTAAGCCAGATCATGCTGACCTTGACTCCGGGTTCGACGTGTTTCACTCCGAAAGCAATGAACAGGTAACCCATGGAAAGAAGGAAAAGTCCGATGGCCTGCTTGCGTGGGGAACTGGGTTCCAGTCCGCGCTTGCCCAGGAATGACCATACGGCAGCCAGTACAGGAGCCAGTGTGACGATCATGATCGGATTGAACGACTGGAAATAAGCAGCCGGCATTTCCCAGCTTCCGATGTGACGGTCGGTCTGTTCGTCGGCAAAGAAAGTGAGTGAGGCACCGGCCTGTTCATAGGCTGCCCAGAAGAAGATGACGAAGAATGCAATGATGTAAATCACTCCGATGCGGACCTGTTCGAGGCGGGTCAGTGAACGGTCGGTGATGATCAGCAGAGGCATGATAATGGCAGTTGCATAAATCAGTGATCCGATCCAGTCTGCATCTGCAAAGATTCCTTTGTCCATTGCGTTCCAGTTGACGGAAAATAAAAGTGTCAGTGCTACAGTGCCGGCAACCATTAACCATGTGCGGCTGTTGCTGGCCGGAGACTGCTGTGCCTGTTGTTTCTTTTCGTGAGATACGGCGGGAGCATGCCTACCGGATTACCGTCCGGATCACAGATGTATTTGTTTTTGAACAGCTGGAATACAGTTGCTCCCAGCAGCATACCGATACACGCTGCGAGAAATCCCCATTTGAAGTCTTCCGGATGTCCGGTGTTTCCCAGCAGTCCGCATACCAGCGGGCGAGGGTAGAGCCTACATTCACACCCATATAGAAAGATGGTGAAAGCAGAG
>ENA-OQHA01000310-OQHA01000310.1-human-gut-metagenome-genome-assembly--contig:-NODE-310-length-25624-cov-4.987959_pt1 | contig 25624 bp, 25 predicted proteins | sample MGYA00242558_ERZ504707 | MGnify/ENA primary metagenome ERZ504707 (study PRJEB26092, sample SAMD00036197) | human gut metagenome | host: Homo sapiens | study: EMG produced TPA metagenomics assembly of...
GTTGGAATATTTCTGAGTGAACTGATAAAGAGAAGCTTTCTTAGGCTTTAATACTTTGTTTGACATATGATTATACCTCCATCTAATTTCTAATCTAATTATAGAACAGATGGGAAATTCATGTGTCCGGTTCAGCTTCATGAACGCCGTTTAATCGGTGCTTATGAAATTTAATTTTCACTAACCTGTGGTTTGTGGGTATTCAAAAATAATGATTATAATTTAGATTCCATTTTAGAATGTAATGATCTTTATGAATATGATGTAGTCACTGTTCATGATTCTCATGGTAGGACAGATACAAATAGTTTGAAGAAGACATTAATAAGATATAGTGTACAGGGCTGGAGACTAAAGACAGCTTTCACAAATGAAATAGGCATTAATATGGTAGGTGGTGCTATTGTAGGTGTTGGTGTAGGAAGCAATAGTACAAGTGATGAAGTTGTACTTATTTTTGAAAGAAAAATAAGAAATGCGAAGAAATAGACCGAGCAAGTTGCTCGGTCTATTAGTCTACATATTTCTCTAAGAAATGAGTAATATTGCTTTGAACAAGTTTCTTCTCTTTATGATAAGATTCACCATGTGCAGCATCATTCACAATAAGTAATTTCTTTTCTGCCTGACAGGCATTATAGAGTTCTAATGCCATGTAAGTAGGCACAAAGTGATCCTGGTTACCATGTATAAATAATGTAGGTGTTTTAGACTTCTTGACTTGATTGATTGCACTGGCCTGTTTGAAGTTATACCCTACTGTCTTTTTTGACAATAATGTAGCACTAGGCAGTAATAAGAATGGTGGACATCCTTTATTCTTTAAGTAGTATTTGAATTCATCATAAGCACTTGTATAGCTGCAATCAGCGACAATAGCTTTCACATTATCAGATAATTCTTCACCACTTACCATGAGGACTGTTGCCCCACCCATGGATATACCATGTAAGACAATGCTCATAGGTTCATTATGGAAGTACTCTTCCATTTTTTAATCCATTCTAATATATCTAAACGGTCAAGCCATCCAAAACCAATATAATGTCCTTCTGATTGTCCATGCGCTCTATTATCTGGAAGAAGGATATTATAACCAAGTTCATGATAGAAACGAATATAATATGCAAACTCACGATAATGGTAAGAATGGAATCCATGAACACAGATTACTAATTTATTAGAATCAGGATAAGGAAGGAACTGCCCTTCTAGCTTTAATCCATCATAAGAAGTGATTTCCATATCAATAAATGTCTGATGATCTAGCCATTGTTTATCATCTTCACTTATTGGATGTTTTAATCCTACTTTTTCTTTTTTGCATCTTGTACATACTTTTTCTATCGCAATGCGCCCTGCTGCAAGATAAGTGGCAGATGCCGCAGCTACTGCGCCTATTGTACCAATAACTACATTCTTCTTTTTCATGACAAAATACCTCCTTTTATTCATTATATAAAATATTCTATGAAGAATTTATGTACAAACAATTAAGTTTGAATAAATAATTGACAGATATATGAATTTGTAAGTAGAAAAGGGTATGTTGGAAAGCGATAAATATATGTTTTTAAGAAAGTTTTTGTGTTAGAATAATACCGATATGAGGTGATTTTAATGACACAGGTTATAGGACCAGAACAGATGGATTTATTAGTGAGTGCAGTAAGAGATGGGAAGATTGTTGCATTTCCTACGGAAACTGTTTATGGCGTTGCTGCTTATTCGATGATTTGAAGGGTCTTGATAGAATTATGGAAATCAAGAAACGTAACCCGAATAAAGCAGTGACTCTTATGTTGTCAAAAAAAGATGATGTAAAGAAGTATGGCTTAGTAGACGAGGGTACCCAGAGAGTGATTGATAAGTTTATGCCAGGTAGAATGACAATCGTATTAAAAAGACTGGATAGTGTGGATTCGAGACATGTTAGTGGAAAAGATACAATAGGTATTAGAATCCCAGACAGTTCTTTCGTTTTGTCACTCATTGATCAGACAGGGCCTTTATCAGTAACAAGTGCTAATTTATCTGGTCAAGGGAATACGACAAACGAAAAAGAAGTACTTGCACAGCTTGATGGACAGATTGATATGGCTGTCAGAGGACAGACTGCTTCGGCAACTGCATCTACAGTCGTGGATTTAAGTCAAGGTGATGTGAGAATACTAAGAGAAGGTTTAATTACCAAAGAAGAAATCGAGGAGGTATATTATGAAGTTGCAATCGCTTGTGATCATGGTGGATTACGTTTAAAGAATGTTCTTATTGATGAAATGAAGAAACAGGGTTATGAAGTTGTAGACTATGGTACTTATACTGAAGACTCTTGTGATTATCCTGATTATGCATCTAAGGCAGCTAAAGCTGTTGCATCAGGAGAATGTGAGAAAGGTGTCGTTGTTTGTGGAACAGGAATCGGTGTATCAATTACATGTAATAAGGTAGATGGTATCCGCTGCGCATTATGTCATGATGTATTTAGTGCAAAAGCGACAAGAGCTCATAATGATACTAACATGATTGCAATGGGACAGAGAGTTATTGGAGAAGGACTCGCTGTTGAAATTCTTAATGCATGGCTTCATACTGATTTTGAAGGTGGAAGACATGTTAAGAGAATTGAAAAAATGATGGCTTTAGAAAAGGAGTAAGCATTATGAGAGATACAGAAGTATTTGCGAGTGTTGAGCGAGAATTGAATAGACAAAGAAACAAAATTGAATTAATTGCTTCCGAAAACTTTGTATCTAAAGAAATTATGGAGCTTGCGGGCTCAGTTCTAACAAATAAATATGCTGAAGGATATCCAGGTAAGAGATATTATGGTGGATGTCAGTTTGTGGATGAAGTAGAAACATTAGCACAGGAAAGACTTAAGAAGCTATTTGGCTGTGAGTATGCAAATGTTCAGCCTCATTCTGGTGCACAAGCGAATACAGCTGTTTATTTTGCTTTATTACAGCCAGGTGATAAAGTACTAGGTATGTCTTTAAATGATGGTGGGCATTTAACTCATGGACATCCATTAAACTACTCTGGTAAGACTTATGAATTCCATGCTTATGGTGTTGATAAGGAAACAGAAAGAATCGATTATGATGAATATAAGAGATTATGTGAAGAAATCAAACCTAAGTTAGTTGTTGCAGGGGCAAGTGCTTATGCAAGAACGATTGATTTCAAATTCATGGCTGAAGTAGCACATAGTGTTGGAGCTATCTTTATGGTAGATATAGCACATATTGCTGGTTTAGTTGCTGCAGGAGATCATCCATCTCCATTCCCTTATGCAGATATTGTGACGACTACAACTCATAAGACTTTAAGAGGTCCTAGAGGTGGTGTCATCATGTGTAAGGAAAAGTATGCAAAAGATATTGATAGAGCTGTTTTCCCTGGTATGCAGGGTGGACCTCTTATGCATATTATTGCGGCTAAAGCAGCTTGCTTCTATGAAGCATTACAGCCTGAATTCAAGGAATATAGTCATCAAATCATTAAGAATGCAAAAGCTTTAGAAGAATCTTTAAAGGAAGAAGGATTCCGTCTTGTAACTGGTGGTACTGATAATCACCTATTACTTATTGATGTAAAGAGCAGCTGTGGTATTACAGGTAAGAAAGCTCAGAGATTACTTGATGAAATCAATATTACAGCTAATAAGAATGCGATTCCTTTCGATACAGAAAAACCTTTCAAGGCTTCTGGAATCCGTGTTGGTACCCCAGCAATGACCACAAAAGGATTCAAGGAAGATGACTTCAGAGAAGTTGGAAAGATTATTGCTTATCGTTTAAAGAATGAAGAAACTGATGAAGTAAAGAATGAATGTCTTGCAAGAGTAAAGAAGTTAACTGATAAAGTGACTATGTATGACGATATTAAATACTAGGAGGTCATAAGATGGTTAAAGTACTCAATCATGCATTAATTAAACACAAACTCTCTATTATGAGAGAAGAAAAGACATCAAACTATATTTTCAAGCAGAACCTTGATGAAATCGCAATGTTGATGGCTTATGAAGTCACAAAAGATTATCCTTTAAAAGAAAAGGAAATTGAAACACCTATTTGTAAGACAACTGGTTATGAACTAGATAGAGATATTATTCTTGTACCTATCTTACGTGCTGGTGTGGGTCTTGTAGATGGCTTCAGAAGAATCATGCCAACTGCGAAAGTAGGTCATATTGGTATGTATAGAGATGAAGAAACATTGATTCCTCATGAATATTATGCTAAATTTCCTAAGGGATTAGAGAGCGCAAAGGTTATTGTTCTTGATCCTATGCTTGCTACTGGTGGTTCAGCTGATATGGCTATCCAGAATATTAAAGATCGTGGTGCGAAGGATATTGAACTTGTCTGTCTTGTAGGTGCACCTGAAGGTGTGAAATACATTGAAGAACATCATCCAGATGTAAAGCTTACTTTAGCTTCATTAGATGAAAAGCTAAATGACAAGGGATATATTGTACCAGGTTTAGGAGATGCGGGAGACCGCTTGTTTGGTACTAATTAATGGGATTTGATGAATATGAAGTAAGAAGAACTTCTGTTAAAGTATTTCTTGCAGGATTGATTCTTGCGGTTATACTTTCCATCATTCTTCATTCAATCAGCTACTGCTTAGGGTTTGTATTAGGTTATCTTATTGATTTATTAATTTTACAGATCAATATGAAAATGACTGATACAATACTTTCCATCCAGACTGCAGGTAAGACAATTGCGGTTATGTTATTTATGGCTAAATTGTTTATTTTTGCAGTAGGTTTTGCGATAGCTGGATTCTTTCCAGAAATAGTAAATATGTATACTGTATTTCTGGGCTATCTAGTAGTAAAGATTTCTATTTATATACATGCATATGGCGAAAGGAGGCGTATGAGATAATGAAAATCACTATTCAGCCAGAACTGATATCATCATTGATTGTGACTGTGATACTTTCTATTTTCTTTGTTTATGCAGGTAAAAAAATAAGAGAAGCAGATCCAACTAAGAGACCAAAAGGTGTGGTTCTTCTTGTTGAAACCGCCATTAAGATGGTTTACGATTATATGGGCACAATCATGCCTAAGAAATATGCGAAGAACTACTATCCTTATTTCTCTATGTTATTTGCATGGCTGTTGGTTTCTAACTTATTTGGATTAACAGGTTTTGATGCGCCAACTACTAACTACTCAATCACGTTATCCTTAACATTAATTACATGGGTATTAATTCAGATTAATGCGATTAAGTATCAGGGTGTTGGCAGTTATATTAAGGGAACTTTGATTCCCCCAACAAACCTATTTGGTTTGATTTCACCATTGATTTCTATATCAATGCGTATTTTCTGTAACTTATTGAGTGGTACATTTATTATGGCCTTAGTATATCAGGCAACATCATTCTTAAGTTACAAGTTGATTCCATTCAACTTTTTAGGACCAGTGGTAGCACCACTATTACATTGTTATTTCGATGTATTCTCTGGATGTGTACAAGCACTGGTATTCGTTACACTATCTTCAATTCTGATTTCTAATGAAAATCCAGATGAAGAATAAATGAAAAAAATGTCAATAGGAGGAAATTGATTATGACAAGAGGTTTAATTGCAATCGCTGCTGGTATTGCAGTACTTGCAGGTTTAGGTACAGGTATTGGTGAAGGTTTAGTTGCCGCTCATGCAGTATCTGCAATTGGAAGAAATCCTGAGGCTGAAAGCAAGATCCGTACTACTATGATCTTAGGTATCGCCTTAACAGAAACAGTAGCCCTCTATGGTTTACTTATTTCTTTCATCTTATTATTCGTATTCAAATAAAAAATAGTTTAAGGAGAAAAAACTATGCCAGATATAGCCGCAAAGTTATTTCCAAACCCTACCACTATGATTGTTCAGTTATGTTCCACTGCAATCATGCTTCTTCTGTTCAAGAAATATTTATGGAATTATGTATTAGAATTCTTCCAGAAGAGAGCTGATTTTATAGAAGGTAATATCAATGATGCGAAGGCTAAGAATGAAAAAGCATCTGAATATCTTCTAGAAAGTGAAAAGCACGCTAAAGAAGCTGCAAAACAGTATAAAGAAATCATAGATCAGGCTAAGGAAGATGCCGTAAAGGCTAAGAGTAAAATCATGGATGAAGCTAACAAGCAGGCTCAAGAAAAGATTGAACAGCTCGCCATGAAATTGAATCTGAAAAGCTTGCAGCACAGGATGAAATGAAGAAAGAAATTGTGGATGTTGCTGTTGAAGTGGCTACTAAAGTCATGGATCAGAATATGAATACTGAAGCCAATAAAGCTTTAGTAGATGATTTCGTAAAACAGGTTGTTAACTAATGGATGCAAATGTTGCAGAACGTTATGCTGAAAGCTTATATCAGTTAGCGTTAGAAGATCATGCGCTAGAAGATTATCTAGCAGACATGAAACTAGTTGATACAGTTTTAGAAAGTAATCCAGAATTTGAAAAATTCTTCTCTCATGTGCTTGTAGATGATGAAGCAAAGTGTGCATTACTTGATAAAGGTTTTGGCACTTCAGTAAATCATTATGTATTGAATTTTCTTAAACTGCTTGTAAAGAAAAGAAGAACAAGATACATTGCGCCTATTACAAAAAGCTTTATTAAGATGAGTAATAAGCATCTTGGTATCGAGGAAGGCGTTATCTTCACACCTTTCGCATTAAGCGATGAACAGGTTAAGACAATTGAAGAAGCGATTTCTCAGAAAGAAAACAAAACAATTACTTTAAGAACTGTTGAAGATAAGACACTTATTGGTGGTGTTAAGGTTCAGATTGAGAACCGTGTCTATGATGGCTCATTAAAGAACAAAGTCAGCAAGCTCAAGACTGAGCTGTTGAGAAGTAGGTGACGCAAGTGGCATTAAGACCCGATGAAATCAGTGCTTTAATCAAAGAGCAGATTAAGCATTATGATGATGTCATGGAACAGAAAGACGTCGGAACAGTTATGACTGTTGGTGACGGTGTCAGTGTTGTTCATGGTTTAGACAATGCAATGTTAGGTGAATTGATCCTTTTCCCAGGTGATGTTTATGGTATGGTCATGAACCTAGATGAAGATAGTGTTGGTGTTACTTTATTAGGTAATGCGGACGAAATTAAAGAAGGCGACGAAGTAAGACGTACAGGTAAGATCATTGAAGTACCTGTAGGTGATGCAATGCTTGGTCGTGTCGTTAACCCTTTAGGACAGCCTATTGATGGTCAGGGTGAAATTATCACTACAAAGACTAGACCAATCGAAAGAGTGGCTCCTGGTGTTATGACAAGAAAATCAGTAGATCAGCCAGTACAGACTGGTATCACTACTATTGATGCAATTATTCCAGTTGGTAGAGGTCAGCGTGAGTTAATCATCGGTGACAGACAGACTGGTAAAACAGCTATCGCTGTTGATACAATCATCAACCAAAAAGGTCAGGATATGTACTGTATCTATGTAGCAATTGGTCAGAAGAACTCTACAGTTGCACAGGTTGTTGAAAAATTAAAGAAGGCAGGCGCAATGGATTATACTGTTGTTGTTTCTGCATCAGCTTCTGAACTTGCTCCAGTTCAGTATATTGCTCCTTATGCAGGTTGTGCTATTGCTGAAGAATGGCTTGACCAAGGTAAGGATGTATTAATCGTTTATGATGATTTAAGTAAGCATGCCGTAGCTTATCGTACAGTGTCTCTATTATTAAAGAGACCACCAGGACGTGAAGCTTATCCAGGTGATGTATTCTACTTACATTCAAGACTATTAGAAAGATCTTGTCGTTTAAATGAAGAAAATGGCGGAGGTTCTATTACTGCCCTTCCTATCATTGAAACACAGGCAGGTGATATCTCAGCATATATCCCTACTAACGTTATTTCTATTACTGATGGTCAGATCTTCTTACAGCAGGAATTATTCAATGCTGGTTTCAGACCTGCCATTGATACAGGTTTATCTGTATCACGTGTAGGTTCTACAGCACAGATCAAGGCTATGAAGCAGGTTTCTAGAAACTTGAAGTATGAATTAGCGCAGTATGAAGAAATGCAGTCATTCGCACAGTTTGGTTCTGACTTAGATGCAGCAACTAAGAATGCGATTGAACATGGTGAACGTGTACGTGAAGTATTAAAGCAGGCACAGTATGCACCAAGAGATGTTATTGATCAGATTATTACTCTATTTGCACTTGAAAATGGATTCGTTAAGAATGTTAAAGTGGAAAAGGTACAGGAATACATGGATGGTTTAGTAGAGAAGTTTGCTGTTGCACATAGTGATCTTCTTGATGAAATCAGAGAAAAGAAAGTATTATCTGATGAATTAACTGCTAAGTTGAAGGAAGCTGTTAAGGCTTATACAACTCAGTTCGAAAACTTACAGAAAGCTGAGGCTTAATTATGGCTGGGCAGATGCAAGCCATCAAGCGTCGTATCAAATCAATTGAATCTACTAAGAAAATCACAAGAGCTATGGAACTTGTTGCTAGCTCTAAGCTTTCTAAGACTAGAAATCAGTTGAATGACATGAAACCTTATTATACACAGGTAAAAGATACTTGTGCACAGATCTTATCTTCTGCAGGAAATGATATTGATTCTCCTTATTTAGTATTAAATAATAAGGGTAAAGATGTTTATATCGTTATCACTTCTACTTTAGGATTATGTGGTGGATATAACTCAAATATCTTTAAGCAGGTTGAAGCATCAGTCAATGATGCCAAGAAGATTATTGCGATTGGTAATAAAGGCTTAAATCAGTTTAAGAAACATTTTAAAGGTGAAGTAGATGGTACTTATGTAGACCTTAATACGACCCTTGATTTTAGAAGTGTTGTGAGATTAGTTGCTTCACTTCTAGAAGGCTATAAGAAAAAAGAAATTAAGTCTATTCATATTGTATATACAGAATATGTGAATGATTTAACTTTCGTACCTAGAGATGTGACTCTTCTTCCGCTTAAGGCTGAAGATCTTGTCTCTGATAAGAAATTCCATAAAGATACATTGTTTGAACCAAGTCCTGAATCAGTACTTGGAAGCTTAATTCCGATGTATTTACAGGCCGTTATCTATGGTTACTTGATTGAATCAGTGACTGCAGAAAATGCGTCTAGAAGAACATCTATGAAGAACGCAACAGACAATGCTAATGAATTAACAGATGAGTTGTTATTAAAATACAACCAGGCACGTCAGAGCGCGATTACAAGTGAAGTAAGTGAAATCGTTGCTGGTGCCAATGCACAATAAGAAGGAGGTGCCATATGTCTTTGAATGTTGGTAAGATTATCAAGGCTCAGGTCCAGTTGTCGATGTACAGTTTGCTGCTGATAAAGATCTTCCAGATCTAAATACAGCCATCACAATTGATAACCATGGTGAAGAGTTAACTGTAGAAGTTGCTCAGCATATTGGTGATGATATTGTAAGATGTATCGCAATGGGTCCTACTGATGGTCTAACAAGAGGTATGGATGCTGTGGATACTAATGCACCTATTAGTGTTCCAGTAGGTAATAAAACACTTGGTAGAATGTTCAACGTATTAGGACATTCTATTGATGGTAAAGATGAATTGACTGAAGAAAAACATATGCCAATTCATAGATCAGCACCTACATTTGCTGATCAGAGAACAGAAACTTGAAATTCTTGAAACAGGTATTAAAGTCGTAGACTTGATCTGTCCATTCATCAAGGGTGGTAAGATCGGATTGTTCGGTGGTGCCGGTGTAGGTAAGACAGTTCTTATCCAGGAATTCATCAACAACATCGCAACTGAACATAACGGTTTATCAGTATTTGCCGGTGTTGGTGAACGTTCTCGTGAAGGTAATGATTTGTACTATGAAATGAAAGAAAGTGGTGTATTAGATAAGACAACACTAGTGTTTGGTCAGATGAATGAACCACCTGGATCAAGACTTAGAGTTGCATTATCAGCACTTACTATGGCAGAATATTTCCGTGATGAACAGGGACAGGATGTCTTACTATTCATCGATAATATCTTCCGTTTCACTCAGGCTGGTTCAGAAGTATCTGCCTACTTGGACGTGTTCCATCTCAGGCAGGTTATCAGCCAACTCTTGCAACTGAAATGGGTCAGTTACAGGAACGTATTACTTCAACTAAACAGGGTTCTATTACATCTGTACAGGCTGTATATGTACCTGCCGATGATATGACTGACCCTGCTCCAGCAACTACATTCACACATCTTGATGCAAGAGTTGTACTTGATCGTAGTATTGCAGCATTAGGTATTTACCCTGCAGTAGATCCACTAAACTCTTCTTCTAGAGGTCTTGATCCAAACGTTGTTGGTAAAGAACATTATGAAGTGGCTCATGGAGTAACTCAGATGTTACAGAAATATCAGGAATTACAGGATATCATCGCAATTCTTGGTATGGATGAATTGAGTGAAGAAGATAAACTAATCGTTGCACGTGCAAGAAGAATTAGAAACTTCTTATCACAGCCATTTACTGTTGCAGAACAGTTTACTGGTTTAGATGGTAAGTATGTACATGTAGAAGATACAGTAAAAGGATTTAAAGAAATTCTAGAAGGCAAATATGACGATTTACCAGAGCAGGCTTTCCATAATGTAGGTACTATTGAAGAAGCAGTAAAGAAAGCTGAATCTTTAAGTGAGTAAATTTCATTTACATATCGTCACTCCTAAAGGTACCTACAGGGATGTAGACGTAGATATTCTGAACATTAGAACCACAGATGGTCAGATGGGTATACTTGCTCACCATATGCCATTGGCGAGTGGTGTGGAAATCGCCGAAATGAATTATAGGATTGATAAAGACAGATATGAGTTCGCTGTTGGTGGTGGATTTGTTTATGTAGATGGTGATAATACTGTTACACTTATTGTGAATGATATTGAATCACCAGAAGAAATCGACCTACGTAGAGCTGAAGAAGCAAAGGCAAGAGCTGAAGAGAGATTAAGATCAAAGAATCCAGATGTCGATTTACAGCGTGCTGAAATTGCATTAAAGAAGGCTATTACACGTATTCAAGTCAAAAACAATTACTAGGATCCAGGGTTATTCCCTGGATTTTCTTTTGGAGAAGTTATGAAAAGTGATTATGTGAGAGTAAAAGATTATATACCTGATATATATGTGGAACTACGTTATGCAACAGAACGTAATTTTACACATACTAAAGTATATGATTTTGATGAAGCGTATTTAAGAAGAGGAACTACACTTAAACTCAAGAAGGTACAGGAAGGGTTAAAAGAAATAGGTTTTAGTTTAAAAATCTGGGATGCTTATAGACCATTTACTGCACAACAATATTTCTGGGAACTGATCCATGATGATGAGTTTGTTGCTGATCCTACAAATGGTCCTAAGACACATAATTTTGGAAATGTTGTAGATGTGACTCTTGTAAAGAGTGATGGAAGTGAAATAGATATGCCTACAGAGTTTGATGATTTTACGAGTCAAGCAAGTAGAGATTATTCATGGTTATCAGGTGATCCTCTTAAACATGTTCTATTACTAGAAGAAACAATGGAGAAGTATGGCTTTATAGGATATGAGGGTGAATGGTGGCATTATACAGATGAAGATTCTTATGACTATGTAGAATTCAAGCCAAATGAAAGACACAGCTAATAATGACGCTGTGCCTTTTTAATTAGAGTATAAATAATAAGTGTAAGTAATATCCCAATGCAGGCTCCTGTAGAGTCTATCAGTACATCTCTAAAGCTTGCACTACGTCCTCCTACAAAGAACTGATGAAGTTCATCTGAACATGCATAGAGGAAACTCACTAGTAGTGATATAAAGCATTTAAAGCGTAATGGATAAGTTTCATAAGTAAACATCAGCAACATTGTAAGAATACTTAAAACGAAATATACAAACATATGTGCACATTTACGAATAGTGAATTCTATAAAGCTAAAAGCTTCTGTGGATAATGTATTCACTATATTGTGTCCAGTTAATGTCTTAGATATGTGTCCTATGAGATAGATGACTGATTGGGAAGAAGAGGAACTTTTAGGACCTGTTTGATTAGAAAAACAGAATATAACCCCCATCCAGATTATGATTAATAGAGTAAGTAGTATACGTAATTTCTTCTTTTTAGCCATAATGTTTCTCTCCTCTTTCTTGAGTTTATAATATACAACATCTATGAAGAAAAGACAAATGTGTTCTATAATTAAAAGAGTAGATTTTTTTAATAGAAGGCAAATAGATAGTATAAAATAAAAAATTGAACTATAATTGTTATGTTAAAATGTAAAAAATATATATTATATTTATATTAGATATGTACAATAATTAATATTATTATATATTGATTGTTTGTATTAAATAATGTATTGCTGATGCTTGATATGGCAATCATATAATATGGAGGATTCTTTCAAATGGGGTATACAGTAGAAGATTTTATCAAAAGTAATAAATTTTCTGGAATTAAAATAATAAACAATCTGTATGAAACAAATAGAGAAATAAAAGGTGCACAATTTATTTCAAGGGCTGATATTGAAATTTCGGGGGGGGTAAGTTATTGCTAACCTCTTTAAGAGTTTATGATAATCTTGATAAGAACACAGTGATTTGCCATCTAGAAGAATTGAATAAAAAGGGAGTTAGCGGATTTATAATAAAAAGAAGAAAAGATACAGTGCATCAGAAGGAATTATTTGAACTATTTATACACTTTTGCGATGCACATGGAATACCTGTGTTAGAACTTCCACATAATATTAGTTATTGGGCTGTTTTGAAATATGTATTATGTCATGCCTACGATCTTGATATTGCAAAGTATCTATATAGTGAAATAGTTCAAGATCAGATTAATCATTTTTTATTACATGAACGATATGATGAACAAACAATAGAGACATTCTTTAAAAGTTTAGAGACTATGGTAGGAAATTCTGTTTCTCTCTATGATGAAAATTATCACTGTATTTATCCTATTACAGGACAAAAAGAGTTTACTATCATAGGTGATGAAAAGTATGTACCTCATATTACTACTAAGCATGAGTATATAGCAAAGAGCGAGTATGTGGAATATATTCAAAAAGATTGATATTCTTAATTATTGTCATTATTATCTAGTGGTTACAGAAGTGAATGAACCGTTGAGTGAATTAGACTTTGTCACATTAGATAATATAATTACGGCTTTATTCTATCTTTTAGCTCAGGATGTCACAAAGAAGGAGATGGAAATTAAATATCTTCGTGATTTGAACTATTGGTTGATTAATGGAGGTATGTCTGACGCCGAAGAAGATGATGCCTCAAGTTTACTTGATTTAAGCGATACAGATGAATATAGAGTAGTTATATTCTATTTAAAGCCTGAGAATAAAAAGAAAAAATAGTATCGCACAGAAGAATGAGACGAAAAATCTTAAGAAAGAAATGTATCATTACTTACCAAAAGAGCGTATTTTTTATAATACAAATCATATCTTATACATTTATAACGAAAAAGATTGGAAAATAAAAAAAGAGTTTAGAAACACTTTAGAAGAGATTCATAAAGATATACAAGATTCTTTAACTAGAAGAAATAAGAAGTTTGAACTTCTAATTGGAATAGGAAAGAGTGTGAAGGGATATCATGGATTAAAGGATTCTTTTAAGGATTCTAAAGCAGCATTAGAGTATATTGGTCTTATTAGAGAGGCTACTGGAGAGAAAACTAAATCAATCGTAGATTGTGCTAAATTAGGTTTCTTCCAGATATTTACAAATATTAATGATAAGGAAGAATTAAGACAATATATACCTTATTCAGTCATTAAGCTTAATAAACAGGATAAAAAGAGAAACAGTGAGTTGATTAGTACTTTGGAATGTTATTTGAGTAATAAACAGAGTATTAGAAAAACTTCAGAGTTAATGAACGTTCATCCTAGAACTGTCTCTTATCGTTTATCTAAGATTGTAGATCTAACAGGTATAGAATTTGATAATAGTGCGGAAATACTTGCAGTTAGAAATGGCATTATAATACTTAAAATATTAGAACAGTTGTAATTAAAGACGAGTCGCATAAGCGACTCGTTATTTATTTTGTAATATTTTATGGTACACTTTAGACAAAAAACTGTTAAAAACTTTTCTCTTTTTACACATTATATTAACAATTTTATAAGTCTATAATGCAAGAAGATGTAAAAAAAGTGTGTTTATATAGAAAATATCAACAATATGGGGCTTTTTAGAACAATTGCAACATGTTTTCTGAATAATAACTCAGAATATTATAGGAAGGAAAAAGGTCTTGTATGAATAAAATAAAACCACTACTCAATAAATGGGTACTTCTCATACTATGTATTGCGCTTGCTTGTACGCAGGTAAATGCAGCAGGTATAGTCAACTTTAATCAAACTGATAATATGCCTCAAGAGACAGTTTATGATAATAATACAAATACAACTGAAACAACTGAGAATATAGAGACATATTACCAAAATGATAAGATCTGTATTTATAACTACAATCAGTTAAAACAGATTGGTTCTGATGCTTATGTTTATACAGGTGATAAGGATGGATCAATTGGTTCTGGAGAAGTAGTAAAAAATGAAGGAACTGAATTGAGATATACATCAGATGCTCAATATGTATTAATGAGTGATATTGAGATGAGTACTGATTATATATGGACACTTCCAAATAACTTTACTGGTAGCATTACAGGTACAACTAGAGAAAGTACATCACTTTATAATAAAGAAACAGATACCATTACTATCTATAACCCCTATCAGTTAATGGTTCTTGCACAGGATAATTCAGAAACAGAACCAGTAATGTCATTAGATTATGATGCACCTCAGTTTGGTATGGGACAGATGGTATATCCTAATGGAGAGAATCAGTCTTACTTAACTTATAGTAAGTCACATAAGTATGTACTCTCTCAAAGTTTTGATTCTAGTAAGCCAGAATTAGTGGCAGATCAGGTAAGCGAAAACGTAAGTACTGAAAATGCGGAAGGCCGTGACTTTAAGGGTCAGGTTGTTAAGACTATTGGGAATAAGACTTATATTCTTATTGGTAATGAAGCACAGCTCAGAAAGATAGGAACAGATACAAAAGTATATGGTGCGGTTTATCAGGCTTATCAAGATGTTCTAAAATGGAAAGTTGATAAGGATAAAAACGGCAAACCTATTATGCTTTATGGTGGAGATGCCGATTTAACGAAAAATCAAAATGGAGTATCTGACTATACTTTTGGAGGAATTCAAGAAACAAACAAAAGCTTAAGTAATGTATCACCCTTAAAGCCAAGAGGAAGATGTGGTGTTGATCAGAACACAGGTGAAATTAATCCTGATCTCGATATTGATAAAGCTGCAAATCAGAAATATAGCGCTAATGCGAATTATATTATCTTCCGTGATATAGATTTAAGTAGTTCAAGTTGGAAACCTCTTAACTTCCAAGGCACAATGTTGGTGCTAAGAGTACTAACAATAAGATTTGGAATGTAGGTGCAAAGATAGAGAAACCAGTTGTTTCTAATGTGAAGGTTGAACAAACAGATAAACTCAATGTTGGTGAACAAATGGGTGTTGGTTTCTTCTCAACAATATCAAGTGAAGTAAGTGAGCATGATATTGGTTTAAGTAAAGAGCTCGTACAGGTTTCAAATATCAAGTTTGATAATATGAAAGTTCATACAACCACTACAGAAACTTGGTATCCATCTACTCTTGTAAGTACTCTTACAAGTACTTTAGGTAAATTACTTGGTGGACTTGTAAGTGGTCTAACATTTATATTAACGTTCGGTCAGGTCAAGATTGATCTGGGAAAAACATTGGGGGATGTTCTTGATGCAAGAAAGAAAGACCCTACAGCACTTGCGACTGGTGCTATTGCAGGACGTGTAGAAGGTCATGTAGAGGTTTCTAATATAGAAGTAAATAATGCGGATGTAAAAAACGTAAACAATAATACAGGTGGATTTGTTGGTTATGTAGTAGGTAAAACACAGTATAGTGGTTTATCAAATGCACTTGGTGGATTAGTAAAGTTACTTACAAATATATTGAATGTTATTCCAGGTCTAGGATTAGGTGATTTAATCACAATTCTATTAGGTAATGCGATTCCAGTAAGTAAATTGATTCCTACTGGTTATATTAATGCGAAAATAAAGAATTGTTCTATTAATGGTTTAAGTATTTCTACTTCAAGTGAAAAAGATTATGCAGGTGGATTTATTGGACAACAGAAAGGCACAATTATTGAAAACTGTTCTATTACTAATAGTAACTATACAATTAGTGGAAAAAGATTTACAGGTGGTTTTGTAGGTTTAGCACGTGATGATGTCATTGAAGGTACTCTTTCTGGTGCATTGGATATTCAGACAAAGCTTCCAAATATGAATCCAGAAAGTTTACTCTTAAACTGTTCAATAAACAATAAAGGACTCACAGTCTTAAGTGAAACTTATGCAGGAGGTTTTGCAGGTGCTCTTGCAAATACGTCTGCAGTCAACTGTACTGTTAATTCTACAAATACATTTGAAGTAAAATCGACTAGTGATTATGCAGGAGGCTTTGCAGGTATTGCATCTCTTGGATGGTCTGCAGACTTAGGTAAAGGAGATACTAAAAACAACCTACTAGGTGGTGTTGTTGATCTTGTAGTCAAGCTATTAAGCAGTAATGCGGATATCTCCCCTTCTCTACTATCTTTAGCTGGTGTTAATCCATCTTATATATTAGGTGCTACCGTTAGTGGTCCACTTAATTTAAGTGGTGTAGATTATGTAGGTGGTATGACTGGTAGAGGTAATGGTGCTTATATTGCATCATCGAGTGCTGATTATTTAAATAAAGTATCTTATTGGAGAAATAAAGTATATGACACAGCATCTGTCTCAGTGAAAGATGTAGAACTCTCAGGTGTTCAAAGTATTACAGGAAAGAACTTTGTAGGTGGTATTGCAGGTTCTTTAGGAACTGCTAAAGTAGCCGGATTATTAAATGATACTCTTGGACTTGCTTCATACCTTGGCTTTACTGTAGATAAAGTAACAGTCACAGGCCCTACTACTGGTTTATCTATTACAGGCGAACAGCGTATTGGCGGTGGCTTTGGTGATGCAATTGGTGGTTCAATTAATACAGTCACAATCAAGAATTTAAAGTCTGTAACAGGTAATAACCGTGTTGGTGGAATGATTGGTTTAGCTGGTCCAGGAGATCTTGCGGATACAGGAGGTTTAACAGTTAACCTTCTTGGATTAAATCATCTTTTACAGGTAAAGAATCTATTAAAGGTGGCTTCTGGTGTACGTGTAACAATCAATGATTCTCATGTTATTGGTGTAGCTGATGGCTTAACAGTCAAAGCAACAGGTACTAACAGTGATGGTGGTGTTGTTGATTATGTTGCTGGTGGATTTGTAGGCAAGAGTCATAGCTGTGAAATTAATAAATCCGATGTAAAGAACCTTAAAGAAGTATCCGCAAATGATACAGATGGTTATGCAGGTGGATTTATTGGAACATCACAAACAGGTGGACTGGCTGATGTTGCATCTGAAGAAGATCTTAAAGGTTGGATTACTAAAGATACAAGTGTTTTAGATATCAATGGTTTATTAACTGCAGTTAAGTATCTCATCCCAACTTATACATTGTGTACTGTTACTTATGTAAATGGCGGTGGTGTTTCTGCAGATACGGCTGGAGGTTTCGTAGGAAACTTCCAGAGTGGTACTCTTAATAACCACGATGCAGGACAAGGAAACTACTATTCTGTATATAATTTGGATCATGTCAATGGACAGTCTTATGCAGGTGGTTTTGGAGGTAATGTTTACTCTGGTGCACTTGCTGATGCAGGTAAAGGTATTAGTATCCTTGGTGGTCTTAAAGGACTTAATGTTGATGTAGGTCAATTACTTAACCTCATTAACGCCTATATTCCTTATGTACAATATGCTGGTGTGAAGTCAGATTCAGGATTTACAGTCAGTACGAACAAATTAAAATCAGATGATACCATGCAGGAAGTGCGGGAGGATTCATTGGTTATGGTAGTGGTGTTCAGATAAGTTATTGTGATGTGACACATTTAAAACATACAAAAGTAACACCTCCAAAAGATTTAGAATCTACAGAAGCACCTACATACTTTAATAATGAAAGCCAATATGCAGTCACTGGAGCAAGATATGCTGGTGGATATATTGGTTATATGGATATTGGTTCTGCAGCTTCTGTAGGTAAAGGATTAAGTATTCTAGGTGCTTCTATAGGTATTAATAATGTATTAGATGCATTAAACGTAGTGGTATCTACTATTGAACATTCTCATGTGAGTGGAAATCCTGGTGGATTTGCGGTTAAAGCATCTTATAAGAATACGGCTTCTGATGCATCAGACAATGATGTACTTGGGGATGCAGGTGGATTTGCAGGAAAGATTTCTGGTGGACATATTCAGGATTCTAATGCGAATAACTTCTCTTATATTATTGGTCAGTTAACTGCTGGTGGTTATGTAGGAGATTTACAGCCTGGTAATATTGCAAATGTATTAGATGATGCAAGTATTTTAGGTGGATTAGTAAAAGCTGATAGTGTACTTGCTTCTGTCGCAGAAGATTTTGTACCTACTATTAGAAATAGTTCCACTACATGTGTGCCTTGTGGTGGTGCAGTACGTGCACAGGCATCTTCTACAACACAGGTACAACGAGGTATGGCTGGTGGTTATGTAGGACATAACGAAGGTGGTCATATCTGGGGTAATAATACAAAGAAGTGGAAAGGTAAAGATTACACTGGACCAACAAGTACTTGTAAAGCAGTAAGAATTCGTTCTGTATATGGTGAAGAGATTGCCGGTGGATTTACCGGTTTAATGGAATCTGCAGACACTGCAAGTACAGGGAACTTATCTCTATTATGGGGATTAGTAAAGGTAGATAACATACTAGGTGCTTTAAGTGTTGTTTATCCTACAGAAGAGAATACTGCTGTATATGGACCACTTGCTTTGATGGATTATGAAACATGGAATAAATGGGTTGAATTCGTAGGTAAGTATGGTGGTTACGGAAGTGATCTTGCAGAGCATGGTAAGGTAAATAACCAAGCAGGATTAGATGCTATTATTAATAAATATGCTTATGGATACAATGTCGTTGCTGGTAGAGTAAATTACCGAGATGAAATCAAACTAGCGATTGGTGGTGCTGCAGGAGGCTATGTTGGCTCTATGCAGACAGGTACTATCACAAATGGTCAGGCATATCAGACTAAGAAAGTAAAAGGATTAAGAACTGCAGGTGGTTTTGCTGGAGAAATGATTAATGGTGGTGCTGCAGATCTTGGTGGTGTCAATATTCTCGGTCTTAATCTTCAGTTAGGAAGAATGATTGATGTACTGAATGTATTTGTCCCAGTAATTAAGCAATCTTCAGTAGAAGGCTACCAAAGTGGATTAATGGTTGAATCTACAGGAACTAATAATAAGGATAACTGTGGTTATGCTGGTGGTTATGTAGGTAAACTCATTGGTGGACAAATCTGGGGAGACAATACTGCACATTGTCAGGTAAAGAAACTCAGACGAGTAGATGGTAGAAGCTACGTAGGTGGTTTTGTAGGAAGTTCTAGACCTGGTTCTGTAGCAACACTTAACCCTACTGCTGGTGAAGGATTATTAAGTCAATTACTTAATAAACTACTTAGTACCCCTTCGGACTTAATTAAAGTACTTAATGCGACAGTTGCTACAATCCGTTATGCAGACGTTGAATCCTGGGATGATTGGGGATTCATTGTGAATGGTGCATATACAACAGGTAAGAATAATACTTCTTATGCAAAAACTGCAGGTGGTTTTGCAGGAATGCTGGAAGGAACAGTTCTTGGTAAAAAGGATTCTCCTACAGCTGGTATTAGTGTAACGAATATCCGTTCTGTTATTGCAGGTGAATATGCTGGTGGATGTTTTGGTGTAGCAGATGTGGCAGGAGTTGCAAATATCAGTGCAGGAAATGAAACATCGCTACTAGATAAGTTGTTAAAACTTGGAAGAACAGATGTATTAGACGCTTTTAGAAGTTATGTATATTACGGAAATGTAAGTGGAAGTGAGGATGCAGGACTAAGTGTCAATGCAAATGTTGCAAAAAAATTCGGACAGAACAATCAAGTCACATACAGTGGAACAGCTGGTGGTTTTGGTGGTTCCCTTCTAAATGGTTCCATAAAGAATAGTACAGTTACACAATTAAGTAATGTAAGAGGCTTAAATAGTGTAGGTGGATTCATTGGTTACTCTGGTAAGAGTGGTGTTGTGAAAGCTGATAAGATTGATGTTCTAGGAAATAATACAGGACAGCTTCTTGGTGGAGCATTAGGTGTTATGGATATCTTTGGTTCTCATATTGATGATTGTAGTGTAAGTGGTACAAGTGATGGCTATACGGTACAAAGTCAAAATGGTGAGGAACAGATTGCTGGTGGATTTATTGGTTATGCAAACCTTGCAAGAATGTCTAAGTGTACAGCAGGAAGTGACAGTGATTTGAATAGTGGATTAAAACAGGTTGCATCTGGAGGAACAGCAGGAGGATTTGCAGGTAGAACAAGCTTTGCATATCTTGCAGATTTAAAACTGGATTCTGGACCAGTCAATGTCATATTTATGCTTGTGAACAAACTTATAAAAGCACTTTATCTAGATAAGTTACAGGGTTCAAATCTTCTAAAAATCAATCTAGGAATTATAAAAGTAGAAGCGTTATATAAGGGAAATCTTCTTCATGTCAATCTTCTAGGTTTAGATATATCTGTAGGTCTTTCTAAGAAATCAACAGATAATAAACAACAGACAGATCTTGCAATTATTACTATTGGAGATTCATCTATTAAACTCCCATGTGATGAGAATGGTTTATTAGATGATAATGATACAAAGTCAAATATCAGTGTCAGTCTTATTAAAGCAAACCGTACAAAGATTACTGATAGTAATGTGTATGGTGTGAGCTATGGATATGATGTTTATGCTGGTGGTGCCAACAACAATACTGATGGTACTGCAACTGATGGACGCAGTGGTGGTTTTGTAGGATTTAATGATGAAGGTTTATTAAAGAACAACAACATGTACTACTGTGACGTAGTTAGAGGGACTAAGGATCTTGTAGGACCTTTTAGTGGTAAGAGTAAATTAGATTCAGTTTACGACTTCAATAAATTAGAAAAGGTAGAAGGTGAAGGAAACAACTACCGTATCTATAGAAAATTAGATAAATCTCTCACACAAATCAAAAACAATAACAAAGTATTAAATAGTAGTTATGAAAAGAATAATGGATGGGATATTTATACAATCAAACATATGGATATAGTTAAAGCCTTTAATAATCTAGAGAATGCGGTTCTATCAAATGGTAGTGAGACAGCTGATTTGAAGGCATATGAATCACCTGCCAAAGCAGTATTAATGGCTGATACAAAGACAACTCTTAATACGGGTGAAAGTGAGATACCAGAACCATCTGAGTCACAGGATCCATGTGATAAGCTGGTTAAACTCACTATAAATAAAGTCTGGAAGGATTTCGATAACTTCGATAATAAACGACCAGACAGTATTACGGTAACAATTTCTCGTACTTGGAAGGATGCGACTGGCAAAGAACAGACACAAACTGTTCCAAATTATGAGAGTTACAGAATAACGGGCTCTATTAACAAATCAACATGGCAAGAAGTAATTAAAGGGCTTCCTGCCTATAAGACAGAGAGTGATGGAACTGTTCGTTATTATAAATATTCCGTAACAGAAGCGGAAATTAATGGTTATACAACAACTATTAAGACATCAGATGATGGCTTTACGTTTATGATAACCAATAAGCATTTCCCATGTCTTCCAAATACTGGAGGATTTGGAAACTACTTATTTTATGCGATAGCATTCTGCTTTTCTTTGTTTATTTCGATATGAGATACAGAAAGAATAAGGAAAATAAAGCAGAAAAATTATAAAGAGAAATGAAAAAAAGGAGAAAAAGTTATGAAAAGTATTAAACGCATTATTGCATTGTTATTAACTGCGGTTATGACAATGACTATGTCCGTAACAGCATTTGCAGCAGGTCCTACTAACTGTAGTCTTACTGTAAATGTAAAAGATGGACTGGATTTAAAGGGACAGACAATTAACTTATATAAGTTATTTGATGTTACTGTGTCATCAGACAAAAAGAACTATTCTTATACTGTTAGCAATACAGAAGGTTATAAGGATGCATTAGTAGAAGTATTAGGTTCACCTATTACAACAAATTCTAAAGATGAAGAAATTGCGAAAGCTGTAAAGGATTTAGGTAAAAATAACTCAATTGGAGTTCAGAACTTCGCAAATAAGTTCACTGCAAAAGCTTTAAAAAGTAACTTAGCATCTACTGCAACTTCAAACAAAATCGCAGATTCTAAAAAATCTCATACTTTCACTGGCTTAGCAGCAGGTTACTATTTAGTATATGTGACAGGTGGAAAAGAAATTCAGTCTTCATTAGTTACAGTAGAAGAAGGAAAAACTAATACTGTAAACTTAAAAACTGAAGCTCCAAGCATCACAAAAAAAGCAGAACAAGATACTGTAAGCATTGGTCAGGTCGTTAAATATACAGTAACTGGTTCAGTACCAGATACAACTGGATATGACCAGTATGTATATACTATCCGCGATGAATTATCAAAAGGTCTTGATTTTGTAAACGATGTAAATGGAACAGCTCTTGAAACAGGTGATACAACAGTTAATGTAACAGTAGCATTTAAAGACACTAGTGTTAATGCAGGAACTGCTCCTACTACAGCTGCACTTGATACAACTAACAAAAGAAAGATATCTCTTGACTTATCTGAATGGGTAAGAGCTAACCAGGCAAACAAAGGTAAAGAATTCACTGTAACTTACTATGCTAAAGTGAATAAAGATGCAGTTGTAACAGAAAAGAACAAAGCCACATTAGAATATGGTAACAAACCAGGTGAAACAACAACTACTACACCAAGTGAAGCTAAAACACCTACATACCCTCTTAATATCAACAAGATTAAAGCAGGTACTACAGATGACAGATTAGCTGGTGCTAAATTCAGTCTTTATAACTCAGAATCTGATGCTACAAGTGATACTAATGCTATTAAAGTAGCAGGATCTAATGGTAACTATGTAGTAGATCCAACATCTGAAAACACTGTATTTGAATCAGTTAAATCAATTGATGGTCAGAACTACAACCTTCGTGTTAATGGTCTTGCTGCAGGAACTTACTATTTAGTAGAAATAGAAGCTCCAGCAGGATACAACAAGTTAACTGATCCAATCAAGGTTGAGATTAAGAAGAGCACTAATGAAGATGTGAATGCTTGGACTCTTTTTAACAATGATGAAAATGTAGATGATAAAATCATCGATGTAGAAAACAGTACTGGTTCTATCCTTCCATCAACAGGTGGTATGGGTACTATCGCATTTACTGTTGTTGCAGCCCTTCTTGTATTAGGTGTTGCAGTAAGCTTTATCCGTGATAGAAAAAGAGAAAACTAAGAAATAGTTTTTAATGGAATGAGCGGTTATCTTATCTTAAAAGATAACCGCAATTCCAATTATTTATATATTAATAGGGAGAATGAAATGAAGTGTATGAAGATTAAAATTACTAAAAATGATATTATTCGTTTATTTGTACTTTTGATTGCATTCTCCGTGTTGTTATATCCTAGCTTTAGTAGTTATCTTAATGAGAAGAATGGTTCTAAGGTTATCTCTCATTATGATAAAGAGAGTGTAGAACTCTCTAAGGCAGATAAGATAAGAATGTTGGAAGAAGCACGTGCTTATAATAGAGAGATGTTAGGAAATATAGATCTTATAGATCCATTTTCACAGGAAGATACAAAGTTAGATGCACGTTATGAGAGTTTATTAAATGTAGATGGTTCTGGAATGATGGGATATATACGTATTCCTAAGATTCATATAGAACTACCTATTTATCATGGTACAAGTGAAACAGTCTTACAGGCAGGTGTAGGACATTTCTGGGGTACTTCTTTGCCTGTTGGAGGAGAAAGTACTCATACAGTATTAACGGGGCACAGAGGGTTACCTACTAAGACTCTATTTACGAATATGGATAAGCTAAAAGAAGGAGATATATTCTATATCAAGGTCTTAGATGAAACATTGGCTTATGAGATAGATCAAATAAAAACAGTATTACCAGAAGAGACAAAAGGATTATCTATAGAACCTGGCAAAGATTATGCCACATTAGTGACATGCACACCTTATGCGATTAATACACATAGATTATTAGTGAGAGGACATCGTATACCATATCAAGAAGCTACAAAGAAAGTGCCTAATACAAATATTAAACCAGAATTATCATTTACGTCTAAGGTATTAATTATGGCAGTAATTGTGATTTTGATAGGTTTAATTATCGCAATTATTTACTGTATAAGGGATAAGAAAAGGAGGAAACTAACATGAAGGTAAGAAATATTATTGTGTTTATGATTGCTTTTCTTATGAGTACGTTCATGAATGTTTCAACTATTCATGCGGAGAGTGGTTCTAGAAAAGGAAGTATACAGATTGTATATAAGGGTAGAAATGAATTGAATCATGAAGTGAATCTTTCAGATGCTAAGTTTTTAATCTATCAGGTTCACTATATGAGTAATGATACATTGACATGGAAGGATAACTTTAAAGATTCACATATATCATTAGTAGATACCAGTGCAGAGGCAAGAGAAAAACAAGCCAAACAATTATATAAATATGCACAACAGAAAGATATATCTTGTTCACTACAAGAAACTAATACATTAGGTCGTACAACATTTAGTAATTTAACGCAAGGTATTTATTTGATTGCACAAGAGGGATACGTAGAAAGTGGTAAAAGTCAGTTTGAATCTGCTCCTTTTCTAGTTGAGATTCCTTCACTTGTGGATGGAAGTGTAGAATATAATGTTACTATAGAACCCAAGGCTGAATGGGTAAAACCAGTAAAGCCCACACCTTCTAAACCTCATAAACCACATGTAAAAACAGGTGATGATACAAATATATCTGTATGGGTTATAGCTGCGATAGAAAGTTTATGTATTATGATATTGCTGTATAAGAATAAGGCTGGTTCTCTATGAATCAGTTTTTTTTATTTACAAACTCTTTTTTATTGTAAATATCATGATTATTTGAGCATTAAAACGTGTGATAATGTTTGACAATCTGTAATTTAGATGTTATATTATTAAATGCATGGAAGCGCATTTATTTTGTGCTTATTGATTTTATTATTTTTACATCAGAATGAATTATGTGAAATTATTGATACAAATTGATGATTCATAACGCTCAATTTAAGAAAATTGTTGCTTTGAGTAATCTTATTCAGCGAATATACCATAACGATATTCGTAATATGCTTCCTTAAGTGAAATAGGCATAGGTGTAGCTCTTACCATTCATTACTGAAAG
>ENA-OQHA01000311-OQHA01000311.1-human-gut-metagenome-genome-assembly--contig:-NODE-311-length-25611-cov-4.072908_pt1 | contig 25611 bp, 24 predicted proteins | sample MGYA00242558_ERZ504707 | MGnify/ENA primary metagenome ERZ504707 (study PRJEB26092, sample SAMD00036197) | human gut metagenome | host: Homo sapiens | study: EMG produced TPA metagenomics assembly of...
ATAAAGTTCTTCTTTTGTGATGGCACATAATCTAGTTCATCTAGATCATCTATATACCATCATATGGTCGCGTACTCATTTCTTCTATGACATCAATCCACTTTTTTATATGCTTCTTCTGTATGATCATATGAGAAGAAACGTATCGCAGCACGCAGCTTGTATATAGCTGCATAGACTGCATTGAATGTAAGTTCTGTATAGGGTTTTTCTGTAATAAGCTTAGGTAAGAATATACCTGGCTTAAAAGTCAAATGAATACTAGGTTTTACATCAGTATAATCATGGGTAATACCCACACTCGTACGTACATATTCTCTTGATAGTTTTATTAATGCAAGACATACACACATATTCGCATATTTCATATCATCTACTAATGGGAGTGAAAAACCTAAGTCTGCACCATATTGTCTAGAGAAGAAAGGCTTAAAGACAGCTTCTTCATCATATTTATAAGTAACCGCAAAGGTATAGTCTTTAAATGTAATACCATGAGTCTTAAGAGAGTCTCTTAATGCTTCATCATAATCCTCATAATTATTCTCCAACATATCCTCTACAACATCACCACTTGTCATAACAGCTTGAAAGCTTAATTCCTGTAAAAGAACTGCTGCTTCTAATCTTTTAGTAATTTCTCCTTTGGTGATACACGTCATATCACCACTTTTCAATAAATAACGCAAGCTTTGTGTAGCTGCACTTGTCTGTACAACCATTTCAAATTCTCTTTGCATACATATACCTCCTTTCTATATAAAAAGCAGATTCATCATCTGCTTCCTATCTGCGAGATTTTTGATTGAATTGGATTCCTACGCCACCAATTCCCATATGAGCACCTACAACACTTGGTAACTCTCTCATGGTAACTTGACATGGACCTAATTGTTCTTCAAGATAGTCTCTTACACGCTGAGCTTCTTCAGGTGCAAGAACATCTTCAATCGCAAATGTATAATCTTTCGCATTTGCGCCTCTTTCAACAACACGATCAGCAAGCATCTTACATGCCTTACGTGTTGTTCTTACTTTGCCTAAAGTATCAATCTTACCACCTAATTCACTATTCAATTCCATAACTGGAACAAGCTTCAACATATTGCCAAGCATTGCGACTGCAGGCGTAATACGCCCACCCTTTTTAAGGTGATTCAAGTTTGGTGTAAAAATAATTGTACCTGAATGCTTAACCATATCTTCAAGCTTTTCTTTAATTTCAGAAACAGACTGACCCTTTTCTACTAGTTTTCGTGCTGCTTCAACAAGCTTCTTTTGAACATGTGCTGTTCCTTGAGAATCGATTAAAGTAATAGGCATTTCTACTGTATCAGCTGCAACCTGCATACCATTTAATGTAGATGATAAACCAGTTGCGATAGGAATCCCAATTAACTCATCATAACCATCTCTTTTTGCATCTTCCATAGCCTTCATTAAAGAACCAGTCGAAGGTTGAGATGTTGTAAACATATCATCTGTTTCCTTCATCTGATTAAATACATCAAGACTTGTGATTTCTAATTGATCTAAATATGTCTGACTACCATGACCAATACATAATGGTGCAATATAAATACCTTCATGCTCTCCATTAATATCAATCTGACAGCCACTGTCTGCAATAATCGCTATTTTACTCATTTTTAATACCCCATCAGTGATAATACACTATGTACATTATAGTTTATTTCTTTTTATTTTACAACTTTTACGCTATAATACGAACGGGTGAAACTATGAGATCAATCAAAGAAACAACGACAAATACAATCATTATTAAGAAATCAGAATTCATTACTACCCTAATTCCATGTAATGATGAAAAAGAAATAAAAGACTTAATAGAACTTTATTCCAAAGATGATGCAACACATAACTGTGTTGCTTATCGAGTAGGTCCTTTAGAAAAAGCAGATGATGATGGAGAACCATCAGGTACTGCAGGACTTCCTATGTTGAATGTATTACAAAGACAAAAGATAGATAATGTGATTGCGATTGTAACACGTTATTTTGGTGGCATTAAACTAGGGGCTGGAGGATTAACTCGTGCTTATACTAATAGTGTTGCAGATGCATTAAAAGAAGCAGAAATAGTCGATAAAGAACTTGTTAAACTATATCGTATTAGTGTTGACTATCACTTCAGCCGTAAGGTATCTTATTTAATACAATCTAAGAATCTATTATTAATGAATACTGAGTATGATGAAGAAGTTCACTATGATGTTTATTTAAGAGATACATCATTCTTAGATGAACTCAATGAACTGACTGCATCCAATATGCATTATGAGGTTGTAAAGGAAGATTATATTCCTGTTGAGGTATAAAGATGTCTAGTATAGAAATATTACTTATTGGTATTGGGTTATCCATGGATGCTTTTGCGGTATCTGTATGTAAAGGATTATCTGTAAAGAAGTTGTCTATTAAGAATATATTGTTATGTGGTGTATGGTTTGGTGGATTTCAGGCATTGATGCCATTTATTGGTTATTGTCTTGGTTCTACATTGAGTGGTTTAGTGGATTCTATTGACCACTGGATTGCATTTATATTACTCGCATTTATTGGAATCAATATGATTAAAGAATCTTTTGAAGAAGAGAAACAGATGATGACTTCTCATGGAAGACAATGTTGATGCTTGCTATCGCAACTGCCATTGATGCACTTGCGGTAGGTGTTACGTTCTCTTTTGAATCAATCAATATCTTCATGGCTATTTCTATTATTGGTTTAACGACATTTATTATTGCATCAGCTGGTGTATATATAGGTCATATATTTGGGAATAAATATCAACAGAAAGCACAGATTACTGGTGGTATTATTCTTATTCTCATAGGTGTTAAGATTTTAATAGAAGGTTTAGAGATTATTTAAGAGAATCTACGTGATTCTCTTTTTTAATTGACTATAATAGTATATAAGAGGTGATTTAAATGAATGAATTATCAAAATTATATCAGTTAGTATTAAACAGAGAATTAGATATTCCTAAAGGTCATATTCTAGATATTAAGAAGATTGACCATAAACTTCTTGCATTTATGCAATGTGTATATAATACAGGAGAATTAGGACATGTTTATACATTCTGGGATAAAGATACTCAGGTTGATCAAAATGCTCTTTTAGACACTTATATTGAAGGTATGCGCTTATTAATGAGTACTGCGTATGACTTACAGATTGATGAAATCAAGAATCATGAAGAAATGCCTGAAAAGAGCAGTTCTGTTGATTTACTCTTTAAAGTCAATCAGGATATTCTAGATTTAAGAAATGGTTATAGTCCTATTAAGTTACAGGATGCTTTGGATGATTATTTCCATTTTGGATTTTCTCTAGGTATCACATTTGATGATATGTTGGAAGGATTGTAAAAAAACATAATAAATACATAGAGATACATACGAATTACACAACTTACATGTATATTATAAGCATGAAAGAGGTGATTCTTATGATCTATATTATTCTAACTATTATTGCAGTATTACTAAGTACTTTAATCATGGGAGTTGCAAATAAGTATACAAATAAAAAATCCATGATCTTGATCATGAATTGAATATACATTGAGACTCCCCCATAACGAAAAGAAGGCAGCTTATTGTGGCTGTCTTCTTTTCATTTGAATTCCTTCATATTCGTTATGAATACTTTTTACGATACTATTGAAATCATTATCAGGTACAATAACGTCACATATAGCATCAGATGAACCATATACAATACTTTCTTTTATATCTAATTTTTCTTTTAATCTTTCCAGCATGTTTTCTGGAGTAGCGTCATAAGAAAGAATCTTAAGTAAGCACATGCCTTCAAAATAATCTTCTTCTACAAAATAACGCAATTGTTTATGTAATCCTAAATCTATCAGGTCATCTATAATATCATAGATAATCTCTTTTGTATTAAGAATACTTATATAAAGAGGTTGATATGAGTGTGTAGGCATACCAAAGATGTAATTACGATAAGGGGATTGACGCATCATATCATAATAGTCCATTTGTTCGGACTGGTCAAAACTATTATAATATGTCAATAATACATCGTCTTTGAGAACGTGATAAAAGTAATTAAGATGTTTATCATCTAATAATTGAGTGATCTTTGTACCTAATGTTTGTGATAATGGATAGGTACAAAGTAATTCATTTTTTGGTACGTCATACAAAATTGCGCCATCTAATGCGATCACTGGGAGATGCAATTTAAGATGTTCAATTTCTGCCTGCATGGATGCAGGTGTTCTTTTTGTGATGATTGTAAACAGGGCACCATCATCTACTATTTTATTCAATTGAGTCTTATTGAAGTCATTTAACTGCTGGTGTGCTGTTTGTTCCATATCATCAAGTTCAGCTACAAAGAGAACATCATTTCTTCTTTTAACTGGTAGATGTAATGTACAGACAAGATAACCCACACCAACACCAATACATGTATCTAAGACACGATAGAATAAGAATGCGTAAGGTGAAATACCAGCATGGGGAATCACTGCAACACTTAAATAAGCCACACAGGCCATAAATGCCATATGCTGTACTTTAAATAAGACTGTCAAATAAATAGTCAACATAATAAATAATGCATTAAATAAATCCCATGCGAGATCAATATGGATGAAAGGCTGTAAAAACATGACAATAGCTCCTGTAATTGCCCCTATAAGTGTGCCGAGGGCTCTTACAAGTGCCTGGTTCTTTTCATTCTCTTTATCTGGCTGAATACAGATAATTGTGGTTATAAGGACATAGAAAGGTGATCTCTGTACACCAAAGAGAGTGAATAATACCATGATGATGAAGACAGCAATACTTGTTTTAATAATACGTAATCCGATTCTAGGCATAATTACAACTCCAAACTATCATTACCGGCTTCAGCCATCATTTTTTCTCTACAAGATAGAACTAATCCATCAATAATTTCCATATGTTCAACCATCTGTCTTCTAAACAAATGTGTAGGAAGCAATATCGCAATTTCATCATAGTCTTTATCATTCTTCTCTCCTGTTTCCTGTCCATAATAGACACGAGCAAGAGGTGCTTCTTTTTGAATACTTAAGAATGTATCCCAGATGATTGCATAAACCTGCGCAGTTGTTAGATGAAGCTTCTTAGTATCAGGAAGTGCATAAAGAAGTAAGATGCCTCTGACTGCATCTGTCTTTCTCTGGTCTACTGAACCGTCATGTTTATAATAACGTTCTATATCATAGCCATCAGCCAGATAAACAAGGGAACGGGGAACAGGCTGATGTTGTGAAAGGATACTTTTAAATCGTCTCATCGTATGGTGTGAGACATCCTTTCCTTCTAGCAGGTCTCCAGAAGGTGATGTAAGTAGCACTGGATTTTCTCCTGCTTTGCCATGAAATGTTTGAGGAATCAAATATGCATCACGTAATAAATCAAACATAGATTTACCACATATAGCGAGTAATAATGCACTAATATCCTGATTTGAATAACTATCTAGAACGACTTTTGAAAAGGTCTCATTGTTTAATTCTTCTGATCCCTGAAAGTCTTCTAGACTTGAATTGAATGTTTCTCTTAGTCTTGCACAAGCTTCTTTACTTGCGAGTATTTTGTGAAATATGTTCTCTACTTCTTGAACACGTGGAAATAATGGTGTCATAGTTTTAACCTCCATCCACTTGTGATTATAGACTTTCTATATCATATGTAAAATGTATCTTTCAGATATTGACAATATATTTATTACATGACAAAAAAGTGATTCGCAACCGAATCACTTGTAATAGTCTTTTGTATATTGAGACATTTCCTGTTTAAATAAACGCATAAGTATAGGTGCACAAAGTAAATAAAAGACAAAATCACCTACTGCATGGAATGTATCAAATAAGAGCCCCTGGGCATAATAGATACCAAACCAGACAGGACCACCAATAATTAATTGTTCGAGTGAGACAACAAAACCAAAGACATAACCCATTAAAAAGGCATAAAGAGCCATAAGAAGTAATGGGGGTTCTTTATTTATTTTCTTATAGAAGTCACTGATACATTGAGTGAATAAACAGATGACTACCCATGAGAGAATCTGAAAGATTGTCCATGTCCCCATACCTAGAATCATATTGGATGCAATAGTTGTTACTACTGTGAGTTTAATTCCAAATGATAAGCCAAATAAGAGTACAGATATAATAATGATAGATGTAACAGGTTTAAAGTTAGGAAGTGCCTGTAAGGCTACTCTAGAGGCAATATTGACTGCAGAGAGAATACCTATCAAACATATTTCTCTTGTCTTATTGTTCAATGTTGACATAATACCAGATGACTTGATCTCCTGCTTTTAACCTATAAGCTCCTGCCCCAATATTTGGTGGTGTACCATTCACCTTATACATCCATCCAGAACTTGGTCCATGATCAAATTCCTTTAATCCATCTATACCTGATACATAAACAGTAGAACCAAACCCTTTTGTAGAGATACTCTTACCATTCTGTTTCGCAAGTTCTCTTAATACACTATAAGCTGTAGAAGAACTATTCACTTCTATATTCCCCTGCATCATTGTGCTATTTACTCCAATCACCTGTACTGAAACTGTTTGTTTTATAGGTGTTTCCTGTTTAGGTGGTTCTACCTGTTGAGGCGCAGAGGTTTCTTGTTTACTAGAAGAATTATTTGTTTCTATCTTCTTTGTCTCTTGTTTAGTAGAAGAAGATTTTGTTTCTGTTTTCTTTGTTTCCTGCTTCTTTGTCTCTTGTTTACTAGAAGAATCAGATGATTTTGTATCAGTCTTCTTTGATTCTTCTTGTGACTCTATTTGTTTTGTCTCTTCTTTTTTAGAAATATCTTTCTTTTTTATGTTACTTTTTACTGCCTTACTAATAGTAGCTGAGACTGGAATTGTCCAGTTATACCACGATAAGCTGTAAAGCCAAATATAAAGACAAAAGCGATTGCGACAAAGGCAATCGCTAATTGTTTAGTTGTGAATTTCTTCATTATTTCTTTTTACTTTTAATAACTAATACGATCACACCAACAGCTGCGATAGCTGCCACTACATATGCCATCACATTTGTGTTATCACCTGTATTAACTACTTTTACTGTTTCCTTCTTTGGTTCAGTTGTAGTTGTTTCTGGCTTTACAGCTGGTGTAGTTGTACCAGGTGTAGTAGGTGTACTAGGTTTTGTAGGTGTTTCAGGTTCAGTCACTACTGGTGTAGTAGTCTTTGTATAGTCTCTTCTAGCCATTAATACAAAACTTCCGTTATTGATCACACCAAGTGCTCTTGCACCTTCTACTGATGCATAAGCGTTAGGCTCTAACTGACCTGTACTATAGTTTAATGCATTGAATGTACCATCTTCATTCTGATAAGAAAGAAGATAATTATACGCATTTGTATCTAATGTATAACCTGCAACAGATAATCCTTCTAATACGCAAGACTGAGTATCTGCATTTCCACCCCAGTTATCATAATAACCATCTGTACTATTTAACTTAGACTGTACAAAAGTATATGCTTTTGAGATAGCTGCATCATAAGTAGAACGTCCTGCAACACTTAATGCTTCCATAGCCCATCCAGTTGTATCTAGATCTGCATTCTTTCCCTGATATTCATACCAGTAAGCACCATTGTCCATAGCCATAGTTGATAACTTATCTGCAACAGCTTTTACCTTAGGTGAGTTTACTGTTTCTAAAGCCATTAATGTCCAAATAGTAGCCCCACATCCACCATTTACATCATTTGTAAGAGTACCGTCTTCCTGTACTCTATTTTCTAAGATTTCTACTAAGTTAGTCTTATTGAAATCTTTTGGATTTTCACCTAATAAAGAAATTGCGATAATAGACTTAGCTAAATCACCATAAGAAGCAGTAATATAATCTGTTTCCTTGAAGTTATTTAATAAAGCATCAGCCTTATAATCAGCTTCCATACCTGTAGCTTCATACGCAATAACTGCATCAGGACTATCTAAAGTAATAGTCTTTAAATAATTTTGTGATTTTATTAATGCATCATCATTCGCAAAAGCTGCTGAGAATGATAACGCAAATGTTAAAGCGATAGAAGTTAATACTGTAAATATTTTTTCATTCTTATTCTCCTCCAAATACTTTATCCGCAAAACGCACTGTTTCCATTGCGTCTTTCGCATAACAATCTGCACTGATACGATCTGCATATTCCTGAGTCATAACGGCTCCACCTACAACTGTAAGTGTATCAGGCTTCTTTTCCTTCAACAATTTAATAGTATCTTCCATACTCACTACTGTTGTTGTCATTAAAGCACTGAGTCCTACTAATTTTACATCTTCTTTTATTGCAGTATCTACAATGAGTTCAGGTGGTACATCTTTACCAAGATCAATGACATCATAGCCATAGTTTTCTAACATAACCTTCACGATATTCTTTCCAATATCATGAATATCACCTTTGACTGTCGCAATGATGATTTTTCCTTTCATTTCTCTTGGTTTACCTGCCATAGAGTCTTTAATGACTGCAAATGCAGCCTTAGCTGCTTCAGCACTCATTAATAACTGAGGTAAGAAGATAGTGCCTTTTTCAAAGCCTTTCCCTACCTCATCAAGGGCAGGAATTAGTTCGTCATTAATAATTTCTAATCCTTCTTTAGTTTCAAGCTGTTTTTGAGTGGCTTTACCTGCATTTTCACTCATACCACGCTTGATACTTTCATATAAAGACATATCAACCGCTTCACTCTTTACAGGAGCTGGTGCACTATTACCATAGGCGCTAATATATTCTGTAAGTTTGTATCAAGCCCACTTAAAGCTAAATAGGCACGATATGATTTCATCATTGCTTCTGATGAAGGATTGATGATTGCACAGCTGAGTCCTGACTGCATTGCCATAGTAAAGAAGTTCGCATTAATGATTGGTCTTTGTGGAAGACCAAAAGAGATATTAGAAACACCTAGAATAGAATGTCCATGTAATTCATCTCTAATAATACGTAATGTTTCTAATGTCGCAATGGCAGAAGTAGGATCTGATGAAATAGTCATAGCAAGTCCATCGATTACGATATCCTTAGGTTCAATACCATATTTACTTGCTTCTTTATAGATCTTCTTCGCAATACGAATACGATCTGTCGCATTATCTGGAATACCTTCTTCATCTAAGGCAAGTCCTACAACCACACCACCATATTTCTTTACTAATGGGAATACAGCATCCATGGATTCCTGTTTACCATTAACTGAGTTAATCATAGCCTTACCGTTATAGTGTATTAAGGCTGCTTCTAAGGCGATTGGATCTGATGTATCAATCTGTAATGGCAATGCAATGACAGACTGCAACTTCTTCATGACTTCTACCATCATCTTAGGTTCATCAATTTCTGGTAGACCTACATTGACATCTAGAATATGTGCCCCTGCATCTTCCTGTTTTAAACCTTCAGATAAGATATAGTTAATATCTCCATCACGTAAGGCCTGTTTGAATTTCTTCTTACCAGTTGGGTTAATACGTTCCCCAATAATAACTGGTTTAGGACCTATTTCTACAGCCTGTGAGAAAGAAGTCACAACAGAGATATTCTTCTTTACAGGTGGTTCAATAGGCAGGTCTTTCACTAATTCTATTGTTTTTGAGAGATATTCTGGTGTAGTTCCACAACATCCTCCTAGTACATGCACATTCAATGAGGCAATCTCTTTCATCTCTGATGCGAATTCATCTGCATTCATATCATAATATGTATGACCTTCATCATCAGTCTGAGGTAAACCAGCATTAGGTGTCACAATAATAGGTGTAGAAGAAACTTTAATCATTCTTTCTACAAAAGGTTTAATTTGTGTTGGACCTAATGAACAGTTAATACCCAATGCATCAATATGTAACCCTTCAAGTACGGCGACAACTGATTCTGGTGTACCACCTGTCAACATCTTACCTTTTTCATCAAATACAACAGTCGCACATACAGGTAAATGTGAATGTTCCTTAGCGGCTAGTACTGCAGCTTTTAATTCATAGCTATCCTGCATTGTTTCAATAAGGATGACATCAGCACCCGCTTTAGTTCCATATTCAATGACTTCAGCATAAATATCTACAGCATCATCAAATGATAAATCTCCTAGTGGTTCTAAGAGCTTACCTGTAGGACCTAAATCAAGCGCAATCAGGGCATCCCCGCGCCTGTAAGTTCTCTTGCCTTTTTTGCATGTTCTACTGCTTTTGTGACTATTTCTTCTAGATTATCTGGATATTTTAATCTATTGGCACCAAATGTATTGGTGTTGATAATATCACATCCTGCTTCTAGATAACCTTTATTTAATTCAACAATCTTTTCTGGATGGTTGATATTCCATGTTTCAGGTAGTTCACCCGCTTGTAAACCCCAGCTTTGAAGTACTGAACCAGTACCACCATCCCAGAATAACCATTCTTTTGTAAGTCTTTCTTTAAATCCCATTACTTGACCCTCCTGAATTCACATTGTGCAGGACAATTGGCACAATCCTTCGTATGACGAGGCTGTGCATGATGTGTAATACCAATGATCGCCGTCACTGATTTGGATGGGACCATTAAGAGACTTTCTAATAAACTGATACCAATCTTATCCATCTGTAATATACGCATAAAATCTTTCTGATGATCTAATGCAAGATCTCCATAACCAGGTGAAAAGCGTGGCTTTAAGAATTCATTATTCTTATATGCCTGCTGATTAAGTTCTTCATTCACTTCATCACAATAAGCTTCTATCATAGCAGCTCCTGCTGCCTGATAGATCACTGCATCACTCATCTTAGTAAGTTCTTTACGTTTAATCAAACGATCGACTTCTATACCTATAGTAGCCGCAAAGAGATAAACTGCATGACAGCCTTTTAAGTTATTCTCTAAGTTTTTACTATGTATCACCATATCACCAATTGTGATTGTATGATTCTCTATTGTGAGAGGTAATCTTTTCACAATATGACGTGGTACAGCTGTTTTCTGTAATACTTCGATACAATGATCAAGTGCACTATTGATTTCAGTAAGATCACCTTCAATGGATTGACGGTATCCTAAGTATCGTAAAGCTTCTTTACGATTGATTTCTATCATTTAAGAATCTCCGAAATATTGTTCATGATGCCTTCGGCGATGTCTGGTTTATTCATTGTATAAACATGAATATGTTTTACACCATTCGCAATTAAATCAATAATCTGTTCAGATGCATAAATAATACCAGCCTGCTTCATGATTTCAGGATTATCACCAAATGCATCCACCATCATCTTGAAATGATAAGGAATAATAGATGTACCTGACATCTGTACAGCACGACTGACCTGTTTCGCATTAGTAATAGGCATAATACCAGCGACTACAGGTACATTAATACCAGCTTCCTTGATCTTATATAAGAAGTTATAGAAAACATTGTTGTCAAAAAACATCTGAGTTGTTAAGAAATCTGCACCTGCTTCTACTTTTTCTTTTAGATGCTGGATATCTTCCTTAATGCTAGGTGATTCTACATGTCCTTCTGGATAACATGCTGCCCCAATACAGAAATCACCTTTCTCTTTAAGTTTCTTGATTAACTGACAGGCATACTGATAGTCTTCTCCCACTTGACCATCCTTAGGAATATCTCCTCTTAATGCCATGATGTTTTCAATACCATTTTCTTTAAACTGTTCAACCATGGACTCTACATGTTCTCTTGTAGAAGAAACACATGTCAAATGAGCCATGACTTCAACACCATATTTCTCATGAATATCTTTCGCAAGCGCAACAGTATGTGCACTTGTTCCTCCACCTGCACCATAAGTCACAGACATGAAACTTGGATTTAAAGATGCAATCTTTTCTGCAGCCTTTAAGACATTTTCATATTTACTGCTTGTCTTAGGTGGAAATACTTCAAAAGATAAAGTTACTTTATCTTCGTTTAATAAATCAATTATTTTCATTGATGTTATCCCCCTTTTTTTCATATTCTACATTATTTTTTTATTAAGAACTAGTATGTGTTTTATAATATTGTTTCAAAACTGAATCTAAGAACTCCGTAGATGCTGAAACATAATAAGGCTCCATACCACTCACAATAGTTAACATTCCATCAGTATATTTCATTTGTGGCTTCTTAAACATATGATTAACATATGCAAAGAACTTCTGTCCATCTAAATCTTCTAAGAAGACTTTAGAGAAACGTATTTCTAGTCCCTGGCTGCTATCTTTCACATCATCAATAAGTGGATCATGTGAAAGGATATCAAATCTTCTCTTGACTACAATATTACGTACCTGTGATGGAAGAACACCATAAAGGTCAGTGAGTTCATGTTCTACACGTTTCAATGTTTCTAAGTCATTGGCTTTATAGACACGCTGATATAGTTCTAACTTTTCCATATCACTTTCTACATAATCTTCAGGAATATAACCATCTACAGGGACATTACGTGATGGTACAGTTTCATCCTCTTTAATCTTACCCTGCTTTTCTTCAATCGCATCCTGTAAGATCTTCATATACATATCAAAACCGACTTGATCAATAAATCCTGCCTGTTCACCACCAAGAATATCACCGCTACCACGAATAGATAAATCTCTCATTGCAATCTTATAACCAGAACCTAATTGTGTGAATTCCTTAATAGCTGTAAGTCTCTTTTGAGCTTCTTCTGTCATCGCACGATCTTTTGTATAAAGAAGATAAGCATATGCAATACGTTCACTTCTTCCTACTCTACCTTTGATCTGATAAAGCTGTGCTAAACCAAACTTATCCGCATTCTCAATAATAATTGTATTCGCATTAGGTATATCAATACCTGTCTCAATAATAGTTGTACATACAAGAATATCGTATTTCTTTTGTACAAAGTCAGTCATGACATCTTCTAGATCATTCTTATCCATTTGACCATGTCCTACACCAATGCGGGCATTAGGTAAAAGTGTCTGCAATGTAGAGGCTGTTTCATAGATGTTTTCTGTTCTATTGTGTAAATAGAAAACCTGTCCATTACGTGATAATTCTCTTTCAATAACCTGTTTAATTAACGCCCAGCTCTTTTCTGAGACATATGTCTGTACAGGGAGTCTATTTAATGGTGGTGTTTCTATTTGTGAGAGTCCTCTAATACCCATGATGGACATTTGTAATGTACGAGGAATAGGTGTGGCAGTTAAAGTGAGTACATCAATTGTTTTTCTTAGATTCTTAATCTTCTCTTTCTGTCTTACACCAAAACGCTGTTCTTCATCGATACAAAGTAATCCTAGATCCTTGAACTCAACATCCTTAGATAAAATACGATGTGTACCGACTAATAAATCAATATTACCTTCCTTTAAATCAGCTAATATCTGTTTCTTTTCTTTAGTAGTCGTGAAACGATTGAGTAACGCAATATTCACAGGGAACTTCTCAAAACGCTTCTGCATTGTACGATAATGTTGTGCTGAAAGAATTGTAGTAGGACATAGGAAAGCACATTGTTTCTTAGATACAACCGCTTTAAAGCAGGCTCTTAAAGCCACTTCTGTTTTACCAAAGCCTACATCACCACATAATAATCTATCCATAGGACGTGGTGTTTCCATGTCCTTCTTGATTTCTTCTACAGCCTGCGCCTGGTCTGGAGTGAGTTCATAACCAAATTCACTTTCAAACTCTAATTGAAGATCCCCATCAGGTTCAAACGCAAATCCTGGCTGTTTCATTCTTTCTGCATATAAGTTAATGAGATCATCAGCTAAACCATCTACCTTCTGTTCTGACTCTTGCTTTTTCTTTAGCCCATTTAGGTGAACCTAAAGCATGAATATGAGGTGGTTTACCATCTCTTGATGAATATTTTCTAATTAACTGGAACTGTTCTACCGGTACATAAAGAATATCATTTCCTTTATAGGCAATATGTAAATAATCCTTATGTACACCATCTACAACTAATGTTTCAATACCCATATATTGTCCAATACCATTTGTATCATGAACAACATAGTCTCCTACTTTTAATTCATTATAGTCTGAGATTTTAGTGGCATCTCTATATTTAATATATTTCTTTTTTGTTTCTTGTACTTTAAAGAGTTCCTGACTTGTGAGTAATACAGTCTTCTCTTCTACAAAGTTCATTCCACAAGGTAAATGTCCTAAGAATAGATTAACCCCATCATAAATCTTATTTGTGGCACTTGTGAGAGTAAATGGAATGGCATGATCAGTAAATAGGTTTATTAATATATCTATCTGACGCTTTTCATCTACACCAATCATGACACGATTATATGTAAGTAAGTCCTTTAATTGACTAATAAAGACTTTTTCATTAGCCATAGAGATCATCACAGGCTGAGTCATAAACATGATTTGTTTATCATTTTCTCTAAAGCGTACTAAATCAACATCAGGATGTTTTAAAATATCCTGAGGGTTATTAATAAGCTTAATTCCTCTGATCATCTGTCCTATTTCTTCTAGTTCATGATAATAGAGGTAGTTCTCTTCCATATAAGTCTTATAAGAAGCAAGAATAGAAGCAAGAGATGCAGTAATAATAGTATAATCACTTGCATAATCTATAATTGTGGCAGTTTGAGGGAATAAACTTAAATATTGATAAATACGTGGACTATAGTCATGTGTTTTGAGTGATTCAATATCTAATGCATATGTTTCTTCAAGTTCATCCTTGAATTCATCTTTGATCTTCGTCTTCTCTTTTAAAGCCTTGATAGAAGCTTCTACTTGTGATAAACCATCATCCTCATACATCATATCTGTAGCTGGAAGAATATCGATAGATTCTTTTCTTTCTGTTCTTCTTTGTGAGTCTTTATCATAAAAAGAGATTTCTTCTATCTCATCATCAAAGAATTCAATACGTACTGGATGTTCATACTGAATTGTATAAACATCTAGCACTTCACCTCTTCTAGAGTAATAGAAAGGTGAATCTACTCTTTGGGCATTCTTATAGCCAATAGACTGTAGTTTCTTCTTTAATTCTAAAGGATCAACTGTATCACCCTTCTTTAAACTTATAATACTCTTTTTAAAGAGTTCTACAGGTGTCACATAACGTGTCATTGAATGCATATGACAAACACAGATCATTGGTTTATCTTGTGTCATCGCATATAATGCATTAATTCTTTCTCCTAATAGTTCATAAGAATACGCCACTGATTCTACACGTAATGATTCATCTGCAGGAAAATAGACAACTTGATTCACAAGTTCAGTTAATGTTTTATAGAGGTTAAATGCCTCATATTGGTTATTTTTAATAATCAGGATTTTTCTTGGATGATGCCAAAAAGAACCAGCAATGAGATAAGCCTCATCGCTAGTTGAGTTTGTGACAATAGTTCCTTTGTCTGTATCTAAGGTTCTTAGGGCTGATTATCTTTTAAAAGATTCAGTATTTTTTCCATAACAATCACCTAGTTAAATTTATTCATTGCTTTATTAAAACCATCATCTAAATAACATAATACAGCTTCTGCTGCATGTTTAGCACCTTCTGATATAAGCTTTTCTTCTTCTTTAGAGTAGTGTCCAAGTACCCAGTCTACAACACTATAAAGCTTATTCTTTGAAATACCTACACGAATACGCTTGAAGTTCTGAGTCCCTACATGAGCAATAATACTCTTGATCCCATTATGTCCACCTGCACTGCCTTTTTCTCTTAAACGTAGTTTACCAGTAGGCATATCCATATCATCATAAATAACTAATAGATCTTCAACAGGAATCTTGAAGAACTGCATTACTGCCGCAACAGATTCACCAGAATTATTCATATAAGTCTGAGGTTTTAATAAAATAACATCTTCACCCTTATACTTGAATTTAGTATATAAGCCTTTGAACTTTTCTTTATCAATAGATTGATTCATTTCATCACTTAATACATCTAAACAATAAAATCCTGTATTATGTCTTGTCATATCATATTCTTTACCAGGATTTCCTAATCCAACAATTAATTTCATTACAATCTCCTATCTTGCACATACGACCATGGATACACCAAATACATTGAGTTGTCCATTTTCTATTCTTTCATTTGACATACTATATAATATCTTAAAATCATCTTCAATACCAATAGTAATGACATCATATGAAGGATTAAAGTAAATCTTAAATTCTTTATAATCTCCCTCATCCTGAGTGAGATGATATTCTACCATACGATAGTAGATATTGTTGATAAATACATGCTGATGCATATCTTCATAGTCATAATATCTAAAGCACTTGTTGTGTTTTCTTAGATCAATAAAGAACTTTACAGCCTGAACAACATTCATATATTCGTCATGACGTTCCCAGTCTAGTTTATTAACTGCATCACCCGCATTATAAGAATTCTGATTACCATTCTTAGTACCTAAAAATTCCTGTCCGGCATGAATAAAAGGAACCCCTTGCGCAAAAATTGTCATCGCAAGAGTTAATAAACATCTCTTTTGGCGACAATATTCATCTTCATGTCCATTGGAAATAATAAATTTATCAAATACAGTCGCATTATCATGACATTCTGTATAGTTAATGCTCTGTTCTATAGATAAGAACTTATTGTAGTCACACATCGCAATAATGGCTTCATTTGTCTTATAAGTATCCCCTGATGCATAGCCTTTGACTTCCATCTGATTAGGTCCCTTGACTGTATCTCTGAATGATCATTAAAGAAACCTACATGAGGTGTTTTATGGTTATTTTCAATTGTTGTCTTTTCTGAATCGGGTAATGCAGTGCCCATATTCCAACCTTCACCATATAACATAAAAGAAGAATCTAAAGCATGGCCCTGTTCATAAATCATATTCACTGTATCATTATCCACAATACCCATCAAATCCATTCTAAAGCCATCTACACCATAAAGAACCTGCCATCTCTTACACATATCTAAGATATATTTACGGCACATCTTTGCGGTACTATTTAAATCATTACCACACCATGAACCATTAGATAACTCCCCATTTTCATCTCTTCTAAAGAAATAATAAGGCACTGTCTTCTCTAATGAATTATTATTCACATCATGCATATGATTATAGACTACATCTAGAATAACTCTCATATTATGCTTATGAATACAGCGTACCATACGCTGACATTCTAATATTCTCTTATAGCCATCATTTGGATCAGTAATATAACTTCCTTCAGGTACATTATATTGTGCTGGATCATAACCCCAGTTATAGAGTAAATCTGGATGATCTTCATCTACTGTTGCATAATCATTGATTGGTAAAAGCTGTACATGTGTGACACCAAGCATATCTAAATAGTCCATACCTGATGAAAAACCATTCTTAGTCACTGTACCTTCTTCACAGAATCCTAAGAACTTGCCTTTATGTGTAATCTGTCCATATTTATCAATAGAGAAGTCTCTGACACCTACTTCATAAATAACTGCATCTGTCGTATGTTTTAGTTCTGTCAAAGGATAATCTACTCTTCTAACTTTATCCAAATCAATGACTACTGAACTATGCATATTAGCTGTACAAGAATAAGCATATGGATCAGCTGTTTCTATTGATTGTTCATTCATTCCAATAATATAAACATATTCATAACCATCTAGATTTTTCTTAATAGTTGTACTATAGACACCCTTATCTCCTCTTTCTAAAGGATAATAATGAACTTCTTCATCTTTCCAGATTTTTAATACAACTTCCGTAGAAAGAGGTGACCAGACCTTGAATGTCGTTTTTTCTTTTGTATAATGACTGCCTAAATCATCACCATCATAATAAAAATGATCATCAAAATCTTTACTCATAGAAAGCTGACTAAAATCTAAAAAACAAGCTAAACCATAATTATCAAACACTTTATATCTTGTACCTACAGAAAAGTACTGTATGCAAAAGATACGACTGGAATCCATTTTCTTTCTCAGTCGCTTCGCCTTTAAGTATCTTAACTTCACTTGTATCTAAATTCTTTAAATAATACTGACTTGAAATTCCGTTATAATAATTTAATGATAAATCAACTTTGATTAAATCAAAGTCAATCGCATAAGCATACATACGAATCGATTCTCTTTGCATGTCTACATCCCACCCTTTTCTCCCCCTTATTCTATCATAAAAACAGGATAAGAAAAGAGAGTATCTAAATTTGAAAAAGAAAGCCATATATCATTAAAAAAAAAGACTTAACGTAATCGTTAAGCCTTTTGAGTCTTTATTCTTCTTCAGACATCATTGAATCTAATACTTCCTGTACAAATGCATATTCTTCTTCTGTTTCAATAGGAAGAATATTATCTGCATCTTCAGGATCTACCTGTGAAGCATAGATATTCAACTGATCATCTTCATCTGAACTGTTATCTGTATAGATGATATATTCTTTACCTGTTGCGTCATCTGTGAATCCTAAAATGACTTCACAAGTTACTTCTTCACCATCTACGTCTAGTACGAATGTATCTTTCATTAGATTTTCACCCTATTTAAATGCCAGATATCCTTTACATAGTCTTCAATAGTTCTATCACTTGAGAAATGACCACTCTTTGCGATATTAGCTAAGCAGATCTTAGACCAGTTAGCACGGTCCTGATATAAGTTATTGATCTTTTCCTGTGCAAGTCTATAGCTTTCAAAGTCCTTTAATAAGAAGTATTCATCATTTCTAGCCATTAATTCATCAAAGATAATCTTGAATTCTTCTCTTGAAGTGTTCCAAGTACCATCTACTAATGAATCAATAACCTTCTTGATGTTTGGATTATTGTTGTATTCATTCCAAGAGCTATAAGAACCACTTGCCTTTAAGTCATTGACTTCATTATCCTTCATACCAAAGATAACTACGTTATCATCACCAACTAATTGCGCAATTTCTACATTGGCACCATCTAATGTACCAAGTGTTAAAGCACCATTCATCATGAACTTCATGTTAGAAGTACCACTTGCTTCCTTACCAGCAGTAGAAATCTGTTCAGATACATCTGCAGCAGGAATAATCTTTTCCGCAATAGTAACACCATAGTTTTCAATAAATACAACCTTTAAGTATTTATTAGTTTCTGGGTCACTGTTTACCTTATCAGCTACGCTGTTAATTAACTTAATAATCTTCTTAGCTAAATAGTAAGAAGGAGCAGCTTTTGCACCAAAGATATAAGTATGTGGATAAATTCTGAAGCTGCTATCTTCTTTCATTCTCTGATATAAATAGATAATATGCATGACATTTAATAACTGTCTCTTATATGCATGTAATCTCTTAACCTGAATATCAAAGATAGAATTAACATCTACATCAATACCATTATGTTCCTTAATGTAATCTGCAAGAATCTGTTTTCTCTGCTGTTTTACATTATAGAACTTACTCTGAGTAATTGAATCAGTTACATAAGGAGCTAACTTTTCTAAATCATCTGGTCTATGCATCCAGCTATCACCGATTGATTCATTAATTAATGAAGTTAACTGTGGGTTACAATATGCAAGCCATCTTCTATGAGTGACACCATTTGTTTTATTGTTGAACTTGTTAGGATATAAAGTATCGAAATCCTTCATTTCTCTTTCTTTTAAGATATCAGAGTGAAGCTGTGCTACACCATTGACACTAAATGAACCAGCAATCGCAAGTCTAGCCATATGTACCTGACCATCTTTAATAATCATAACTCTCTGTAATAGTTCGTTATCATTTTCAGTCTGCTGTTTTACGAAACCAATGAAACGTCTATTGATTTCTTCGATGATCTGATAAACTCTTGGTAATAAGTCTCTCATCATATCAACAGGCCATTTTTCTAATGCTTCAGCAAGGATTGTATGGTTTGTATATGCGCAGGTCTTACATACGAGATTCCATGCATCATCCCATTCCATTCCATAATCATCAATAAATACACGCATTAATTCAGGAATAACTAATACTGGATGTGTATCATTTAACTGAATAACGTTCTTTTCATGGAAGTTAGTTAAATCAGGATATACTCTTAAATGAGCACGAATAATAGAATTTAAACCAGCACATACAAAGAAATACTGCTGTTTTAAACGTAATACTCTACCAGCATGTGTAGAATCATCAGGATATAATGTCTGGCAGATATCATTCACTTCCTGTGCATACTGACGGAAATCTTTATTTGTAGGAATGTTTTCGCTAGGTTCAGCTTTCCATAATCTTAATGTATTAGTCACCTTAGTATCATTACCAACAATTGGCATATCATAAGGTACAGCACGTACTGCTTCATAATCTACATGCTTCCATCCACCAGTTGCATCATCCCAGATTACTTTACCCCAGAATTTAACTTCTGTTGCATGCTTAGGTTTTCTTACTTCCCACATATTGCCTAAACGTAACCACTGGTCTGGTACTTCTACCTGGTATCCATTTTCAATCTTCTGTTTGAAGAATCCATAGTCATAACGAATAGTATTACCGAAAGCTGGATAAGATAAAGAAGCTAAAGAATCCATAAAGCAGGCAGCAAGACGACCTAAACCACCATTACCTAAACCAGCATCAGATTCTAATTCTTCTAGGTCATGGATATTAATACCATAATCAGCAAGACCTTCTTTTGCAGTTTCATAAATACCTAAGTTCATCATATTGTTGACTAATAGACGACCAACTAAGAACTCCATAGAGAAATAGTGAACCTGTTTCTGCTGCTTAGCCTGAACTGCCATCTTTGTCATAGCCCAGTTAACAGATGCATAGTCACGAACCATAGTTTCAAGAACCATGAACTTTTCTGTTAAATGTGCTTCTTCTACTGTACGACCATATGATTCAATGATTCGCTTAGAAAATTCATACTTAAATTCTTCTTTTGTATTAAACATTTACTACTTTCCTTCCTTTACAACACTTTTCTTTGTCTTCTTTGGAGAAGACGCTTTTTTAGCTGGCTTATGATATTCAAATACCACCGCGCTAAATGGCGCTAATTTCACATGAATACTCTGTGCTTCATTGAGACAAGTACCTTTCTTTGATCTTAAAGCACGTGTATTTGTGTAATTAGAACCGTTATAACTATCTTTATCTGTATTCAAGATTTCTTTATAGCTTCCAGCAAACGGTACTGGCACAGCATAATTATCATGACTATTACCAATAAAGTTAGCTACTATAACTAAACAGTTGCCTTTCTTATCAAATCGAGCATATGAGAATACACTCTGATTATGATCATCTACAACCAGCCATTTAAATCCTTCTGGATCATAATCCATACTATAAAGAGCTGGATGTTCTTCAACCATCTTATTTAAATCCTGCATAAAATGATGGAAAGAATCATGCTGTGGATATTCTAAGATATTCCAAGCCAATGCTTTTCTTTCATCCCATTCCTTGTATTCACCTAATTCATTACCCATGAAATTAAGTTTCTTACCAGGATGAGTCATCATATATGTATATAAAGCTTTTGCCTGTGCGAACTTCTCTCCATCAAGTCCCCACATCTTATTTAAAATAGTTGCTTTACCATGAACCACTTCATCATGTGAGAATGGTAAAATAAATCTTTCTGAATAGAAATACATCATTGAGAAAGTTAATAAATTATGATCATATTGACGATAAACTGGATCTTCTTTGAAATACTTCAATGTATCATTCATCCAGCCCATATCCCACTTATAATCAAATCCTAAACCACCATCCTTAACTGGTTTAGTAACATATGGGAAATCAGTTGAGTCTTCTGCAATAGTCATTAATGCAGGATATCTTTCATGAATCTGTTCATTCATAGTCTTTAAGAACTCTAAAGCCCCATTATTTGTACCAAAGTCTTTATTACCTTTCCAGTAAATAAGGTTGCTGACAGCATCAAAACGAATACCATCAATATGGAATTCTTCTGCCCAAAAATGAACAGCACTCTTTAAGAATGAACGTACAGTATCTTTTGTCACATCAAAATATACTGAATCCCATTCAGAATAACGGTTATTCACATCTGCATATTCATAAACCCAGCCTCCATCAAACTGATAAAGACCATGTCCATCTTTTACAAAATGAGCAGGTACAAAGTCCATAATGACACCTATACCTTCTTTATGACACGCATTAATGAAATCCTTTAACTGTTTTGGCTGTCCATAACGACTTGTCGCACTAAAGTAACCTGTTGCCTGATATCCCCAAGAACCATCAAATGGGAACTCATTTAAAGGCATTACTTCAATATGTGTATAGCCCATCTTCTTTACATAAGGAATGATTTCATCAATCATTTCTTCATATGAATAAAATTCTCCATCAGATGTATCTGTAAATTCCTTTTTCATCTTCCAAGAACCAAGATTCGCTTCATAAATATTCATGTTACGATCATAGTTATTAGAACGTGACTTCATCCATCTAGAATCATGCCAGCGATAACCATCTAAATTATATACCTTAGATGCTGTACCTGGTCTAATTTCACTGAAAAAGGCATATGGATCTGCACGATCAACAATAGCTCCAGAAGGTGTTTCAATTCTATATTTATAAAGGTCATACTGCTTTAACCCTTCAATATAGAGAGTCCACACGCCTCCATCATTATATCTCTCCATATAATGTTGTGTTCCGTCCCAGTCATTAAAATTACCTACAACCTGAACACTTCTTGCATGTGGTGCATATACTGTAAAGCGAACGCCCTTTTTATCCGGATGAGCACCGAATACCTTATATGCTTCTAAACACTTTCCTTCAAAAAACAATTTTATCAAGAAATTATCTAACATACCTATATGTCTCCCTTCATAAACTTTATTATACAATAAATATGACCAAACTTCATTCATTTCAGACAACATAGGCAAAAAATGTAAACGTTTACTTAATTGTAATGTCTTGAATATTATTTAATACGATAGAAACTGTTCCATCAGGGTTTTCTTTCTTTTCAAAAGTAGAGCCATTCACATATTCATCTACTGGCATAGTTATCTGAATATCCTCATCAAGAGTAATCTTAACAACCTCTACAGAACGTCCTAATGCATTTAAAGAAATTGTATCATCCTCACCAATCCCAAGATCCTTCAACATTGTTTCTGATTCTTCCTGAGCCTGATAATCTCTTTCCATGACCTTACGAACTACTTCTATTGGTTTAACAAGTTCACCCATCTGTGTTCTTTCTAATATTTCCTGTTTTACAAGTGGAAGTGCTTCTTTATCATTCACATGATAAATATCATCAATCTTATTCACTACTTTCTTCATAGTAGAAATCTTCTGACGATCAGTGAGTTTTTCTTCTCCCTTGATCCATTGACTATTAAGGTAAGTATCCATCTTGCCATCAATGAGATACTTCTTTTCAATAAGAGATATCTTCTTATGATCTGTATCTATAATAATCGCTTCATCAACAGCTGTACCAATCTGAGGAAGAACCTGTCTTCTTGTAATACGGACATTTTCCTCTTCTACAAGAGATACAGAATTATATTTATAATTAAGCTTTAAAGCGGCAATCATATGTACACCATCACGATAACAATCCACATATAAAATATTACTATTAGGCATTTCTTCAATCACTGAACCTAATGCAAAGAACTTTTCACTAATTTCTTTTGCCTGTTTCTTGAATTCTTCATCATCTTCTAGCATCTTATCTGCACGAAGTAATAATTCATGAAGTGAAGGCACAACAAGCTCTTTAATAGCTGGACTGTATAAAGCTTTTTCTACTTTTTTATGATAATATTCCTGAGTTGTATCATTTAATTCACAGAAATCTTCACTTAAATATATCTTACGATGCTCAAAATCAAGCATATGCATCATGATTTTATTAATAATAATAGTGTTCATTTAAATTCTCCTTTCACGTGTGTCATTATAGCAAATTTCTTCTATTCCTCAACCTTTTCTTATTTAATTTCTAGTAACAATACCCCTAATTTTGTGGTACTATTTCCTTAGGTGATTATAATGGACAACAAAAATTTCAATTTTCCAGATGACAAGATTTTCCAATATATTACATATGGTATTGTCTTAGCTTTTATTCTTTTTAATTTAGACTCAGTATGGGACTTCTTCCTTAATGCATTAGGGCTTGCAAGACCATTCTATATTGCGATAGTAATCGCATTTGTGATCAATATTCCAATGAAACTAGTAGAGAAGTTACTTGTGAAAGCAAGAGAACAATTGATGAAGAAAAAACCTAACTTAAAGCTTCCTCAATTCTTAACAGAGGGAACTCGTGGTATTGCGATGGTTATCACTATTATATGTTTACTATTAATATTAGTGATGTTCTTCTCATTCATTATTCCTAGAATTGGAGAAAGCTTCTCACTCTTATTCTCTAACTTAGATAATTATGCAAGAAGACTTGCTGTCTATATTACTTCTATATGTACAAAATTTAATATTGATTATTCAGTAACAGTAGATGAAGTACAGAAATGGTTTGCCTCTATTGATTTAAGTACAATTCTTGCGACTGCAGGTAATTTCTTAGGTAATCCTCATTTTAAAACAACAGAATTTGTATCAAATATTGGTGGTTCATTCATTACTGCCATCACTTCATTCTTTATGGCTCTCTATCTTCTTGCAAATAAAGAGAAACATCTTGAACAAGGTAGAAAACTCATTGCATATATATTAGGTCATAAACGTGCAGGCGTCGCTTTTGATATTATGAGTGAAGCCAATCATTACTTTAATAGTTTTGTGACAGGACAGATGTTAGAAGCACTATGTTTTATGTTAGAGGTTTATATTGCGATGCGTTTATTTAGAATGCCTTTCCCTGAATTAATTGCGATTATGGCTTTCTTATTTAGCTTTGTCCCAATGTTTGGTAATTTCATTACCTTCTTTGCGGGACTCATCTTAGTGGCTGCAGCACAGAGTAAGAGCATGTTCGCTTTTGCGATTATTTATCTTTGCTTACAGCAGTTTGAAGGTAATTTTGTATATCCTAAGATTGTAGGTAAATCTGTAGGTATAAGTGGTTTATTTGTCTTATTAGGTATTACTATATTTGGTAATCTATGGGGTGTTGTTGGTGTACTTATTGGTGTACCACTTACTGCGTTGATCTATGCTGTATTCTCTAGAATTATTAATATAGGACTCTATCAGAAACATATAGAAGTCACATACAATAACCTCTATAAACTAGATGAAAATGGAAATAGAATAGATAATAAAGTAAAACCAAAAAAGGACCCTTCTATTTAATCGGGATCCACATATTATGCCAGTTGAAATATTCTTCTTATGGTTTCCACATAAAACAATCTGAGTAAAGATGTCACCATCTAACTCTAGATTGTTTTTTTCATTTATTTCTCCATTTCCCCGCGCCTTCGTTGCGCGGACACAAATATTTAATCAAACTCAAATCCACCAAAACTATAGTGTGCCTCTCGATATAATAGTATAATCAAAGAGAGGTGGTATACTACAGAGCACGTGGAGTAGAGTAGGCAATTCTACTCAAATAGAATATCCTGAATGAT
>ENA-OQHA01000312-OQHA01000312.1-human-gut-metagenome-genome-assembly--contig:-NODE-312-length-25549-cov-4.118480_pt1 | contig 25549 bp, 25 predicted proteins | sample MGYA00242558_ERZ504707 | MGnify/ENA primary metagenome ERZ504707 (study PRJEB26092, sample SAMD00036197) | human gut metagenome | host: Homo sapiens | study: EMG produced TPA metagenomics assembly of...
CCGTAATTCTCGTTCAACGGCTTCCATTCCGCGGTTTCGCTCGCACGCAACGCCAGATGCATGCTGTAGGCGATGTCTTCATTATTCGCCTTTTCACGGCCGGTAGCTTCGCGCGTGTAGCACAGCAATTCGTAGGAATCGACATCGAGAAACCCCTTATGATTCGACTTTCTTTACAACGTTGTACACTATATAAGAAATTACATCGTTGTACAAATCAATGTCATCCGCAAGGAAGGGGAAAAATGAAATTCCGTACAACAGCAAAGCAGATCGCGGCAGGCATCATGCCGCAGCCATGCTGGTCGGAACGCTCACCGGATGCTCCGGCAATTCGACGAAGCAATCGTCCGCATCGTCGAAAGCCGAAACCAGCACCGCCAGCATCAAGCGCGGCGAATCGCATGATCCCTCCATCGTCAAAGCCAACGGAAAATACTATATTTTCGGCTCGCATCGCGCTTGGCTCAAAAGCGACGATCTGATCAACTGGAGCACCTTCACCAACAATCTGAGCACCGACTACGAGAAGATCTTCAAAGACATTTGGGACGGCTGGGCGAAGCAGTCCTCCAATCCTGACGTCAAAGGCAACATGTGGGCACCGGACGTGATCTGGAACGAGACCATGGGCAAGTGGTGCATGTACATGTCGATCAACGGCGCGAACTACCGTTCTGTGATCGTGTTGCTCACCGCCGACGACATCGAAGGCGATTGGACGTACGTTGGCCCAGTGGTCTATTCCGGCTTCGAACGCGTGAACGTGAAGAAGACCGACGTGCCGCAGGTGCTTGGCGAGGATGCGACATCACCCGTTACACCTCGCAGACCGACACCGGCATCAACGCCATCGACCCTTGCGTGAAAACCGATGACAACGGCGACATGTGGATGACCTTCGGCTCCTGGTTCGGCGGCATGTGGATGTTCAAGCTCGACCCGACGACCGGCCTGCGCGACTACAACTCCACCTATCCCACCGAAGCGAACAAGTCCGACGCCTACTATGGCGTGAAGCTCGGCGGCGGCTTCGGCAACTCCGGCGAAGGCTCCTACCTACTGCACGACAACGGCTACTGGTACCTGTTCGCTTCCTACGGCGCGCTGCAGCAGACCGGTGGCTACCAGATCCGCATGTTCCGCTCCAAGGACATCACCGGCCCGTACGTTGACGAAGCCGGCAACACCGCGATTTCCACCAAGGCCATCGGCAACAACTGGCAAAGCGACATCGGCGAGCGCCTGATGAGCTCGATCCAGTGGAGCGGCAACGACAACGCGAACATCGAGGTCTCCCAGGGCCACAATTCCGCGTTCGTTGACGACGACGGCACCGCTTACCTCGTGTACCATACCCGTTTCTCCGGTTCCGGCGAAAAGCATGAGGTGCGCGTGCACGAGCTGCTGCCGACCGCCGACGGATGCTGGTGGCCGCACCGTACGAATACACGGGCACCAAGGCCGACAAGAAGGGCTACAAGACCGCCGACATCGCCGGCGATTACGAGATGGTGACGCACGACAAGTCCAATTATTTCAAGGGGCCGAAGAAGGTCACCGATAAGACGAGCACCGACTATCGCGGCGTGAACAAGCCCATCAACATCACCCTGAAGGAAGACGGCACCGTGACCGGCGACCAGACGGGCACTTGGGAGGCCGTGGAAGGCGCCAACCAGATGACGCTTAAGCTCACCGGCAACGAGGGCGAAGTCACGTATTCCGGCGCGTTCGACAAGCTTCCGCGAGACAAGGATCGCAAGGCAGTCATGACCTTCAGCGCTCTGGCACAAACAATCTGTGCATTTGGGGGTCGCAGAAGTGAGTGAAAACGGCACAACAACCGTGAATGCTGCAGTGCAATCGTCTGCAGAACCACTATCTGCGGCACCGGCCACCTCGCCCAACGGCATCGAGCACACGCTCGCCAACGGTCGGGTGGCCGTGCACGATCCCGCAATCGTCGAAGAGAACGGCATCTACTACCTGTTCGGCACGCATCGCCGTTGCGCACGCAGCACGGATATGTGCATTGGGAACGGTTCGATAACAATCTGAGCCGCGACCCGTACGCGCTGCTCGGCGATATTTGGCAGGCATGGCCGAAACAGGATTCCAATCCCGACCTGCTCGGCAACACGTGGGCGCCCGACGTGATCTGGAACGAGACCATGGGCAAGTGGTGCATGTACCTGTCGGTGAACGGCGACCAGTTCCGCTCGGTGATCGTGCTGTTGACCGCCGACCATGTGGACGGCGACTGGACGTACGTGGGGCCGGTGGTATATTCCGGTTTCGACGAGAGCAACCTGTGGAACACCGACGTGCCGAAAGTGCTGGAACTTGAGCCCAAAACCGATGGCACCGTCGGCTATGACCTGACCCGCTACCTGTCGCTCAAAGACACGCGCATCAACGCCATCGACGCGGCGCCCGTATTATGCGAGCACGGCGAAATGTGGATGAGTTTCGGCTCATGGTTCGGCGGCATCTGGATGTTCAAGCTCGATCCGGAAACCGGCTTGCGCGATTATTCCGTGCGATACCCGCTGGTCAAGGATTCCTCCGATCCTTATTACGGCGTGAAAGTGGCCGGAGGCTACTGGAATTCCGGCGAAGGATCGTACTTCATTCGTGAAAACGGATGGTGGTATCTGTTCATGTCGTACGGCTGGCTTGGGCGCACCGGCGGATATCAGATTCGTCTGTTCCGTTCAAAATCGCTGCTTGGCCCGTACGTGGACCAGAACGGCAATCCCGCGATTTCGTACGGTGAGATTCCCGACAATCAGGAGCGCGGCACCGGCATTCGATTGACGTCTTCCATACAGTGGGATGGCGGTCCGGCAGAACTTGCCGATGTCGAAATCTCGCAGGGGCATAATTCCGCCATTCGTCGGTCGAAGGACGGTCGCATGTTCCTCGTCTACCACACCCGTTTCGCGGAACGCTTTAGCGAGGGCGATGATGAGGATTACGAATCTCACGTACGCGAATTACTGCCGACTTCCGACGGCTGGCTGGTCGCGGCACCGTACGAATACCGCGGTTCCGTTGCCGTCGCGCCGACCGGCATTGCCGATATCACAGGCGATTACAACGTTGTACTGCATGATCAGCATACGTTCTTCAACGGCAAGCAAGAGGATGATGGCACGTACGTTGGCATCAATCGTCCGACGCGATATACGTTCCATGAGGACGGGCGGATCACCCGGGGTGAAATCGTAAGTTTCTTCGATACTCCCGACGCGAATCTGCCGAGGTCGACGGACGGGCCGATCACCTGCGGATCGTGGAAACCGCTTTCCGGCGCCGTAAACGGATTCAACTGTTGCGCAAGCGACGCGGAAATCCGATTGGACGACGTGACCTACATTGCACGGTTCGCAACACTCCCCCGCGAGATCGACGGCAAGCCGGTCATGACGTTCTCCGCAATCGGCAACAATGTCTGCATTTGGGGATCGCAATCCTGAATTTCCGAGTTTCCGAATAATCCGGAAAAACTGGAAAATCCGGAAACTCGGGAATCCTATGAAATCAAAAAGCAAAGGGCTTGTGACGTACTCGCAAGTACATCACAAGCCCTTCAGCTACGAGAACCGAAAACCCGCGGAAATCAGCGCTCGGAACGGTTGATGGCCGAAATAATGGCCTTCAGCGAGCTGGTGACGATGGACGTGTCAATGCCGACGCCCCACACGATCCGCGGATCCTCTTCCTCACCGATCTGGCATTCCACGTAGGAGGCGGCCATGGCGTCGGTGCCGACGGACATGGTGTGCTCCACGTAATCCATCACGGAAGCTCGATGCCGAAGTTGCTCAGCGCGTTCAGGAAAGCGGCAAGCGGGCCGTTGCCCATGCCGGAAACCTCACGCTCCACCGGCTCATCAACGCCGACGTTCACGCCACGGTCAAGAATCCTGGCCTTCAGCACGGTATCGGAACCATCTTCACCGGACGACACCGACACCTTCAGCAGCTTCAGACGGCCCACTGCTCGAGGGAGTCGTCCTTGCTGTCGCCGACCACGGCACCAGCCGCAGTAGCGCCGGACTCTTCGACCGGCAGATACTCGTCCTTGAACAGACGCCAAATATCCTCGTCCTTGACTTCCTTCTTGGTCTCATCGGCGTACGCCTGCACAACCTTGTCGAACTCGACCTGCAGACGCTTCGGCAGATCAAGATTGTGGTTGGTCTTCAGCAGGTAGGCCATGCCGCCCTTGCCGGACTGGGAGTTCACGCGGATGATGGCTCGTACGTGCGGCCGATATCCTTCGGATCGATCGCAGGTACGGCACCAGCCACACGAAGCTGTCCAAATCGGCACCGGCACGATCGGCGGCCACCTGACGAGCCTCAAGACCCTTCTTGATGGCATCCTGGTGAGAACCGGAGAAGGCGGTGAACACGAAATTGCCGGCATACGGGTGACGCTCGGAAATCTTCAGCTGGTTGCAGTACTCAACGTCTTGCGAATCTCAGGAACGTTGGAATAATCGATCTGCGGATCGATGCCCTGCGTGAGGAAGTTCAGACCAAGCGTGACCAGATCGACGTTGCCGGTGCGCTCGCCGTTGCCAGCAGGCAGCCTTCGACACGATCGGCACCGGCAAGCACGGCCAGCTCGGTGGCGGCAACGCCCATGCCCTCATCGTTGTGCGGGTGCAGCGACAGCACCACGGCGTCGCGCGGCACCAGATTGTTCGACACGTATTCCACCTGATCGGCGAACACGTTCGGAGTGGTCATTTCCACCGTTGCCGGCAGATTGATGATCATCGGATGCTCCGGAGTCGGCTTGATGACGTCGATCACCGCATTGCACACCTCAACGGCGTACTCCGGCTCGGTGCCGGTGAAGGATTCCGGAGAATACTCGTAATACAGGTCGATGCCCTGGGCTTCGCCCTCAAGCTCCTTGCACAGGGTGGCCGCGTCGGTGGCGAGCTTCTTGATGCCGGCTTTATCCTTGCGGAACACGACCTCACGCTGCAGCACGGACACGGAGTTATAGAAGTGCACAACGGCGCGCTTGGCACCCTTCAGGCACTCGTAAGTCTTGCGAATCAGGTGCTCGCGAGCCTGCGTCAGCACCACGATCGTAACATCGTCAGGAATGAGCTCACGCTCGATCAGCATACGAATGAAATCGTAATCGGTTTCGGAAGCCGACGGGAAGCCGACCTCGATCTCCTTGAAGCCCAACGACACCAGCAGATTCCAGAAACGCAGCTTGCGCTCGGAATCCATCGGGTTGACGAGGGCCTGGTTGCCGTCACGAAGATCGACGGAACACCAACGCGGTGCACGCTGCAGTCGCTTGCCCGGCCACGTACGCTCCGGGTAATCAAACGGCACCTGCTTATCGTATGCGACGTACTTGTTGTACGGCATCTTGCTGGGCTTTTGCGGAGCTCCAATATAACGCGCCGGAGGCAGCAGCGGGTCGTTGTTCCCTCCGTTGGACGCTGCAGCCACTGCCGCGAGATCAAACACTGAAGATTGATCCTGACCCATCACTCCTCCTTATCTGTAAAGCTGGGCAGGCCTTCTGCCGGCCCACATTGTTACGTGCATGTTACCTACCTGCACTGCCGCCCATAGTAGCGGCAACCAATCCCATATATCGCCGGCATTCCGCCATATGACGGACAGACCACGATTTTCGTCTCTTTTTCACCTCATATCCAAATTTGCCGCATTACAGTGAGCATCATGACCTTGCGATTCAACAGCGACGGCACCTTCCGTGTGCTGCAGATGGCCGATATTCAGGACGGACCAAACGTGCGCGAAGACACGATCCGTCTCATCGAAGCCGCCATCAAGAAAACGCATCCCGATCTGATCGTCTTCACCGGCGACCAGATTCGCGGATACGACCCCGCGTACATCGACACGTTCCTGCGCCGTCGCGGAGAGCAGCCGGGCACGCACATACGAGCGGTCACCGAAATCGAAGCGAAAATCCGCGGCATCAAACGACATCCCTTCACCAAAGCGTTGCTCGAACAGCCCCCGACCGACGACAATTGGATGATCGACGGCATCGGCACCGACTCGCCGAAACTCGTGAAACGCAACAAACGCGACGGACGCAACGGATCCGCCAACAAGCTTGAATCATGGGCGCAATCCATCAATCGCGCGACCGCCGCGGCCATACTCGACAGCACGCGGCAGAAAGTACGAGACACGTTCGCAGCATTCCTTGGACCTGCATTGGAAGCGCGAATCCCCTTTGCCGCAACCTACGGCAACCACGATTTCCAGTGCGGCATTCTCGCCGACGAACAGGATGACATCTACCGAGAGTTTTCCGGTTGCATGAATCCCGTTGCCGGGTCGTCTCCTTTGGCGCTCGAACCAGGCACGTTTGCGATTCCGATCGAGGCTTCCGACGGGTCTGGGCGCATTGCGATGAGCGTGATGATGGTGAATTCCGGCGACTATGCGGATAATGCGTTTGACGGCGATCGCAGTAATTCCGGCGATCGCGAGCATGCTGGGGATACTGGAAATGCTGGCAAATCTGGCGATACTTCCGGAAATACTGGAAATGCTGCAGGAGGACGGGAATCGCTGACATCCTACGCAAAATACGCGTCGAATTCGCGCGGATGGGATTTGGCCGATTCCGACGGCTATGGCACGCCTTCGCCGGAAGCGATCGAATGGCTGAAGCAAGTGCAACGCGAGTTGGGCGAGCGCAATGGCGACGGTTTGGCGGTTCCGGCGATCGCGTTCCAGCATATTCCGCCGCAGGAGTTCTACGATTGCCTGCGCGAGGTGCCCGCATACACGCCGAATGCGGTGGAGGGTGCGCGAACGTTCGCGGGGCATTGCTATGTGTTGAATCGTGACGTGTGCAGACCTGGCTCGAGGCTTGGCGAGGCGATCGGCTGTGCGGATGAGAACGTTGGCGAAGTGCAGGCATTGCGCGATGCGGGCGGCTATTTCGCGCTGTTCTGCGGGCATGACCATAAGAACGCGTTCGTCGGGCACGTGCATGACATTGATCTTGGCTACGCGCCGACCTGCGGCTTTGAATGCTATGGTCCGAAATCGCGGCTGCGAGGCATTCGACTGTTCGAATTCCGCGAAAACAATCCGGTCAGCTACGTGACGCGCATGCTCACGTGGGGCGATTGATCGGGCGCTACTCCAGCAACGAATTGCGCGTGTTCTTCGAAGACCATTGCGTGACCGATCTGATCGGCATCCGCAACGAATTGCGCCGCCCGCAGGTCACCGCCACACTGCTGGGCATCGGATCGGTAATGTGCGCCGCAGCCGGCCACGCCATCGCCAAACTATTCAAGCGCTAGGTGCGGCGACGCAAGGCGTGGCGTCGCAACAGTCGGACAATCGCCAATCTGTGGAATGCGGAAAATCTGTGGAAAATCTGCGAAATATCAGCAGAACGTCAGTGGAACAAGCTGACGCCGCGACGAGACACGCAAAACGCGTTGCCAAGCCAAGTATGACGGGAATTCGGCCATACCGCACCCAATCGTGGCGCGTTCTGGCTCATCCAAATACTTGGGACGCGACCATCCGCGGAACGCGATCCCAACAAATTGAAACCGTTCTTCTCCAACAACCACTCCGGATGCTGCGTAGCATAGCAAGTCCCTCTTCCAACGTAAGCGGCAAACGCTCGTCGGAATCGATCAACTTGCGCGCCACATCGGGCTCTCGATTGATGTAGCACGTTCCCGTATGCGGCTCGACCACCAGGTAAAACGGACCTTCCGGAGGTTCGAAACCATCCTGCGGAAGGAAACTGGCGATATCGCGTGGCGGCATCGTGGTGAAACCAGCCATGCGATTGATCGACGTACGCGCGATCAACGATTCCGGGGAAACCAACTCGCGCGTAGGCACCAACAGAATCTGCGTACCCAAATCGGAATCCTCCAGCGCGCGGATGAGCGGGCGTGCCAAAGCACGGAACGCGGCGGCCGACATATCGGCCACATCCGGATATCCCAACGCCACGATACGGTCCAATTGCTTCTGCGCTTCTTCTGATGCCTTCGACATGGCTTCCAGTGTACGCGAGCGCTCCGTCCAAAGTATGAAGCCGCCTCACGATCTTTGAATCGACCTCACGATTCCGTGATTTCGTCGCACAATCTTGAAGCTCCGTCTGCACAACTCGCGATTTGCGGTCTTTTCGCGACTTGTGCAATACGAAACCACGGGTTGCGTAGTAGGCGGTCACAACTTTGTATTGTCAGTATTGCCCGTATCGTCATCTTTCGCCCAGCTGAAGGCGATTACGGCGATCGCGGCAATATTGAGCACATTGCTGATGATTTCGACATTGGATGCCGAGAGAAGACCGGCAATGGTGATGTGCGAATATTTCAATCCCAACACGAGCCAATCCAGCGCGCAAATGGTGGTAGTGCAGATAATGAACAGCGGCGGGTAGCTGCGCGAAAGTCGCACGAATGCGATGACCATCAGTCCCAAAACGCACCACAGCGCAATCCACAGATGCGTCCCCAATGGCAGCGAGGCCTGCGTTTGCGCGGGAAGTCCGGTTACGATCTCCAATCCGCAGATGAGTGCCGCGACGGTAACGAAATACACGATCCACTGAACTGTCTGCCGAATCATCTTCAACCCCCTTACTTGAGCCACGCCACCTGATATAGTCTGCGTCAGCACTTGCGCTCCATCGCGGCGTAGCTCAAGTTCGTGCTTCGCGAAGCAAAGAATCAAGTGCGATTACAGAAAAAATGGAGTCCGGAGGCTGAGGTGGTTCGGAGCGTTATTATGGGGGTATGGTTCCGAAGAACTGCGACGATGGCGTCAATGTGGGGATTCTTGATAATGACGCATGCGCGTTGGAGATGATGCGGCTTCTGCTGCAACGGTCCGGCAGCTCGATGCATGTTGTTTGGACTGGCATGACGGCGCAACGCACGCTGGAACGGGTGACGTTCGAACAAAGTGCGGACTCGCTGTCAAAAGCCAATGTTCTTGTTATGGATCTTGCGTTGAACGGTATTTCCGGCGTCGATGTGTACCGGCAAATCAGGTGCCGCAATGCATCGTTGGGTATTGTCGGCGTGAACTCGTATCCGCTGGACCAATATCGTCAGCAGCTTGCTTCCGCCGGGGCTCAAGGGTTGTTCTCCAGGCGGGATATCTTCTCACCGGCTTTTGCAAAAGCTATTCGGGAGGTGGCTTCGGGAAAACGCGCCGATTGCCCGGGCGATTTTCTTTCAGCGAGAGAATCTTATGAGCATCTTCGCATCGTTTCCGAAAAAGACGAACGGATTATTTCCAAGCGAGAACTCAACATACTTTCTATGTACACAAAAGGATTAACTACTGAAGAAATCGGAAAATATCTCAATATTTCGTGCGGAACAGCGCTTTCTCATGTTCATCATGCTTCGAAAAAATTAGGTGTGAGCAAGCGGATCGAGCTATACGCTTTTGCCAGCAACATCATCTTATTCAAGAATAAAATAGGTGAAATTCAGAAAGTGCTGCCATGGTCGACAGTGCACTGAAAATCATCCGCAATCGAAAATATCTCTTAATTCTTATCGCAACTTGTTTGATAATGCATTTCTGTGCACTAGCTGATTTGCTTCTCCAAGCGAATGTCAGCATGAATCTCATAAATATTTTTATGATAATTATTTCGCTGATTCCACTTGGTATTATTGCTTTTCTGCCTCGATGCGGCAGTTGGATAATTCTTGCCATTTGGTGCGTTTCGCTATTCCCCTGCGATTTGTGGAATCCTCTGCCGGAGGAATACATGATGTCATGCATGATGGCGATTGGGGCGCTTGGTTATTGTCATCTTGGGCAAAAGTTTGGCGGTTGCCGCTGTGGTGGCGGGAATGAGCTGGCTATTGCCTGCAATGGATGACAGGAAAACTGTTTCCGCGAATGTTATTTCTTCACAGGAATTGTTGTACATGGTTGCGTTGCTGGTTTTGGCTGCGCTGATCGGCGGTTTTATTCGGCAAAGTCAGGCTCAGGCGGAATTGCATGGCCTGCTTCAGCGGCAGCGTGAGAATCTTGAGATTGCACATGCCCTGCATGATTATATTTCCAACGATATAACCGATGCTTCATTGCTGCTTGGGCAGGCGCAAGAAGGCGATTTCACTCGCATTGCAGACGCGATGCAGTGCTTCGATGATGCTTCGGCGCGTTCGCATGAGCTTATTGCGCGACTTGAACCTACGCAATTTTCCGAAAAGCCGCCGCACGACGCGATATCGTACGCCACAGTTCCAAAACGTTCTTCGGCCGCCGTTTCTGGTGAGATCATGCTTAATGAATTACGGCAGACCGTGAGCGAAAAACAGGCAAATCTGACCGCGCTTGGTCTCGACGGAATAGTGTTGCTGCCAGAGATGATTCCCGGCAGCGATGATGTCGTCACTGAGCATCTTCTTCTAGGATTGGCGAGGGAACTTTTTCGAATATTGCCAAGTATGCCGACGCTCATTTTGCATACGTTCTTACAATTGAAGTTTCGTGTGACGAGTATGCGGTCAGGCTGCGCAATGCCATTGCCGCCAAACCTTCCGCGGTTTTGGATGGCACTGGTCTTTCTCGCTTCCGCAACCAGCTTGTGGAACATGGAGGTGAATTGCTTGCCGGCGTTCAAGAGGAAAATGAGATGTGCTGGTGGGTTATGGAGGCGCATATTCCCCGAAAAGCCAATGTATAAGGCGCTTCCTTTCGGTTTCCGTGAGATTCCCGGTTCCGCCAGCGCGTTCAAGCCGATACCCCAGTCTGAAACAATCTGATTGTGCACCTGACAGTTGTTTTGTATGGCAAAATGCCGTACACTATCAATATGGCTACAACATTTGGCAATAGAACATCGCGCTTGGATATTCGGCTGACTGCGGAACAGCGCGCGTTGATCGAACGCGCCGTTTCGCTAAAGGGCTCCACATTGACGCAGTGGACCGCGCAGCATTTGCTGGAAGCCGCGCAGAGGGAAATCGAAGAGGCTTCGTCGCTGAAGCTCGAAAATGAAGCGTTTGACGCGTTTTTGCGCGCGCTTGATGAGCCTGTTCCCGCCGAAATGGCTGAGCTCATGCAGAGGGAACCTCAATGGGCATGAGTGGTGTTGATGCACTGGCGCGGCTGCGGCACGTTTTCTTGAACCCCGACGACTGCAACCGGGTGAAGAACTCGGCTCGTTCTCTTGCAGTGTTGAGCTCATCGACGATTGGGCTGCGAAACATGCGTCTTACGCGGCAAAGCAAGGAACCGCGGTTCCGTACGTATGCTTCACCACAGACGGGGATGTCGCAGGCTTTTATGCGATAAGCGCCTATTCGATCGATCGCGAGACCGTGCGGGGAGGGTGGCTTCGGCGAAATGTCCCTGCAAAAATTCCCGCGATTCTATTGGGAATGCTGGGCGTGGATTCCCGCTTTCAGAAGCGGGGCTTGGGCTGGATGTTGCTGCAGGATGCTGTGAAGAGATCTCTTGCGGTGAGCCGGCAAATTGGTTCCCGTGCGCTTGTCGTCGATCCGTATGATGATGCTTCGCGAAGTTTCTACCAGCATTTCGGTTTCCGTGAGATTCCCGGGTCTGGCAGTTTGTTCGTCAGATTAAGATCGTGAGGTCATAGGGGCCGTTTGTCTCGAATGATGGATGTTTTTATTCCAAAAAGACTTGTTCGGGGGTATTTGTGCGCCGTTGGCGAGCGCACGATTTCGGATTATGCAGAAAAAGCAGAATCGTGAGGTCGAAATTTCAAGATCGTGAGGCGGCTTCACACTTTGGGCGGAGCGCTCACGCGCACCGGAAGCCCTATCGAAATCATCAGTAATGTACTCAATATTGCCGCGATCGCCGTAATCGCCTTCAACTGGGCGAAAGACGACAATACTGGCAATACCGACAATACAAAGTCGTGACTTTTCGTTTACACGCAACATGCGATTGAGACTGTCTGCACAACTTGCGATAGGGCTGAAATCTTCGGGATATGCAGACGGAAATTGCGGATTATGCAGACAGGATATTTGATTAGGGGGTATCTGAATCTTGGAAAACCAGCAATCGGGGGTGTTTGATGGAATGAAGCCGTCTGCACATCCGTATTTTCTGGTCGTTTTATTCAGATTTGCAGACACGGAACGCGGGATGTGCAGACGGCAATTAAATATGCCACTTCTGCTACTTGGTTACACCCAAATTAATCAGACTGCCATGGTCGATTCTCGCACAACTAGTTGGCCAGGAATCTCAACATATCGAGTCCAATTTTCTGTATGTCCACGTCCCTCAGCAAGATCGTCGATCTTGTCCTTCAAAAGATCAACAGCCTTCATGCCCACTGAACGGAAATCCTGGCGAATAGTCGTTAATCCCGGATTCCAAATCTTGGAGATAGGATGATCATCGAATCCCACTACGCTGACGTCTTCGGGAACTCTTCGACCAACATCGTTAAGACCGCGGATTATACCCATCGCCAGCTCATCATTGCCCGCAAAGACAGCTGTTACATTAAAGTCCCGCCCCAGCTTTTGACCAATTTGACGACCAGTTTCGGGATTCCAATCAGCCTCAATGGGAGCCGGCGCAGGAACTCCCGCTTCCTCGCATGCTTGTCTCCATCCGTTTAATCGCGTATAGCCGCCGCCACCCCCTGGAATGGCAACATGGTATACGGTTTTATGCCCAAGCGAAAGCAAATATTTGGTCACCTCATAGCCACTCTCTCGCTCGCACAATGAAATCTGAGCAATTTCCTCTTCCCGATCGCCAGCGATCATCACCACAGGTAATTCTGGCGGAAGATATGCAAAAGCATCATTACCGACCTGATCGAAATTCAACAGAATCACGCCAGCGGGGTTCTGATCAAGACATGACCGCACGCTGGATCTAAGCTTATTTCTGCTGGAGTCAGCAAGAATACCAATCGTGAGCGAATAGCCTGCTAATCGCGCTTTCTCTTCGATTCCCTCAATGCAATGCGATTGACCATACAAAGTGGTGTTTGTAGACAAAACAGCAATTGCTTTGGTCTGGTCTTTCACTAAGGCACGTGCGATCGGATTCGGACGATACCCTAACATATCGATGGCCTTAGCGATCTTTTCCCGTTTCTCAGCGCTTACTCGTTCCCTATCATTAAGGTATCGAGATACCGTAGGAACCGATACTTGCGCTAGCGCAGCAACGTCCTTAATCGAAGCAGCTTTCGCCTGCCTACTCCTGGCCATTGTTCACCTCTTCGTATGATTGCGTACTTCTCTCTCGGGAAGTGATATAAAATACAATCCTATTCCCTAAATCACCCGGAACAAACCATCTATTTCTTCAGAAAAACGAAGAACTATCCGGATGCCAACCCCTTACAGTCCACTGCATCCGATAGTAGTATCAATTACTTCACAGCACCTCCAGTAATGCCGCTAATAATCTTTCGCTGCGTAAACGCAAAGATAATTAGCAATGGAGCACTCATCAAAATGATGTATGCGAAAATAAGGTGCCAGTTATTCAGATAAAGTCCAGCACTTGCCACGTTGTACAAGTTCAACGGCAGCAAATCCATCTTTCCGGACAAAATGAACAATGAGTAGAACACATCATTCCAGATATACAGTGTCACAAGAATCGTTGCAGTAGCTAGTGTCGGCCCAAGCAGTGGGAGAATGATCGTGAAAAAGATACGCATCGGCTTAGCACCATCCACACGAGCGCTTCTTCCAAGGAGATCGGGATTGTTCGAATGAATCCGGTAACAAAGAAGATTACCGTTGACATGTATATGCCGATGTATACACCGACCATGCCAACCGCAGTTCCTGAAAGACCGATAATCTTCAACAGCATCATGACAGTAACCACAGCCGGAGGAAGAATCAAACCGGAGATACCCAAGGCATACACCACAGCCAGAGTCTTCGTTGTGCGACGTGCAAGAATCCACGATGCCATGGATCCAAACAACAGAGCCAAGAACACAGATGGAACCGTAACCACAATAGATCCGAAGAATGCGGAAATCATTTTACCATCTACTAGCACCGTCTTGAAATTCTCAAGAAGATGCCACTTACTTGGCAAACTCATGTTAGGCACTATGGCTTCAGCCTGCGTCTTACCTGCAGTAACTACTAGCAACCAGAACGGAATTCCCAACAAAACAGCCATAACAATGACCACTAGAATCCCATGAATAATTCCATGAACTTTTGATGGCTTATTCACCATGACCGAATCGTTGGTCTTAGGTGCAGCACCGTACGTTGCAGATGTCATAGGATCTTCGCTTCCCTTCTACGCAGGTACCAGATCAACGGCACTGCAATGATCATGACCATGATGAATAGCACAAGGCTCATCGTTGTGGACTGCGAATATAGTCCTTGGCCAAAGGTTCGCCAAATGAAGAGGTTGATGATTTCAGTGGTACTTCCAGGGCCACCTTGAGTCGTCGCTTGGACGATGTCGAAGCCATTCATAGAGCCCAGCAGAGATGTCGCCACGTTGAAAGTAAAGGCTGGGGCCAACAGCGGAAACTTAATACGCCAGAATGTTTGACGCCTATTAGCACCATCTATTGCAGCCGCTTCAATCACATCAGAATCGATGGTTTTTAGACCAGCCAAGAAGATGAGCATCGATAGTCCCATCCACTTCCAGCCGTGAATGGCTGCCACAACAACGATTGTCCAAGTTGTAGATCCAAGCCAAGCTATGTCAATATTCTGTCCAGTGATAAACGACAGAATCTGGTTCAATGCGCCATCAGACTTAAGTACTGCTTGCCAAATGTAGCCTACAGCGAGTGCCGACATGATGACCGGAATGAAGAACATCGTACGAGCAAATCTATTGATTCGCGTATCTTCCTCAAGAAAGACAGCCAACAATAGTCCGAAAGTATTTTGGAATATTGCGACCAGCAACGCATAGATTAACGTAATGCGCAAGTCTCGCAACAGGTTGCCTGATTTAAAAAGCTCTATGAAGTTACTGAAACCTACGAAATTAATTGTTTTAGAATATGCCGACCAATTAGTAAAGGCATAGATTAGATTAAGGATTGTTGGGACAAAAAAGAAGATGAGGAGCATGATATAGGCAGGCAGAAGGTATCGAATCGGATAGTTCTGACGCATTAGCGCTTTCTTGCTCTTGCTTCCTCCTTCTTTTTCTGCGTTTGGCACTACTCGTGCCGCAGATTGTGTTGACATTGTTCCCCTACGCTTATCTTTTTGTTTGGAGGCTGGGCGCGTTATTACCTGTTTTACGACGCCCAGTCAATCAGATATCTTGTTCCACTATTTATGTTCAGAAGCCCTGAACACCTTGAGCTTTGGCCAGTTGAGCGAACTGATCCTGCGTTGCCTTGGCAACGTCTTCAGGACTCTTCGTACCGTTGATCATGTCGGCCAAGTTGATGTACAGATCCGGATTGGCCACAGCCAAGGACTGCATGGAACCGACAGAATCCTTAATGGAATCAGCGGAGTCGAGCAGTGCCTGAGGAACGTTGTCAGGAGTATCCACACCCTTGATAACGGACACAATACCTTGATCTTTGACGAAAGTGGCGTAATCTTCGGTCATCCAATAGTTAATGAACTGACGAGCTGCGGCTTCTTTCTTGGAGTCACCAGTCTTAAAAGCAACAACAGAATTATTCTGTTCCGGAATCACCGTACCAATATTGCCCTCGGACGAGAGCGGGAAGAATCCGATGGTTTCATCCAGCGCTGCCTTGTCATTACTTGCTAGGGCGGCAATTTGATTAAACAGCGAATTCACGCAGATAATCATGCCGGTCTTACCATCCCACAGAGCCTGAGCTTCATCGGTATCCTTGGCGGAACCAGCGTTTTTGTTGTAGAGGCCTTCATCGAACAGAGACTTGTAGTTGCTGATGGCCGTCTGGATAGTATCATCAGTGAACTTCTCCTTGCCGGAATTCACACGATCCCACAGACCATCTTGAGCAGCTTCAGCCAGCTGAATCTGCACTGAGTACTGGGTTCCCCACTGGGAGCCACCCATTTCAAACAGTGGAGATTCCACTCCATCGATATCGGCATCCTTGATTTTCTTGGCTGCCTCAACGTATCCATCCCAACCCTTGGGAATATCTGTGATTCCCGCCTTCTCAAAGACTTTCTTGTTATAGAACACACCCATCACTGGCGGAGTGGAAACTAATGCCGCATATCGCGTACCATCTACTACGCCACCTGCATCGGCGATGCGTCAGTGTAATTATCTACCCATGGAGCATTGTCCAGCTTCTGCAGTTTGTCTTGGGCTATGAAGCCCGCAAGCATGGACTGTGTTGGCTGCCAGAAAGCCAAATCTGGAGTATCCCCCGTCGTGGTTTTAGTCTGCACATTCTGCTCATACGGATCCGGAATAGTTTCCAGTTTGACAGTAGCGCCAGTAGCCTTCTCGAAATCACTGACAACCTTGACTGGAATCTTGTTAGAATTCTGCGCCACCCACATCGTGAGTTCAACGCCATCAAGCTTTTGTGTAGCAGTAGGCCAGTAATCCTGTGCTCCCGTGTCCGATTCACTGCTGCTATCAGCAGTAGGATTCGAGCAGCCGGCAAGAGCCATGGAAAGTGCTGCACTCGTTGCAATCACCGCCATCAGACGAGACTTTGTGAACATCTTCATTGATATCACCTTTCTTATTAATTCCTTATATGTTTTTATTTGTCGCGTTTTCTTATTCAACTTCTGCAGTCAACAGTGTGTATAAGTTGTTTCACCGCCTTCCCCTGTAAGTTGAAAAGTTCTAGAAACGTATTCATGTGGAGGAATACGCACCGTTAATACAGCCTGCTCAGAATTCCATTCCATGCTCCACGGAGTGAATTCATCCGTCACCGGGAAAATGGGCTTTACACAGATATCCTGATATTGATACTGCGGTACATGTAGCTTCGCTATCGATTGCGCTTCATTGACGTTCCTGCCCCATACCGTGATCAGAGACTGCGAATCATCGCGCAATCCCAACGCAATCACCGAATCATTCCACATAGGCATTCCCAATGGCCAGAAAGGCACCGACTGTTCAATAACTGGCTGAACGAAACGTCGGTATGCCTGAATACCGTGCCGCAGAATTGCTTTCTGCGACTTATCCATACGATTGATATATCCCGATAGGAAGAAGCGACCCAACAGTGTTGTGTTGATATTGAACGCGGTTTGCTCCGCATTCATTGACGACTGAGGATAAGCCCAGCTTGCGGCCTGTTCTGGCGCCACCATCACCGGAGCGGTTGCCGCAATAGCTGGATACAACCGATAATCCTGTTGATCGGACGTGGACTGCACCTGGAATCGGGACGTTTGTGCATAGTCCTCTCGCATCCCTCCAGAAGAACAATTCTCAAGAATTACATGGGGATATCTTCTATGTATACCATCGATCCAATCTAGATAGCCCTGTTATGTTCAAGCATGCCGTCACCAACTGAATCGGCCTGGTAATCCGTTCCGCTGCCAGGAGAAACATTGTAATCCATCTTGAAATAACCGATGCCATAATCGTTGACAAGCCTGTCAATCACATCATCCAAATGCTTTCGGGCACTACCATCGCGCAAATCAAGAATATATCGTTCCTGCTCCACAACGCGATGCCCATTACGTTGGAAGAAAGCAGAATCTGGAAGCTTTTGAGCGACCGGCGATTTGACGCCAATAACTTCTGGCTCTAGCCAAAGCCCTGGAATCATACCAGCATCTTTAATGGCATCCATAACTTCCACGATGCCTTTGGAACCAGGAAATCTCGTCTTCGAAGGGAGCCATTCACCAACACTTGGCCACCAGTCTCCAGAATCGTCATACCATCCACAATCTACGACAAAAATTTCACAGCCAACTTCCGCAGCACCGGAAATCAGCGGCAACAGCTTCTCCGTGGTGGGATCTCCGTTGATGGTATTCATGTAATCGTTGAAGATAATGCGCGGCTGCGTCGTCGTACTATCGACTCGACGGCAAGCCTCCTATATTGCGTAAGATTCGCAATCGCTTCCTGTTGAGTTGAGGCCAGCACAAAAGAAGCAGGAACTGTGGTGAAGCATTCATTCGGATCCAACTTCTTTGTCCACGCGTGGTTTATATTAGTGGGTCCGGATACTGCAAAGTAGCCATCTACTGTATTATTGCCCACTTCCCAGCGCCAAGCTCCGTTATGTTCAACCTGGAAAGCCCATACAGCTCCGGCATCTTTGTTTTCAAGGAACGCCAATGGTGCCATACTGCCGGTAGACCATGCACCAGTCGACACAACGGCATGCTCACCACGGGATCATGGCCCGTCATCTCCTGTTGGAGCATTGGGAAAAAGTCATCAAGCTTTCGCTCTTGCCAACGTCCTTCACCCAGCCAATCAAAATGACCTTCCGTCAACACCCACTCGTGAGTCCAAGATGCGTTACTATGCACAGATCCCATAGGAAGCACCAAACTGGTCACAGATTCGAGAACAAGCGGGGATACGCCTTCATTGGTGATGCTTACATATGAGCGAATGACTGATGTTCCCTCCACAATTTCATATGTCATCTGCACACACGCGCAAGACTCCTCATCTTTCATATTCACATTCAACCGGTGGAGTTTATCCACCACTGTTTCCTCATATGAAACGAACCGGAGTTCCTTTCCAACAGTAGTGTGAATCAAACGATCGCAAGCAATCCAGTGTCCAGTACCAGCAAACATGATCTCAGCCAGCGGTAACGGACGAGCAAAATCACGACTCACTTCACCCGACCGCACACTTTTCATCACAACGTGATCTGCCGCATCAACCTCAAAGTAAAGCGTGACAGCACCAGTTTTCCAAGAAAAGTCCTGCACCACGACGTACCTCCCATAAATGTAGATCACCTCACTCCTCCCAGCTATGCCACTGGAACTTCAGGCGATCGGATTCGCAATTCGCAGCAGATACGGCCTCTTTACCAACTACGAACTTTTATGTCGATAAGTTCACTATAGCGCGATAACGTTTTCACGTCAACTTATAGCCAGAATTCACAGACACAATTTATATATACACAAAATGGCTTTATTCCAACGTTTTTACAATACCTATAGTCTTCATTAGTAGTATCTAAGACACTCTGATACCGTTTTTATTATAAATTGACCCTCAGGAAATCACTCCCGAGGGCCAATCCATATCATCTCGCATTACGCAAGAGACTGGTGGTACACATCTCCTACCATCACTGGATAAAACTGCACATAGTCAAGATTAGGACCAACGCCCCACGATACCGCTCCAGCGCCGACACCAGGCTCATCCCAGTTCCCCAGAACCAAAGCACTGCCACTGGTTTCAACAGTCATCGCCCGCTCTAGGAAGTTACTATCAGAATAGGTATACCGGAACGCACCTCGCGCTACTTCCTCACCATTGGCAGTTCCATCACGCACCTGCAATCCCAAATCGACAATCTGCGGATTGTAATCATGCTTACCAATGAATGCATCGTTCGAGAAGCGTACAACCATATTAAACTTTCCCGCAGGATGGTTCCCGCTGGAATCGTTACAGTTCCCCTCACAGCGTCAGCTATCTTCGGCGTATTATTCGTATCCAAAGTAACCACGCGGGTTTGATCCCCCATGCCGAAGGCACCGCTCTCTTCAGTGACGAATTGCTTGCCGAGACCGGTCACATACGAATATCCAGAAGCATTAGATGCACTGTTCTCCCGAGTTTGCGCACCTCCTGCAAGCTGCAACGACTTGGCTTCCAATGTGATGGCATTGCTATCATCCGCAGCATCACGGCATGTGGTGATATCACGAATCGAAACAGCATCACCTGATAATTCCAGCTTATTAATTCCTTCAGATAGGGCAACGTTCACCATGGAAGACTGCAAACCGTCAGATTCAGCAGTAATTGTGGTGACCGATGTACCATTCACCGAAAGCACCATGGAATCACCCCGAGATGCAGTGTAGACAACTTTCACTGAGTGATACCCACTTCCCAAGCATGGGCGAAAAGCTTCGCTTCGCCTCCATTCAACGAGGCGAATCCTCTGGCTCCATCTTGGTCATAGGTCAGCAGAGCACCACTTTCCAGACGGAATTGATCCGCAGGATATTCGATTCGATCCAAGGAATTATCGGAAGCCGATACTTGATAAAGCAAGAACTTATCCAGTGTGTTGTCCATCGATGATCCATGAAGTTGGATTTGATGCTGCCCTTGCTTGAGTCGCAGTAGCACCTCACCGCTTCCTCGATACAACCATTTTGCCGCCGACTTCATCGCCAGTTCAGCGCCAAAGTGTATAGTCCCAGCAGACTGTCCATCAACAGACACGTCATTATCCCCCGGAAATCCAGTATTACCACTGATCACCTGGAAACGATATATCCCATCCGCCGGAACATCCACCGTCCAAGAAGCAATCGAGCCCGTCTTGAAACTTCCAACATCACCATTGCCCGATGTCATAAAATAGTTCCAGCCATCTCCCCACGGAGTCTTAATGTAAGTCTGGGCGCCTCCTGATAGTACGGTATTTTCTACCTCTTCCACCAACAGAGCACGACCTGCAGCAGCATTGTCAATGGAAAGAACACGATCCTGATGAGGAGTCACAATCAGCTGATATGAGGCATATCGATCAACACTTGTTGTGGTCACATCTAAAGTGCCGGAAGAAATATCTACATCGGATAGCGCATTGACCACTCTAGGAGTAGCTGCAACACCATCTGGGCCAGTAAAGGCATTCTCTCTAACTTCGACATCAACTGTGCTGCCGAACAGATTCTGATCCAATCCCGTCAAATGTACAGTTACCGGAATGTTGGAACCGTCGTTCTTAACTTGATCGGCATTAGCATCGTTAGCCCCTCCATACAGCACCGTCGCTTTCTTATTAGTGCGGTCAATAGCGGCAATTCCCTGAAGCTGTCGGCCTTATTCATGTAATCAGAAGACACTTTTACTGTCTGAGCCCCACGCAAATCACCATACCATTTGAACTGCCACCACCCTGCGTTAGCGGAATTGGCTCGAGCCATGTTGTCGGACAGGTTGCCTGCATAATTCCAATATGCCGTCTCAGCCTGCACCTTCTCATCTTCAAACATGGACTGCCATTGAATCAGCTGCCCCGGAACGCTCATATCACGCAGCTCGCCGTATTCCGTGATGTTCACGTCAATAGGATTAATTCCATACTTCTTTTCCAGTTTCCTATAGCTTTCATAATGACTGCGGAAGGAAGAAAGACTTTCCTTACCGAGTTCATGCCACACAAAAACATCAGGAAGAGTATTTTGGCTCTTAGCATGAGATAAGAAGGCACTGCTCCTATTCTGCCGGTACACACAATCACCCGGACCTGTCACACGCGCATGATCAGCAGTTGGCTTGACCTTACTAGGCTTTTCACCATTCTTGTACTGTTGCCAGATCTTCTGAATAAGCTTATATTCGGAGTCCCAATCCGAAAGAAAAGTCCTGAAAATCTTGGCACTGGCGTTGTCGCCTGACGCATACCAATTCCCGCCGTCAGGCTCATTGAAAGGAATAAAGGTGTATTGGTCAGGATGCTCAGTGTTAGCGAGGACCTTATTGATTACAATTTCCGTAACCTGTTCGTAGTCCCATACTCCATCTCCCCCGTTAGTGTAAGTGCCATACGATGGGTCGTCTACAGGGACATCGAGTACGTAAGTCCGACTATCGGATGGACGATTGCCACTGTTATAGCTCCAATCGGGATAATAATCCTGCATATAAACAGCAAGTTCATTGCCTCCATTCGAAAAGAATTGGTTCTCCAACGCAAGAGCATCACCACTAGGATGCTGAGTACCACTCGGAGGCTTCTGCGATGAATTCTCCACCTGAGCTCCATCAAGAATGGCATCCGCAGGAGAACCATCATCGCCCAATCCATACAACGTTCCCGAAGCTCCGCCTCGAAAATTTCCAGTCTCCGTAGCAAAGTCGACGTTCAATGTTTGCATCGCTTTGCCACTACGCTCATCCGCTATCGCCGCCTGCCCTATTGCCGCGCCGCTACTAATTAGTAGCGCAGTACCGGCCACAATAGCAACTAACGCTTTATTTCGGTGACTCATATCTATTCTCCTTTGAACTACATGATTCAAAACATCCACGTTCAATGAATCATGTACCTTCATAATACGACGAAATCGTTTTTCTCAATAACTGTAAATATAAGTAATTTCAGTGGTTTTCTTATTTGAAACCGTTATCATACGTATTTTTCATAATTATACGAACGACAATCCGATCGCTCATGAAAATATAAAAAGACAATAACGACACGCGCAAGATGTCAACCAAAACACCAATGCATCCGCAGTCAATTGAATGCGCAGAGAAATCCATCCAGAAAACTTGATGACGATATCGATCTTAACAATTGCCATAAAAGTGAGATGGTTATGATCCCCGATTTGATTTTGAATTCTACGGCTGCACAACCCGTATTTCCCGTCTGCACAACTCGCGAAAAGACCGCAAAACGCAAGTTGTGCAGACGATCTGCCGCGTAGGCTAATCACCCTGCGGAATCGTAATTGAATCATTTGGTGACGGCGCTTCGCAGAACAACAGCAAGTTGATATCACGCCAATATCTGCAGCATGCCATCTTTCCTTGAAGATTCCGCCGTTTTCAAGTCATGCATTACGAAATTGCACGACCCGTTATTCGACCAGCTCTCCAAGATTCCGAAATCCTATTACGCGACCGTGCCTATTCCCAAAACTGTCGGATCCGCCATACACCACAAAACGTCGCTCACAGGGCACACCCATTTCCGGCGCAATACTATCAATCGTGGAAAACGCCTCTGGACGGAACGTCGCAGATGATTTAATCTCTATCAAATAGTATGGCTTCCCGCCTTTTTCTATGATGAGATCGATTTCCTTGCGATTGCTATCTCGCCAGTGATACAGCCTCGGACGTTTCTCCAACGCTTCATAACGTTTGATGATTTCCGTTACCACCAAATTTTCAAATAAGTTTCCCCTATGATTGCTTAAGATTAACTGTTCAGTAGATTCAATGCCAAGCAAATGCGCCGCAAGTCCAGTATCGTAAAAATAAAGCTTTGACGCTTTAGTAATCCGCTTTCCGTAATTTTTGAAATATGGTCGAAGACGAAAAGCGATGAAACTTGATCCGAGAATCGACAGCCAACTTTTTGCCGTGTCCACAGAGATACCGCAATCATTTGCGAGGCTTTCCGTATTAAGCACCTCCCCCACGCGAAGTGCCGCCAATTCCAAAAAAACATTAAACTCAGCGATCTTACGTACCCCCAATTCCTCCCGCACATCTCTGTCAACATAAGTTGAGATATAGCTTGGAAAGAAGTCGGAAGGAGCGATGCCTCTATTCGTGGATTTACATAAATCCTATTCGTGGATTTACATAAATCCTATTCGTGGATTTGCATAAAAGCACAGCTGAAAAGACAGACATTCCAACACAAAGGAACCGACAACGCGCACACATGGGTCGTGCGAGTCAGCATACGGGCAGACCAGCATACGGATAGGGGAACCTGCTTGTTCCGCGGTTTCGTAAGATTGAACAACGCATGTGGCCGCCCACGAAGTCGTTTGGGGCCGGCTGGTCGACCTCAAGCGTGAAATCATACGAAACCGTTCCAGCATAAGCGAGAGGTTGTTATGTCCGAAAAGATTAAGGTCGGCATTCTCGGAGCTACGGGCATGGTCGGACAGCGCTTCGTCACGCTGCTCGAAAACCATCCGTGGTTCGAATTGGTCACCCTTGCCGCATCCGCGCACAGCGCCGGCAAGACCTACGAAGAGGCCATCGGCGGTCGCTGGAAGATGGAAACGCCGATGCCGGAATTCGTGAAGAACATGGTCGTCAAGAACGTGGCCGACGTGGAAGACGTGGTCAAAAACGTCGATTTCGTGTTCTCCGCAGTGAACATGCCGAAGGCTGAGATTCGCACCATCGAAGAGGAATACGCGAAGACCGAAACGCCGGTCGTGTCGAACAACAGCGCCCACCGTTGGACTCCGGACGTGCCGATGGTCGTGCCGGAGATCAACCCGGAGCATTATGAGGTGATCGAGCACCAGCGCAAGCGTCTCGGCACCACGCACGGCTTCATCGCCGTCAAGCCGAACTGCTCCATCCAGGCCTACACCCCGGCGCTCGCCGCTTGGAAGGAATTCGAGCCGCGCGAGGTTATCGTGAGCACCTATCAGGCCATCTCCGGCGCGGGCAAGACGTTCAACGACTGGCCGGAAATGGTGGGCAACATCATTCCGTTCATCTCCGGCGAAGAGGAGAAGTCCGAGAAGGAACCGCTGAAGGTGTTCGGCCGCGTCGATGAGGAAAAGGGCGAGATCGTGCCGTTCGACGGCCCGCTGAAGATCACCTCGCAGTGTATTCGCGTGCCTGTGCTCAACGGCCACACCGCCACCGTGTTCATCAACTTCGGCAAGAACCCGACCAAGGAAGAGCTCGTCGATCGCCTGGTCAACTACACGAGCAAGGCTTCCGAGCTTGGATTGCCGCATGCGCCGAAGCAGTTCATCCAGTACCTGACCGACGACGATCGCCCGCAGGTCAAGAAGGACGTGGACTACGAGGGTGGCATGGGTGTTTCCATCGGCCGTCTGCGCGAGGATTCCATTTTCGATTGGAAGTTCGTGGGGCTCGCTCACAACACTTTGCGCGGCGCTGCCGGCGGCGCTTTGGAAAGCGCCGAAATGCTGAAGGCACTCGGCTACATCACCAAGAAGTGATAACGATCTGCATATGTTCTGCAGTTACGCATGATCATGCATGATTGCACATGGTGATATCTGATTTCTGCAGAACATAATATTGCGGAGGATTGTTGATTATTCAGCAATCCTCCGCTTTTTCATTTGCAGATTATCTGCAAAAAATATCTGTAAAACAGATATGGGAATAAAAAAGACTTGGCTGAGACGCTCAAGCAATCCAGTCAAGTCTTTTTTCGATTGTTATTGCGCGGTATTGCGTCAGCGACCAGTACCGCCATACACCACGGCTTCCACCTGCTCGGCATCCAAGCCGTAGGCAGTGTGCAGCGCGCGGACGGCGTCCTGCAGCTGCTCGAGCGGGACCAGCGCGGCGATGCGGATTTCGGACGTGGAGATCATCAGCACATTCACGCCCTCGTCGCTCAGCGCGTTGAAGAACTTGGCAGCCAAGCCGGAGTGGGTCTTCATACCCACGCCCACCACGGCCACCTTGCCCACGTTGGCGTCGATGTCGAAGGACTGGTAGCCCAGCTCGTCCTGCTTCTCCTGCAACACATCCCGCACCTTGGCAGCGGCGGAACCCGGCACGGTGAAGGAAATATCGGCGGTGCCGGTGGAAGCGGAAGCCTGCACGATCATATCGACGTTCACGCCGGCCTCGGCCAGCAGCGTGAACACCTTGGCGGCCATGCCCGGCTCGTTCGGCACGCGGCGCACGGTGGCC
>ENA-OQHA01000313-OQHA01000313.1-human-gut-metagenome-genome-assembly--contig:-NODE-313-length-25499-cov-2.945570_pt1 | contig 25499 bp, 28 predicted proteins | sample MGYA00242558_ERZ504707 | MGnify/ENA primary metagenome ERZ504707 (study PRJEB26092, sample SAMD00036197) | human gut metagenome | host: Homo sapiens | study: EMG produced TPA metagenomics assembly of...
AAAGGTTTGTGTATATTCGCTACTGATTTGAGAGCCGACAGGCACTCGGATTGGTATTGCATAAGGAGTGTTTCTTTAGTCATAATCAGAAGAGTTCAGAGACTTCTAATTTACTAAGAAATAACGAGTTATGCAATACTTTCCTCCTTTATTATCAGCAGGTTAGCTCTCTTTTTTCAGCACATTTCTTCATGCTTAACCATTCGTTTTTGACAACATTTCAATGACCTCTTTAGTGTTTCCGAACCAGCTTTTGCCGGTTCTATTGTTTAACTTTTAATCTTTCGGTAAAATTTACCGAAGTATTGTTACAGATAATCTATGAGAAGCGTACAAAAACAAATCAGCTTATTATTAATCTTATTAATAAGCTCTTCACTAAATGTTCTAGCACAGAACAAAACGATTACCGGTACGGTAAGAGATGCTAATGACGTAGTTATCGGAGCCTCCGTCACAATCAAAGGCAACAAATCACTTGGTACCATCACTGACATAGAAGGTACATATAGTATTTCCGTTCCAGAATCAGCTCAGGAATTAATCTTTTCTTATGTGGGATATGAAACCCAAATTGTTCCTATAAAAGGGCGTACAACAATTAACATTACTTTATCAGAAAGCAGCCAAATGCTGGATGAAGTTGTTGCTATTGGATATGCAAAGGTACAACGCAAAGACCTAACTGGAGCTATTTCTTCAGTTGGAGGAAAAGAACTTGCGAATGTTCCTGTAACCACAGCTATGCAAGCCTTACAAGGAAAAGCAGCAGGTGTCAATATTGTAACAGCTAGTGGTGCTCCAGGGGCAAGTGCCAATATTACTATTCGAGGTGGTATGTCTCTTACTCAAGGGACAGAACCACTTTATATTGTCGATGGATTTGAAATGGGAGATGCACTCGATAATATTGATATTAACGATATTGAAAGTATAGATGTCTTAAAAGATGCTTCATCAACAGCCATTTATGGTGCACGTGGCTCCAATGGTATCATTGTAATAACAACAAAATCAGGTAAAAAAGGTAAAACACAAATTTCATACAATACATATTTTTCGTTTGACAAATTAGCAAAAAAACTAGATATGCTAAATAACGTAGAAGAGTATGTAAAATATCAATATGAATTTGCTGCTATGCGAGAAAATGCGTTAACAGCATACTCTAATGTATACGATAATGCCATAGGAATTGATCAAGATGACTTTTATACAGGAGCCTATGAACGCATCGCAAATCGTTATTCAGGAACAGAAGGTATTAACTGGCAAGAAGAAGTTTTTGGAGGATCAGCTATGACACAAAGTCATAATGTAAATATCTCAACAGGAACAGAAAAGACTCAAGTCATGTTAAGTTATAATTATAATGGACAAGATGGTCTTTTAGCAAATCACTCCTCTAACAAAAGTTCATTCCGTGCAAAAATCAATTCAGAATTATATAAAGGAATCCGACTAGACGTAAATACAATGTTTTCTAATAAAAGTACCGATGGAGGTGGTAAATACGACGGTATGCGAAATGTACTGTTGCAACCCATTCACGGAGGAACGCTTTTTACACAAGACGAATTGTTGTACACTCAAACATATCCAGACTATACTAGCATGGATTCTGCATTCAATACGCCTAATCCTTTAGTACAGAATAATGCTTCAACCTCTAACAGTCGGTCTCGTCTATTCAGCGTAAATGCCGGAATTGAATTCGATTTTCTTAAATACTTTACATATAGAGTGGCAGGAAGTTATACCTGGTCAAACTCAAAATCGACATCCTTTGCCGATGAAAATTCTACATCTTATATCATGGATCCCGAGAATACAGGTATAAATGGAAGTATTGGGAACAAAGAATCTTACAAATATCAAATTACAAATACATTAAATTATAATCAGACATTTGCCCAAAAGCATAAAGTTAATGTATTGCTAGGACATGAAGTCACCTACTCTGAGTCAGAGAAAAATTCAATGAAACTCAGAAAATTCCCGTATCCTAACCATGGATTGGACCAGATTGACCAAGCAGAAGTCTATGAAAAAGATGCAGGTCATTCGCATAGCGGTATGGTTTCTGCTTTCATCCGTGCCAATTATACGTTTGACGAACGATACTTGTTTACAGCAACTTTACGAGGCGACGGATCTAGTAAATTTGCACCGGCAAACAAATGGGGCATATTCCCTTCAGTTTCAGCAGCATGGCGTATATCAGAAGAAGCTTTCTGGAAAGGTCATCAAATAGAAAATATCATAAACAACATGAAATTACGTATTGGTTACGGTACAACCGGTAACAATGGTATCGGAGACCGTCTATACGTTACGAGCATTCAGCAAACCAGCTACCCGATTAATAGTGATGCAGGAAATTCTGCCTATTTGCCTGGAGAAACTTTAGGTAACAAAGACTTGAAATGGGAAACATTAATCTCGACCAACGTCGGACTTGATTTATCATTTTTCAACAGCCGCATCAACTTTACAGCAGAATGGTATAACAATCAATCTAAAGATTTACTAATGCAATGCGTTATTCCTAGTTCTACCGGCTATAAAAACCAATACCAAAATGTGGGAAAAATGCGAAACCGTGGATGGGAATTCACTTTAAACACTGTAAACGTACGCACAAAAGATTTTAGCTGGACTAGTGATTTAAACTTGTCATTTAACTCATCACATGTTGAATCACTTGAAGAAGGGCTGAATGAAAAAACATTTGCAGTAGGAAACAGCCGCTCTGGAATGGTTACTTACTATGCTACTGTAGGACAAGGGCTAGGAGATATGTATGGATATGTCTATGAAGGTGTTTATACAACGGAAGACTTTATAGAAAGTAAAGATGCCGATGGAAATACAGTCTTCACCTTGCACGACGGAGTAGTAAGACCATCGGAAGGAAGTGTTCAACCAGGCGATATAAAATATGCAGCCGACGATGTAGATGAAAACGGAAACCCTATCTTCACAAGAAAAAATGTAAAATCGGTAACGGTACACCGACTTGCATAGGTGGTTTCAACAATAGCTTCAGCTACAAGGGGTTCGACTTAAGCGTCTTCATGAAATTTGCCCTTGGACAAGACATCTACAATGCTACAAAACAAAGTATGTCACCATATGCACAATTCCAAAACATTCCAACCGAGTTTAATAACTATTACCGTGTAATTGATCCGGCTACAGGAAAAAAAGCTACAACATTAGCCAGATTAAAAGAACTGAATCCTAGTGAAAGCAACCGTTTGTGGAGTTTGAGCCTCAACAATGCTACCAGCGGATTTTATCCATCTTCATATTACGTAGAAGACGGTTCATACCTGCGTATCGCACAAGTGACATTAGGCTACACATTCCCTAAAGCATGGACAACAAAAGTAATGATTTCAAATGCCCGAATCTATTTCACGGCTAACAACTTAGCCACAATTTGCGGATATTCTGGCTACGACCCTGAAGTAAAATCAGCAAATGACAATGTGGTTTGTACTCCTGGATATGACAGCTCCATGTATCCACGTTCCAGAAGCTATGTTATAGGTCTTAATTTAACATTCTAAAAAACTGATACAATCATGAAAAATATAACATCAACATTAAGAAGAAAACTAATTTTATCAGCATTAGTAACAGTCTCATTAAGCTTAGGAACAAGTATGACATCTTGTTCTGACTGGTTAGAAATGGAAGCTTATACTAGCGATGATATAGAAACCACTTTCAGTGATGAGGTTAGAGCTGATAAATTTGTACAAGGTTGTTACCGTGGATTGATACATAACGAAATGTTTTACCAATTAGGTATGGGAGAAACAGTTATGCACTCATGCGAAGATGGCTCTACAAATAATAGCAAATATATGATGTGTAATTACAAATTTGATGCTTTAATTCCCGCAACAGTAACTACTATTTACAAAGAACAATATCGTATTATTGAAGCGACCAATATTGCCATCTCAAATTTAAGCAAAATGCCAGAAACTGAAAAACGCAATCAATTATTAGGTGAAGCCATCTGTATCAGAGCATTTTGTTACTTAAACTTAATCCGCATATATGGAGATGTACCTGCTGTTTACACTCCTTTAGAAGAAATGGATCCTAACGATGAAAATACATTTATCCTAAGCGTTCATACGTGATGAATTTATGACAAAGTTATTTCAGAAGTGCAAAGTGTTATTGACTGGCTACCTTGGTTTGAAGAAAGCGACTATCAGACTCCTGAACGTATAACTAAGCAAGGAGCTTATGCATTATTAGCTCGTTTAGCTCTTTATGCAGGAGGGTACTCACTCCGTTGGAATCTAGAAACTAATGATCCAGCTACACTCAAGATGGCTCGTCGTGATGATGCAACCCGAGTAAAAGAACTTTACCAAATAGCAGATAATGCTTGCTTCCAAATTATAAACCACGGAAGTAACTCGTTAGTACAAGCTCATGAAGACATGAGTGGTTTCCAATATCTATGGTACAATCACTGCCAAAGAAATTTCGCAGCCACCAATACAGAAATATTATGGGAAACAGCACAATATGGTGACGTAACAAATTCTCAATTTACAACTTATGCTCAGCCTGGTTCACGAGGTGGTAAATATGGCTCATTGAAAGCTATGCAATTCATGTTACCCACATATTACCTATCATTCAATCCCAAAGATACACGCCGCGATGTTTCATGTACCTCATATAGCATTTATTTCCTAGAAAAAGGAAGTGCTAATGACACTTGGGTTGATGTAGGAACAACTTACTCTTGCATAATGCCGGGCAAATTCCGTCTTTCATGGTGCGTTGCCCCTCAATCAAATAAACAACGTAACCTAGATATTCCTATTTTCCGTTACGCAGATGTATTACTAATGTATGCTGAAACTCAAAACTATTTAAACAACGGTCCTACTCAGGCTGCCAAAAACGCACTACAAGAAGTACGTAACCGTGCAGGTGTCGGTGAAGAGCTTACAATCCCTAATGAACAGGAGGCTTTTGATGATGCTATTGTACAAGAGCGTAAATGGGAATTTGCTACAGAATTTACATTACGCACCGACTTGATACGTATGAATCGACTAACAAAAGAGTTAGCTAAAACTAAACAAGCAATGAAAGATTTATCAGATCGTAAAAATGAATATGCAAATATACCTACATATCGTTTATACAAATTTCATATAGATGCTCAAGAATACGGAGATAAATTTCTTGCTGTTGATTACATAGATTTAACAGATCCATCAGAAATTGAGGTTGTAAAGAATGTACCTACAGCCAAAGAAGAATATGATGCTTTCCAAGAGAAAATATTAAATATAGTAAAAGCACATAATATTGAGGTCAGCAATGGTGACAAATGGTATCCTGTAAATATGTTTGAAGCATATACTAGCACTTTTAATGGCAATTCCCGTAAAATGGTCGGATTCAGAGCAGGATTCAACACATTACAAATAGGAAAAATCATTTATACCCTACCTACCGGATCTGCTGAAAATGGTGGAAAATATCCAACATGGATTGAATCTGCAGATGGAAGTGACGGACTATATTATGGTTTTCAAGAAAATAAATCAGAATTATGCCCATTTGCAGCAAAAAGTCCTGGACATCCATTAGTTGACAATCCTAATTTAACACAATTGCCTGGATACTAAAAATATCTTTTTCAAAAGAAAATTTTTAATTATATCCAAAGCTATCATTAGTAAAATGAGAATATAAAATAGTCCTATCATGCTTCACATTTAGAAGTAATGATAGGACTATTAAATTATCAGTTCCCCTCCTCTATAAAAAAGAAGTATCCATCTTATTTTAAAGCTAATTTCCTAGGAAATGAACATATTCCTAGTTTAGACAAGTTCTATCCCCCTCACTCATTTAAGATGTTTCTGAATCCATTTCAACTGTCCATATTCCGTATCATCTGAGGTCCAATGCTCGTTTATAGGAGTAATAAGAGCATCTTTCGGACAATCGAGCACATTGTAAACAATATAGCTGGTAGTAGGAGGACAAGTATCATCATTATACCCCCAGGTAATATATACCGGAACTTTTATCTGCTTTGCAAATTTACAACGTCATAATAAGCTAATGTACTTATTTTTTCGGGAGTATCCATGCCTTTATAGTTTTTGAACAATGACGGATCGATACTCCCGCCACGTCCTGCCTTATAACCAGCCATATCACTCAATGCCGGATGATTAGCTACACACGCTGTAACACGCTTATCCAGTCCTGCCGTAACAATAGCAAGCGCTCCCCTTGACTACCGCCCTGAACTATTACATTTTTTCCATCCCAATCAGGTTGAGAAGTAAGGAAGTCAATAGCACGTACACAACTCATATAGACTTTTTTCATATAATAATTATCCCGGTTGTCTATACCATTAACCAGATAGTTTCCAAAAGCAGACGAAATTTCCTTAAACTCTTCGGTAGACATTTCCGGATTCAAGCCATGAATTTCCATTTCCAGACGGATGCATCCCTCTTCAGCATAATAAATATGACGCTTGGGCTCCTTGATAGTCTTTACTCCAGCTCCCGGAGGGCACAATACCACAGGATATTTCCCTGGAGCTTTGGACGGGTAAGATAACCGTAAATATACGAACCGGGGCGGAAGCATTGCAGCTTAACCAAATAACAGTCAGCCTTTTCTGTAGAATATTCAGGAGCTGGTTTTATGGTATATTTCAACGGACACCGTGCCGCATCTTCCATATTTTTTGCCAGAACTGATTAAAATCGTCAGGAAGCTCCGTATATGGTTGCAGCTTCTCGGGAGAGAAACCAACCTTAACGTGATATTTATACGTTTTACCATTCACAACAGCAACCAGACGACAGTCACGGAATCCTGGATTTTTCATCGTTCCGACATTAATGACAGCACGTCCGTTTTTCAGCTTCACGGAGCCAGTTTTATCTGCTGGCATCATATCGCCCCCGAGTTCATATTTCACTTCCACCCCATCCTGAGGAATACCATATTTATAAAACTGAACTTCTACTTGAGCCTTTTCTCCCATTTTATACAACCAGTCAGCATGATCGGGTACTGTTACCCATAATACATCACTTCGATAAGGATAATTCTCGGCGGTAGAAGAGAGAGCTGAAAACATAAATGCACAAATAAAACCTCCCTTCAAGAATAAAGACTTTACGTTTTTCATATCTATACCAATTGATTCGGTTGAACAATATTTTACCAATAGCAAAAATACATCAAAACACTTGTACTGATGTTTACTTTTTAGACATTGAAGTGTAATAACTCACCAAGATCTTCTACTATTGTATACTATTTACCGTCAAAATCAAAAAGGATAGATACAAAAAAGGACCTATCATAGTGCGTATAGAGCAATGATACGGTCCTTTTTACTGTTGGAACAGTCAGTATTTTATTTCACAATACTTAATTCTGATAATAAATACGTTTTACACGATTCGATACACTTGTCAAAATTTCATAAGGAATCGTATTGAGCTTATCTGCTAATATTGTTACAGGTAATTCATCACCAAAAATAATAGCTTTATCCCCTTCCTTACAATCAATATCTGTCACATCGATCATGCAGACATCCATACAGATATTTCCGACATAAGGAGTCTTCTGACCGTTTACCAGACAATAAGCATTACCATTTCCTAAATGTCTGTTCAAACCATCAGCATATCCAATAGGGATTGCAGCAATACGTGAATTACGTGTCAGAATTCCCTTCCGGCTATATCCTACAGTTTCATCTGCCGGAACATCGTGTATTTGCAAGATAGTTGTTTTCAAGGTACCAACATTATGCAGAATTTTATTAGTAAAAGGATCTATACCATATAATCCTATGCCTAAACGAACCATATCAAACTGTGCACCCGGATAACGTTCGATACCAGCTGTATTACAAATATGACGCAAAATTTTATGACTAAATCCTGCTTGCAGCTCAGCAGAAGCATTCTCGAAAGTTTCAATTTGCCGGCGAGTAAACGAATCAAAGCGTTCGGCATCACTACCTACCAGATGAGAGAATACAGAACGAGGAATTACAGCCGACTGAGATGTAAACGATCTACCAAGGCTGGGATTTCTTCAGGAGCAAATCCTAACCGATGCATACCCGTATCAATCTTGATATGTATCGGGAAATTGGAAACGCCTTCACGTCCGGCAGCCTTAATCAATTCTTCAAGCAAGTGAAAACTGTACACTTCCGGCTCCAGTTTGTAGTCGAACATGGTTTTAAATGCCGTAAGTTCCGGATTCATAATGATTATAGAACTATTAATTCCAGCCTTACGCAAGTCTGCTCCTTCATCGGCTACTGCCACAGCCAGATAATCTACACGGTGATCCTCCAGCGTCTTCGCTATCTCAAACGAACCTGCTCCATAAGCAGAAGCTTTAACCATACATACCATTTTTGTATCTGGCTTAAGCTTATTACGATAATAATTCAGATTGTCGACCAAAGCCTCAAGATTAATCTCAAGAATCGTTTCGTGCACTTTCAACTCCAACAAATCTGTAATATCATCGAAATGGAACACACGAGCCCCTTTTATTAACACCACTTCATTGCGCAACGAAGATAAGATACCCGATTCTATCAATTCAGCAGTTGTACGGAAAAAGCGTTTATCGATTTCAAATCGTGAAGCCGCAGCAGATATTTCTTCACCTACTCCTATTATACGGTCTACCTTACGGCTATGTACCAAATCGGCTACCTGACGATAAAGCAATTTACTAGGTTGTCCACTCTCCAAAATATCTGATAAAATAAGCGTACGCCGACGACCTTTATCTTCTGTACGGCGGGCCATGAAATCAAGAGCAATGTCCAGTGAAGCAAAATCAGAATTATAACTATCGTTTATTAAAACACAACCATTCTTGCCTTCCTTCACTTCCAGACGCATGGCAACTGGTTCCAAATGAGCCATCCGTTCGGCAATATCCTCAGGAGAAACCATCAGATACAATGCCACAGCAAGAGCATTTAATGAATTTTCAATGGACGCATCATCTATAAAAGGAATGCGGTACTCCTTCAAAAAGCCCAGATAGCGATATTTTACGGTAGTTCCGGTATCATCCTTTTCTATTTTTTCAATGAACAATGGACGTTCATTATCCTTCATCGACCAGGCTATCTCACGAGATGTAAACAGTGACTTCGAAACACAACTGCTTATCAACTCATTATCACCATTATAAATAATGACATCACAGTCTTTGAAAAGCTGCAGCTTTTCCATACATTTACCCTGCAAAGAAGAAAAATTCTCCTGATGTGCCCAACCGATATTTGTCAACACTCCGATAGTAGGCTGAATGATAGGCTGTAATGCTTCCATTTCACCCATTTCTGAAATTCCAGCCTCAAATATACCCAACTCAGTATGTTCGTTCATCATCCATACAGACAAGGGTACTCCTATCTGTGAGTTATAACTACGAGGTGAACGGGTAATTACTTTTTCAGGACTTAACAGTTGATAAATCCATTCCTTCACCACTGTTTTTCCATTACTTCCGGTAATACCTACAACAGGAACCTGGAACTGTTCACGATGTTTGGCAGCCAGACGCTGCAAAGCTTTCAGTGTATTTCCAACTTGCAAAAAATTGGCGTCAGCATAATGAGACAACTGCTCTGGCACATCAGTTACCACAAAATTTCTCACCCCTCTGGCGTAAAGTTCCGGTATGTATTTATGTCCGTCATTACGCTTTGTTTTTAAAGCGAAAAATAAAGTTTCTTCCGGAAAACACAATGAACGGCTATCCGTAAGAATCCAGTCAATAGTTGCCTGGTGTTTTCCTATTCTCTCAGCTCCAATGACGGAGGTTATTTCTTCAATCGAGTTTGACATAATGTTATTTCATTTTGTACGTCTAAGTACGGTAATTTTTCTTTTAACCTTTCTATCTTTAACATTATTTGACTTAGAAAAGTATAATAAGCTTCCGATTTTGCATTGAAAGGACGGTGGTCAAGCCCCTTTTTTATTTCTTGCCATTCCTTCATTATATGCAACGTTTCTGTTGTGAAAAAGCACTCACAAAAACATTCCCAGATATAGTTTATGGCAAGCTGGCTCGGATGAAGCATATCATCGGCATAAAAACGATAATCACGCAATTCGTCCAACAGAATCTCATATGACGGAAAATAATGACAATATGAAAACTTCTGACATATTTTTTCGATTGCCAGCAAAAGTACTGCCTTACTTAACTGATTGCCATGTAAGCCGTCTTTCGCATGACGTATCGGGCTAACCGTAAACAAGATCTGTACCTCCGGATTCACCAAGCGAATCTTTTCAAGTAAAGAAATATAACTGATACGATTTCGTCTACATCCAACAGACGCCGTACAAACAATTTATCTGGCAGTTTATGGCAGTTTCCAACAACTTCTCCAGTTTCTTTCCATTCATAAACCCGTGCAGTTCCCCAAGTAATAATCAGCCAGTTAGCCTTACCTAACGTAGCACTTCCCTTTATCATGCGGAAGTTGATTTTATTCAGACACTCTAACTTGTCTGATGAAGAAAAAGAACTATGATGCATCAGACTATACCAAATTCCTTTGTCAAAGCGTAAGTCGTCCTCACCATATACCTTTTCATCCAATAATAGAGATATGGACTTTGCTATTGAAAAAGGATTATATAAAATGCCAAAAGGATTTATGTCACAATTAAACTTATTATCTACCAATAGTTTTCCTATATTTTCCGAGAAACAAGACCCCCATGACATAAGTAAATCCGAATGACAAATTTTAGATTGTCCGACCGGCAATTCTACTTTTGTTCTAAACTCCATAAGCAAACATTGTTCATTATTTTTTGTGCAAATGTAAACACAATACACATATTTATCGTATTTTTGTGAAATTAATATTGAATAAAAACCGGATGGAACAACCCATTCTTACGAATTGTTGAATAAAATAGATAGCCCGGAAGATTTGCGTCATCTTCCTATCGAGTCTTTACCTGAGGTCTGTCGGGAGCTCAGGGATAAAATCATTGATGAACTTTCTCGCAATCCCGGGCATTTTGGTTCAAGTTTAGGAGTAATAGAATTAACTGTTGCACTTCATTATATATTCAATACCCCCTATGACCGCATTGTATGGGACGTAGGACATCAGGCGTACGGACATAAGATACTGACTGGACGTCGTGACCGTTTCTGTACAAACAGAAAACTAAACGGTTTATGCCCTTTTCCCTCACCGTCAGAAAGCGAATATGATACGTTTACCTGTGGACATGCATCCAACTCTATCTCCGTAGCTCTAGGCATGGCTGTTGCTGCGGCCCGCAAAGGTGAAGAAAACCGCCATGTAGTAGCCGTAATCGGGGATGGTTCGATGAGTGGCGGGCTGGCTTTTGAAGGATTGAATAATGCGTCTTCTACTCCCAACAATTTGCTGATTATCTTGAACGATAACAACATGGCGATCGATCGGAGCGTAGGAGGAATGAAACAATATCTGCTAAATCTCCAAACATCAGAAGGATACAACCGACTGAGATATAACATCTCAAAGAAGCTACATCAGTGGGGAGTTCTGAATGAAGAACGCCGGAAAAGCTTAATCCGTTTCAACAATAGCCTGAAATCTGTTCTTACCCAACAACAGAACATTTTTGAGGGAATGAATATCCGCTACTTCGGTCCAGTAGACGGACACGATGTTTTTGCTCTGGCAAAAGTACTGAAAGAAATTAAGGACATGAAGGGACCGAAACTACTTCATATCCATACAATCAAAGGCAAAGGATTCAAACCTGCGGAAGAAGCAGCCACCATCTGGCATGCTCCAGGCATATTCGATAAAGAAACTGGAGAAAGAATCGTAAATGATACAAGTGGTATGCCACCTTTATTCCAGGATGTGTTTGGCAAAACCTTACTGGAACTGGCAAAAAAGAACGACAAAATTATTGGAGTGACTCCAGCCATGCCTACTGGCTGTTCTATGAATATCTTAATGAAAGCTATGCCCGACCGTGCATTCGATGTAGGCATTGCCGAAGGACATGCCGTAACTTTTTCGGGAGGTATGGCCAAAGAGGGATTACTGCCTTTCTGTAACATTTACTCCTCGTTCATGCAACGGGCATACGACAATATTATCCACGACATAGCCATACAGAAACTGAATGTAGTGTTATGCCTAGACCGTGCTGGCTTAGTAGGAGAAGACGGTCCAACGCATCATGGCGTATTCGATCTGGCGTATTTACGTCCTATCCCTAACCTAACAATAGCTTCACCTTACGACGAACAGGAACTGCGCCGGCTGATGTATACAGCACAGCTTCCCGACCAAGGTCCTTTTGTTATCCGCTATCCTCGCGGACGAGGTGTGCTGACCAACTGGGAATGTCCACTTAAAGCTGTTGAAGTGGGAAAGGGCAGAAAACTGAAAGACGGTTCCGACCTGGCTGTAATCACAATCGGTCCTATCGGAAATACAGCAGCCAAAGCTATTACAGAAGCCGAGAATACTCATAATTGCAGCATTGCCCACTACGATCTCCGTTTTTTAAAACCACTGGATGAAGCATTATTACACGAGATAGGAAAAAATTCTCACGTATCATCACAATAGAAGATGGAGTGCTCAAAGGTGGAATGGGAAGTGCTGTTCTGGAATTTATGTCAGACAATAACTACACCCCTATGGTAAAGCGTATGGGTATTCCTGACCATTTTATACAACATGGTCCTGTAAATGCTCTTTACTCCATTTGTGGTATCGATCAAACAGGTATATATAATACATTAATTCATATTCTGAACTCATGAAGATTATCATTGCCGGCGCAGGAGCTGTAGGAACACACCTGGCCAAACTCTTATCAGGTGAGAAACAAGATATTATCCTTATGGACGACGACGAAGAAAGACTGGGAAAACTAGGCAGTAACTTCGATCTGCTCGCCGTCAACATACCCCCTACTTCGATTTCAGGATTGAAAGAAGCGGGAGTAGCAGGTGCAGACTTGTTTATCGCCGTAACTCCGGATGAAAGCAGGAATATGACCGCATGTATGCTGGCTACTAGCCTGGGAGCCAAAAAGACAGTTGCACGAATCAATAACTACGAGTATCTGCTTCCTAAGCATAAAGAGTTTTTTGCCAAACTGGGAGTCGACTCCCTAATTTATCCGGAAATGCTGGCAGCGAAAGAAATTGTAGATGCCGTAAAGATGAGCTGGATTCGTCAATGGTGGGAGTTCGCTGGAGGAGCATTAGTTTTACTCGGAACCAAGATGAAAGAAACAGCAGAAATTCTGAATGTACCTCTGCATGAGTTGGGAGGAAGAAATATCCCTTTCCATATTGTTGCAATCAAACGTGGCAGCGAAACAATCATTCCCCGAGGTGATGATACTATTATTTTGAATGACATCGTATATTTTACAACAACAAAAAAATATATTCCTTATATCCGGAAAATTGCTGGAAAAGAGAATGAAGCTGATATCCGCAACGTGATGATTATGGGTGGAAGTCGTATAGCCGTACGTACCGTACAATATATGCCCGAATACATGCGTACTAAAATCATTGAGAGTGACTTCAACCGATGCAACCGACTTACCGAACTGGTAGATGATAAGGTAATGATTATCAACGGAGACGGACGAGATATGGAACTGCTTCTGGAAGAAGGAATCAAAAATACAGAAGCATTTGTTGCTTTGACCGGAAATTCAGAAACAAATATTCTTGCCTGCCTGGCAGCTAAACGTTTAGGTATAAGCAAAACCGTAGCCGAAGTCGAAAACATAGACTATATCAGTATGGCAGAGAGTCTGGATATAGGTACTGTTATCAATAAAAAATTCATTGCCGCCAGCCATATCTACCAATGATGCTGGATGCCGATGTATCAAATGTCAAGTGTCTGACATTTGCCACGCCGATGTAGCAGAATTTACAGTAAAAGCAGGCTCACGCATCACTCGCTCTCAGGTAAAAGATGTGGGCCTTCCTAAAGGAGCTACTATCGGAGGACTCATCAGAAACGGAGAAGGTATCCTGGTTACAGGTAACACCACCATCATGGAAAACGACCACGTAGTAGTGTTCTGTCTGGGAATGATGATCAAGAAGCTGGAAAAATTTTCAACTAAATTCTAAGCCCAGTTATTTACTCTTTACAAAACGTATTTACATAGTCATTCTATACGAAAGCCTTGCTTTACACAACAAAATAAAGCAAGGCTTTTTTACAACTGACAATCAAACATTTGCTCATTCAACATCAAACCTAAGTATAAGGATAAAAGAAACTATAATGGTATCTGACAATTTTCATAATAGCAATTCTTCTACAATACTTGTTTAGAAAAACAATAAAAAGAAAACTATAAGAATCACTTATTTTTCACTAAATGTCCTTCATGTTCGAAATCTTATAATACGACCGGATTTTCAGAATTACAAGCTATTTGCATTTTGTTTTTTTATACAATCCTATTAAAAAGACTAAAAATAAATCACTATCTTTGCACCCGTTTTCAGATAGGTATATGATGGGTAAACAGGTGAGAAAGGCAACAATATTTTTCTTTGCTTTCCTTATAATGGTCATTATAGGGAATGTCGTTTGTGTACCCGCACAACATACCGACAATACAGCTTCCGTATCCTGCACAACAACTTACAGTGAGATACAGGAACCTCAGTCGCCCATGGAAAAAACCATCCAACACCTATTCTCTCAAAATCATACAGATCTCCCCAATAAGGCAATTATTATACAAAACATCAATACTTACGATTTCAAATCGGTATTACGTAATGTTATATGTTTAGCGGTATATTATAATATCACCGTATATCGAAGTTTTGCCTGTTTCAATCACCCCCCGATAAACAAGACAATTTCCTATTACATTTATACGTTAGAAAAAATATTGATTTAGCCTCTCTATAACGATAGAGATCAGGTAGATTTTATTCTTTATATATGGTAAAGGGCGTTTTACCATATAGAGAGTGTATATATATACGATTTACAAATATAAAATTCTATTTATGTTTTTCACATTTTTAATTGTTGTCATTCTGACGGCCATAGCTTAGTAGTAGTCGCAATGACAATCGCAAAGCTTATCGCACCGCGGTCGTTCAATCCACAGAAGGGAGAGCCTTATGAATGTGGAATCCCGACACGAGGGCAATCATGGGTACAGTTTAAGGTAGGATATTACCTGTTTGCCATTCTGTTCCTGATGTTCGATATCGAAACAGTATTTTTGTTTCCGTGGGCAGTAGTAGTCAACGAAGTCGGTACTTATGCCTTGGTGTGTGTGGCATTTTTCTTATTAGTATTAATATTAGGCCTGGCATATGCATGGCGGAAAGGAGCATTGGAATGGAAGTAAAAAAAACAGCAATCCGTTCAATGAAATACGATGAGTTCAAAAACAATGATTACCTGCAACGCATGTAGATGAACTGAACCGTGACGGTGCCGGAGTAGTCATAGGAACAGTAGACCAACTCATCGAATGGGGAAGAAGCAATTCACTCTGGTCACTGACATTCGGAACAAGTTGTTGTGCCATCGAATTTATGGCATTGGGAGCTGCACGTTACGATATGGCACGCTTCGGATTTGAGGTAACACGTAACTCTCCGCGACAAGCAGACATGATTATGGTTTTAGGAACTATTACCTACAAGATGGCTCCGGTACTGAAACGTCTGTACGACCAGATGGCAGAACCCAAATATGTCGTAGCAGTCGGCGGATGTACCATTTCCGGAGGACCGTTCATTAAATCATATCATGTATCAACGGTATAGACAAAATTATTCCGGTCGATGTATATATTCCGGGATGTCCTCCTCGTCCGGAAGCTTTCTATTATGGTATGATGCAGCTGCAGCGCAAAATAAAAGTAGAAAAATTCCTTGGAGGTGTGAACAGACAGGAAAAGAATCCTGATTCACAGAAAGAGAATGGAAAATAATTAACGACAGGAAAACAGCAATTTATGAATATAACTGAAAAAATATCCCGATTAGTTCCGGGAATCACTATTACCGAGCAGGGTGATCAGGTGATAAGTATTCCGCTGAATCGTTTCATCAAATAGCCGAAACCCTGCGTAATGATCAGGATGAACCGATGGATTTCCTGCGTGATATCGTAGGAATGGACTGGCAGGAAGGTGGTCTGGGAGCACTTTATTATCTGGAATCAAGTAAGACTTATAATCGTATCGTTCTTAAGACTTCAACGACCGATCGTGAAAATCCTTATCTGCCGTCAGTATGTGACCTGTGGAAAACTGCAGAAATCAAAGAACGTGAAGTATTCGACTTCTTCGGTATCCGCTTTCTGAATAACCCGGACATGCGACGTTTATTCCTGCGTGAGGACTGGAAAGGTTATCCATTACGTAAGGACTACGACATGAACTCCAATCCCCTGAATATGGAGAATGAAGAGAATGCAGATATCACCGATGAATATTACCTGAATCCAGACGGAACAATAGCTGATAAGAAAAATATCGTTTTCGGACAACAGGATTTTGTGGTTAACATTGGTCCTCAGCACCCGTCTACTCACGGTGTACTTCGTCTGCGTACTTCACTGAACGGTGAAACAATCAGTAAGGTAGACCCTATCTGTGGTTATATACACCGTGGAATAGAAAAAATGAACGAAAGCCTGACATATCCGCAGACACTGGCTTTGACCGACCGCCTGGATTACCTGAGCGCACATCAGAACCGTCACGCATTGTGTATGTGTATTGAAAAAGCCGCAGGATCGAGATTTCAGAACGCGCACAGTATATCCGTACCATCATGGACGAACTTCAGCGTATCGACTCTCACTTGTTGTTCTACTCTTGTCTGGTTATGGATATGGGAGGATTAACTCCTTTCTTTTACGGTTTCCGCGAACGTGAATGATTCTTGACATCTTCGAAGAAACAACCGGAGGACGTTTAATACAAAACTATAACATGATCGGTGGTGTGCAAGCCGACCTGCATCCGGACTTCCAGCGCAAGGTTAAGGAATTTATCAAACATCTGCGTAGTGTCATCAAAGACTATCACGATATATTTACCGGCAATGTGATTGCAACGACCCGTCTGAAAGGAATCGGAGTATTGAGTCTCGAAGATGCTATTTCTTTAGGAGTAACAGGAGGTTCAGGCCGTGCGTCCGGTTGGGCAAACGACGTGCGTAAACATCATCCGTATGCCATGTACGATAAAGTTGACTTCAAAGAAATCACTTATACGGAAGGGGATTCATTTGCACGCTACATGGTACGTATGGACGAGATCATGGAATCTTGCCACATCATCGAACAGCTGATAGACAATATTCCGGAAGGAGAATATCGCGTCAAGACAAAAGCAATCATCAAACTGCCGGAAGGTAATTACTCAGCAGCAGTAGAAAGCAGCCGTGGAGAGTTTGGCGTAATGCTGGAAAGCCATGGAGACAAGAGCCCTTACCGTCTGCATTACCGTTCTACCGGATTGCCGCTGGTACATGCGCTCGACACTGTTTGCAAAGGCAATAAAATTGCCGACCTGATTGCTATCGGAGGAACATTAGACTATGTAATTCCGGATATAGACAGATAATATCTTTATTTATCATTCTTAATTTAAAAAGTATATGTTTTTAGATTATTATAATCTTCAACCGCTTTTCATGGCAATACATTCTGCACTATGCAGCGTAATGCCTGAGGGGCTGGCAATCTTTCTGGAAGGCTGGTAGTAGGCGTAGTGATTCTGGTTCTTTACGCTGTACTTGCTATCATATTGATTTATATGGAGCGTAAGGTTTGTGCAGCTTTCCAATGCCGTATCGGTCCGAACCGCGTAGGAGGTAAAGGAGGTTTGCTACAAGTTCCAGCCGATGTTATCAAAATATTGACAAAGGAAATTATCAGCCTGAAGAATTCAGACCATTTCCTTTACAATTTGGCTCCGTTTCTCGTTATTCTGGCATCTATTCTGACATTTTCATGTTTGCCATGGAATAAAGGTGGAGAGATTCTTCATATGAACATCGGTATATTCTTTGTTCTGGCCGCATCATCTATTGGAGTTTTGGGTATTCTGCTTGCCGGATGGAGCAGTAACAGTAAATATACCATCATCGGAGCCGTGCGAAGCGGAGCTATGATTATCAGCTACGAACTGTCTATCGGCCTGACCGTATTGACTATGGTTATGCTGAGTGGTACAATGGATATCCAGCAGATAGTAAGCGGACAGGCAGACGGCTGGAATATCTTCAAAGGACATATTCCGGCAATCGCTGCATTCGTTATTTATCTGATTGCCGGTAATGCAGAAGCCAACCGTGGTCCGTTCGACTTGGCCGAAGCAGAACAGGAACTTACTGCCGGTTATCATACCGAATATTCCGGAATGCATTTCGGCTTCTTCTATCTGGCAGAATACCTGAACCTGTTCATTACCGCCGGTATTGCTACAACCCTATTCCTGGGTGGCTGGATGCCATTGCATATAGCTGGTCTGGACGGTTTCAATGCCGTAATGGATTACATTCCCGGAGTAATATGGTTTGTTGGAAAAACTTTCTTTATCGTATTTCTGTTAATGTGGATTCGCTGGACATTCCCACGTCTGCGAATAGACCAGGTTCTTACACTGGAATGGAAATACCTGATGCCGCTTTCACTGGTAGTATTGCTGCTGATGGCATTGTGTAAAGTTTTTGGATTAACATTTTAAGGTAGATAGCTATCAATAAGATATTATGGAAAGTTTTAGTGAATATATAAAAGGTTTTGCTTCAGGAGTAAAAAGCTTGCTGATAGGTATGCGTACCTCTATGAAGGTATTCTGTCAGCCTAAAGTGACCGAGCAGTATCCGGAAAACCGTCATACGACGTTGCACATTCCCGAACGTCATCGTGCTCAGCTTGTTATGCCACACGACGATGAGAATCATCATCACTGCATTGCCTGTGGACTCTGCCAGATGGCCTGCCCAAATGGCACGATTAAAGTCATTTCAGAAATGCGTGAAGATGAGGAAGGAAAAAAGAAAAAGGTTTTAGTGAAATATGAATACAACCTGGGATCGTGCATGTTTTGCGAGTTATGTGTAAACGCATGTCCGCATGGAGCCATCAAGTTCAGCAACGATTTCGAAAATGCTGTATTCGAAAAAGAAAAGCTCCTGCTCACACTAAACCATGAAGGTTCAACACTTGCTAAATAAAAAGGAGAGAATATGGAAATAACACTTCAAGAAATCGTATTCTATGTCGTTGCAGCAGCAATTGCAGTATTTTCCGTACTGGCTGTAACAACAGGAAAAATTTTACGCGCCGCTACCTACCTGCTTTTCGTCCTTTTTGGTACAGGAGCTATTTACGGTGTATTGGGATATACCTTCTTAGGGCTGTACAGTTAATGGTATATGCCGGAGGTATTGTTGTATTATATGTATTCTCTATCTTGCTGACTCAGTCGGACAAGAATATGAAATATCCGATAAACCGTGGCAAGCTTATCAGTGTATTGCTGACAACGCTTATCGGTGCCGCACTGGTATTATTTTTAATCTTTACAAATGCTTCGCCCTTAACATCATTCCACAGGGTGTAGAATTACCCGCCCGTGAAATTGGTCTGGCGTTAATCGGAACAGAAAAATATCAGTTTGTTCTACCGTTTGAAGTAGTCAGCATCTTATTGCTGGCATGTATGATTGGTGCCATTCTGATAGCAAGAAAACAAAAATAAAAATTACGACTATGGAATTAGATGTACACGTAATACACTATCTGGTCATCAGTACCATCATGATGTTCTGCGGAATCTACGGATTCTTTACCCGCAAGAACCTGCTTGCCTTGCTCATCTCGGTAGAGCTTATGCTGAACGCAACAAACATCAATTTTGCAGTATTCAATCGTTATCTTTTCCCGGATCATCTGGAAGGTCATTTTTTCAGCTTGTTCGGAATTGCTATCGCTGCGGCAGAAACAGCTGTTGCTATTGCTATTATTATTAATGTATATCGCAATATCAAACAGGTTTTGACTGACGATATTACTGACATGAAGGATAACTAAAAATATTTTGATTATGGAATATACAATTCTGATACTCGCATTGCCCATACTCAGTTTTCTTATTCTGGCTCTGACGGGTATGTACATGAAGCATCGCATAGCGGGCTTGATAGGCACACTGTCACTGGCAGGTGTTACTATATTAAGCTATCTCACCGCTATCAATTACTTTACAGCTCCGCACACTGCCGAAGGAGTATTCCCGACACTGACTCCATGGAATATCCAGTGGCTTCCTTTTACGGAATCTCTCCACATTGATATGGGTATTTTACTGGACCCCATTTCCGTTATGATGCTGGTTGTCATCTCGACAGTCAGTCTGATGGTACATATCTACTCATTCGGATACATGAAAGGTGAAAAAGGATTCCAGCGCTACTATGCTTTCCTGTCACTCTTTACTTTCTCTATGCTGGGACTTGTACTTGCTACCAACATATTCCAGATGTATGTATTCTGGGAGCTGGTTGGTGTATCTTCTTATTTGCTCATCGGCTTTTACTATACAAAACCGGAAGCCATTGCAGCCAGCAAGAAGGCATTCATTGTGACAAGATTTGCCGATTTAGGTTTCCTCATCGGTATTTTGATTTATGGCTACTACATGCAGACATTCACTTTCACACCCGGTGAAGAACAGCTGATGAAGGCCGGCATGGTACTTCCTTGGGCACTCGGACTGATGTTTGTAGGTGGAGCAGGTAAAAGTGCCATGTTCCCACTGCACATCTGGTTACCCGATGCAATGGAAGGCCCGACTCCAGTCAGTGCATTGATTCATGCAGCCACCATGGTCGTTGCCGGAGTTTATCTGGTAGCTCGCATGTTCCCGCTGTTTATCGGTTTTGCTCCACACACACTGCATATGGTTGCCTACGTGGGAGCATTCACTGCATTCTACGCTGCCTCTGTAGCTTGTGCACAAAGTGACATCAAGCGAGTCCTTGCTTTTTCTACCATTTCACAAATCGGTTTCATGATGGTTGCTCTGGGTGTATGTACAGCCAATAACCCTCATGAAGGAGGCTTGGGATACATGGCAGGAATGTTCACCTGTTTACTCATGCCATGTTTAAAGCCTTGTTGTTCTTGGGAGCCGGATGTATTATCCACGCCGTACACAGCAATGAAATGTCGACAATGGGAGGACTTCGCAAGTATATGCCTATCACTCACATTACATTCCTCATCGCATGTCTGGCCATTGCAGGTATACCTCCATTCTCTGGTTTCTTCTCAAAAGACGAAATTCTGACAGCCTGCTTCCAGTTCAGTCCGGTTATGGGATGGATAATGACAATTATTGCCGGAATGACGGCATTCTACATGTTCCGCTTGTATTATGGTATCTTCTGGGGAACTGAAAATAAGGAACTTCATGCAGCACATACTCCGCACGAAAGTCCTTTGACAATGACTTTCCCGTTAATGTTTCTAGCAGCCATAACTATTGTATGTGGCTGGATATTGCCTTTCGGACACTTTGTATCTGCCAATGGCGAAGCATACGATATCCACCTTAATGCACAAGTAGCCGCAACAAGTATTATCGTTGCTGTAATAGCTATTCTTCTCGCTACCTGGATGTATGCACGCGAAAAACAACCCGTTGCCGACATGCTGGCAGCACGTTTCAGTACATTGCACCGTGCAGCTTACAAACGCTTCTATATGGACGAAATCTGGTTGTTTGTCACAAAGAAGATTATCTTCCGCTGTATATCTACCCCACTTGCCTGGTTCGACCGTCACGTTATCGACCAGTTCATGAACTTCATGGCCTGGAGTGCCAATGCAGCAGGCGAAAGCGTACAACCTCTGCAAAGTGGTAAAGTTCAAAGCTACACCATGTGGTTCTTGGGAGGAGTTATAGTATTAACTATCATGTTATTAGTATTATGAATATATTAAGTCTTTTTGTTTTAATTCCTTTACTCATGTTGCTGGGATTGTGGATTGCCCGCAATGTGAATCAGGTAAGAGGAGTAATGGTAGCCGGCTCTACATTGTTGTTAATTCTTGCTGCCTACCTGACAGTATCTTATATAGGACTGCGAAACGGAGGAGCTACAGATGAAATGCTGTATACAGACAGCATTGTCTGGTATGCCCCATTACATATAGCTTACTCGGTTAGGAGTAGACGGAATCTCTGTTGTCATGCTTCTTCTGAGTTCCATCATTGTATTTACAGGAACGTTTGCATCGTGGAAGCTCAAACCGCTGACTAAAGAATATTTCCTTTGGTTTACGCTGTTAAGTACCGGAGTTTTCGGTTTCTTTATCTCTACCGACCTGTTTACCATGTTTATGTTCTACGAAGTTGCCTTGATTCCGATGTATCTGCTTATCGGCGTATGGGGCAGCGGTAAAAAAGAATATGCAGCCATGAAGCTGACCCTGATGCTGATGGGAGGATCTGCTTTCCTGCTTATCGGTATTTTAGGAATCTTCTATGGTGCCGGAGGTGAAACCATGAATATTCTGGAAATAGTCAAACTTCAGATACCAACCGAAATGCAACGTATCTTCTTCCCGATGATATTTCTCGGATTTGGTGTGTTGGGTGCATTATTCCCATTCCATACATGGAGTCCCGACGGTCACGCCTCAGCGCCGACAGCCGTATCTATGCTTCATGCAGGTGTTCTGATGAAACTGGGAGGTTACGGATGTTTCCGTGTAGCCATGTATCTGATGCCTACCGGAGCTGCCATTTGGGGTGATTTCTTCCTGGTATTGACTACCATTTCAGTTGTATACGGTGCTTTCAGTGCTGTGGTACAGACCGATTTGAAATACATCAATGCCTATTCTTCTGTAAGTCACTGCGGCCTGGTACTGTTTGCTTTGTTGATGATGACTAAAGTAAGTGCTACAGGTGCCATTCTCCAGATGCTGAGCCATGGTTTGATGACAGCATTATTCTTCGCCCTGATTGGTATGATTTACGGACGTACACATACCCGTGATATCCGTCAGTTAAGCGGACTGATGAAAATCATGCCTTTCCTTTCTGTTGGTTATGTAATCGCCGGACTTGCCAACCTCGGTCTTCCGGCTTAAGCGGTTTCGTTGCCGAAATGACTGTATTCGTCGGATCATTCCAGCATGCAGATTCATTCCATCGCATATGTACAATCATTGCAACGATGAGTATCGTTATTACAGCCGTATATATCTTACGCGTTGTCGGTAAAATACTATACGGAACTTGTACTAATCCGGAACACCTGAAGCTGACCGATGCAACCTGGGATGAGCGTTTTGCCGTAATCTGCCTTATTGTGGCTGTTGCCGGATTAGGTCTGGCTCCTTATTGGGTAAGCCATGTTATCAGTGGCAGTGTAGAACCTATTATTTCACAACTTTGTCAATTATAACGCATTATGGATATAATAACAACTTTACATACCATGCAGGCAGAAATCGGTTTGGCAATTATTCTGATAATTGTGTTACTTGCCGATTTATTCCAGAAGGTTCCTTCTCCGAAAAACATGCAACGGCTTTCATGCGCATTGCTTGTTATTCTGCTACTCAACAACCTATTCAATTCTGCCAGTGGAGAAGCTTTCGGAAGCATGTATATCAATACTCCCATGACATCTGTAGTAAAACAGTCCTCACATTAGGAACAATACTGGTATTCATGCAGGCAGACACATGGCTGGAACGCGAAGACACACGTCATAAAGCTGGAGAGTTTTATTTATTGACTCTTTCTACCTTACTGGGTATGTTTTACATGGTCAGTGCAGGTAGCTTCCTGCTCTTCTATGTAGGACTGGAACTTGCCAGCATCCCGATGGCTTGCCTTATTGCATTCGACAAATATCGTCACCACAGTGCAGAAGCTGGAGCCAAATTCATTCTGAATGCCATGTTCTCGTCAGGTTTGATGCTTTACGGTTTATCATTAGTATACGGAACTTGTGGAACAATGTATTTCAATGATATCAGTACCATGATAACCGGAAGCCCGCTTCAAATCCTTGCCATGGTATTGTTCTTTGCCGGATTAGGCTTCAAACTGAGTCTGGTACCTTTCCACATGTGGACACCCGATACCTATCAGGGAGCTCCGACAACAGTCAGTGCCTATCTTTCTGTTATCTCAAAAGGAGCTGCAGCTTTTGCTTTGATGAGTATTCTGCTGAAAGTATTCGGCCGATGGTTGCCGACTGGAGTCTGTTACTCTCTGTTGTAATCGTACTGACTATTACAATAGCCAATATTTTTGCAATCTTGCAGAAAGACCTGAAACGCTTCATGGCATACAGTAGTATCTCACAAGCCGGATATATTATGCTTGCTGTATTAGGAGCCTCAGCTCAAGGCATGGCATCTTTAGTATATTATGTAGTAGTTTATATTGTAGCCAACCTGGCAGTATTCGGTGTAATAGGAACAGTAGAACAACATAATGGAGGAACAGTCGACCGCGATGCCTATAATGGTTTTTATAAAACCAATCCTAAATTGAGTTTTGTTATGACCATTGCCTTATTTTCACTGGCAGGTATCCCGCCGTTTGCTGGATTTTTCTCAAAATTCTTCGTCTTTGCATCTGCTTTCCATGCAGGCCACTGGCTGGTAGTATTCCTGGCGTTGGTAAATACAATCATTTCGCTATACTATTACCTGCTCGTTGTAAAGGCCATGTATATTGTTCCTAATGAAACCCCACTTGCCACATTCAAAAGCAGTGCGACCACTCGTGCCTGTCTTTTTATCTGCCTCATGGGAATTATTTTATTAGGAGTATGCAGTTCTGTATATCAAATCTTTACAGAAGTTGCTGCTCTATAAACAATAAAGAGAGCTATTTAACCAAACAAAGAACAGATACTTAAGAACATAAGTTTCTATCTTTTAGTATTGCTGTCCGATAAGACTTTACCAGACAGAGGATTGGATCTCGCTTGAATAAGTCAGTTTCACGACTCTGCCACTTTAAAAGTCTATCGGACAGCAATATTTTTATATTCTTGTCCACAACAAAACTTTCCTTATAGCCAGCTGCAAAATTTATTTTAACGCAAGAATGAACAATAGTAAGCATTTTTACGTTTCTATCATTAAATTTAATAAAGCAAGAGGGGTCGCCCTTTTCACATAAGCATCATCAGTAATAATCTGCAAACAGGTATATTGCTGAACTTTTTACACCGGAAAGCAATTATTTTGTTATTTATGCGAATCAGCAGTTGAAACATCTTCTGATTCTTGATTTAAAAGTTTGTAATTCAGTTAATTATCTCATTATTTTATTTTGCAATCTCCTTGAAAATCAGTAAATTAGAAGAATA
>ENA-OQHA01000314-OQHA01000314.1-human-gut-metagenome-genome-assembly--contig:-NODE-314-length-25478-cov-3.144097_pt1 | contig 25478 bp, 31 predicted proteins | sample MGYA00242558_ERZ504707 | MGnify/ENA primary metagenome ERZ504707 (study PRJEB26092, sample SAMD00036197) | human gut metagenome | host: Homo sapiens | study: EMG produced TPA metagenomics assembly of...
AGAGAATAACGCTATGGAAGAAAAAATCGAAAATATATTTATTTTATGGAATTAGAAAATTTTCTTTCTGCGGAATATAACAAAAAAAGAAAGAAGGAAATTATTATGTTTATTCAGGGTGAGACAGGAATTAAATTGTCGGATGTTATATTCAAAGATGATATGTTTATGACACAAGTGGGAAAATTTAGCAAAGCAGAGTTGCTGAAGAAATATAAGAAACAAAATTGTCCGGAAGTTAATAGTTGAGTAGGAGGAAGCAAGAACATGAGAATAGTCAATAAGTCCGATGTAAAAGAACATTTGCAGGAGCTGTTAGCAGTGCAGATAACGGAGGATATGCCAATATATGAAGTATATGATGATTCTATTAAGATGTTTCAAGTATTAAGTAAAATCAATAATGGATTTCATATAAATTTAGGAATGATAGATCTGGTTATGTGCGATACGGTAGATAAACTAATTGAGAAAATAACTTTAGAATCCAAGAATATAGTAAATATTGTTGGAGAAGAACAGTTATCATTGATTCAACAGTCTTATTGGATTGGACGCGAACAGGAATTTTATGGTGCATCAAATTCTACTCATTTATATTTGGAAGTGCATCACAACCTGGATCTTATGAAATTAGAAAAGGTTATCCGTACATTGATAAAAAGGCATGGCGCATTAAGAAGTATTATCAAAGAGGAGAAACAATTCATATTTGAAGAGAAGATTGCGGATACATTTTGTTTAGAAACTATTAATATAGGAAGAGAGGAAAAGGAAAAATATTTTAAGAAACTACGCTATAATAATCAAACGCGGCTTAGAGATTTAGAAAATTGGCCTTTATTTGATGTGAAAAATATATGTATTGATACGTGTGAAAATTTTTTGTTAGTAGATATTGAAATGATTATAGTAGATGGAATGAGCCTCCAATTGATACTAAAAGATTTTTGGGATATTTATAGTAATAGTAAATTTGATGTACAGGAAATTGATTACTTGAAATGTGCGAAAAGTGTTCGTGAAACCAGAGATAAGAGAAAATATGAAATTGACAAGGAATATTGGATGCAGCGTTTGCCGTTGATTCCTAACGCACCTAAACTTCCTGAATGTAAGATTTGGGATGAAAGCAATATATGTTCAAGGCTTCAAAGGAAGATTGAGAAGGAAGAATGGGCTGCCTTAGAGAAGATGGCAAAGGACAGTGGGGTAACAGTAAGTATAGTATTACTATATGCCTACTTATTAACTTTAGCTCGTTGGAGTGAAGAACCACAGTTTACTGTTAATGTTACATTATCAAGTCGGCCATATACAGTAAGGGATATAGAAAAAGTAGTTGGGGACTTTACAACAAATATTTTATTTGATTTTAGCGCTTCGGATATGAAGGGAACAATCGCTGAACAGTTGAAGTTTATTAGAAATAAGTTATATGAATATTGTGACCATAGTAGCTACGAAGGCGTTGAGATAATACGTGATATGATAAAGACTGGGAAGATTAGTCAAGAAAAACCACTTCCGATTGTTTTTACCAGTATGTTGTTCAGAAATCTGCCTAATTTACCTGAAATGGATGTAGTCTATTCGCAGTCTCAAACTTCTCAGGTAAGTTTAGATAATCAAACTTACAAGTTAGAAGATGGTGGATTGATTGTGTGGGATTTTATTAAGAAGATATATCCGGAAACAATGGTTGAAGAAATGTTTTCATATTATTGCATGGTTATAGAACAGTTATCGAAAAATAATGGAGAGTTAAAATGTTCACCTGCATTCGAAAAAAAGATAAAACTTTATAATTCAACTGAAAAAGAAATTGATTTCTTTAACTTGGGTAAGCGGCTGGATAACATTTTTTACAAATTTGCGGATAAAATTGCTATAACAGATTTTGAAGGAGGTATAACATATCGAGAGTTAGAACGCAACATAAAATCTACAATGCATGATCTTAAGAAAAATGGTATTAAACCTGGTAAATATGTGGTGATTAAAACTGATAAAAGTAAAGAGTCAATAATTACAATTTTAGCTGTAGTTTTGGCAGGTGCAACATATGTGCCGGTTGAAAAGCATTGGCCGGTTGAGCGAGTACAGTATATTTTAGATAACGCTGGTGCGGATATGATTATTGACCCATATGAAGTATGTTCTTCTAATGAAGTAAATGATTCGTGGAAAAATATTGATGTGGAATCCAGTACATATGTAATATATACTTCCGGAAGTACGGGAAAACCTAAAGGTGTTGAGATTGCCTATAAGAGTATGGTTAATACTGTTTTAGATATAAATGATCGTATCGGATTGAACAGCAGTGATACTATACTGGGACTGTCTTCACTATGTTTCGATTTATCGGTATATGATTTGTTTGCAACTTTTTTACAGGTGCACAATTAAAATTGGTTAAAGAACTAAGAGATACGGAGGATATTAAGAAACTTGTAGATAGCAGTTCTGATATTGTATGGAACTCTGTTCCAGCCGCGATGGAGTTGTTTATTGATAGCTTGGATGAAGACTACAAAAATGATGAAATGAAGGCCGTTTTATTAAGTGGCGATTGGATTAATGTAAATTTACCAGACAAAATCAAAAAGCATTTTCCAAAAGCAGCAATTTTTAGCCTTGGTGGTGCGACTGAGGCATCAATTTGGTCGATCTATTATCCAATTAAAAAAGTTGATGCGTCTTGGACTAGTATTCCTTATGGCTATCCGCTGACAAATCAATCAATCTATATCTTGGATTCGGAGCAAAGAATATGCCCTCCAGAAGTGATAGGAGAAATATATATTGGAGGAATTGGGGTCGCGAAAGGGTACATCAATGATGAAGAAAAAACTTCTAATAGTTTTGTTAAATCAAAATATGGAAGACTGTATAGGACGGGGGATTTTGGTAAATATTCAAGGGAAGGATATGTGGTTTTCTGCGGAAGACGAGACTCCCAGGTTAAGATTGGGGCTATCGTATTGAACTGGAAGAAATAGAAGCGCAGATTAAAGAGGTCCCTAATATTAAAGACTGTATAGCGGTTGTTAATTATAAAATCAAATAGTAGTTTTTTATAAAGGCGAAGAGTTAGATATAGCTGAAATAAAACGTGCGATCAGAAAAAAACTACCCACTTATATGTACCCGCATAGATATTATCGAGTTGATGACTTTCCGCTAAATACTAATGAAAAGATAGATCGTAAGATGTTAAAAAGCATGGCAGATTCTGGAATACAAAACAAAATGCATAATGAAAAACAAGATGATCTGCGGAATCCTTCTTTAAATAAAGTTATTGAAATATGGTCGGAAGTTCTAAATTGTGATGTTGAACCAGAAAATGATTTCTTTGAGTTAGGCGGAGATTCGATAAAAGCACAAAGAATAGTCCGTAAAATTGCGGACAATTTCAAAGTAAAAATTTCATTTTTAACAGTGATTCATTCAAAGAATGTGGCTGAGTTTAGCAAAGAAAGTTGAAAAGATTAGTTTATCATTTAAAAATAGCAAAAAGGATGAAGCAACTTCCGTAGGAAGTAAACAAGACAATCAGAATGTGTTTCCGCTAACAGGAGTTCAGCTTGCATATTTGAATGGACGAAATGATAATTATGAATTGGGGAAGTACAATGCGCATTATTATTTTGAAGCGGAAACAGAGTACACAGCTAATCAGATTGAGTATGCAATTCGTAAAGAGGTTTCAAGGCATGATGCTTTAAGGACCATTTTTTATAAAAACGGAAGACAAAAGATATTGAATAATGTCCCGGATTATTCTGTTATAGTGACAAAATGCCAAAATGATGAAGAAAAGGAGATAGAGTTGCAAAAACAGCGAAAGATACTTTCGCATAAGTTTATGACCATGAGAAATGGCCGCTATTCACATTCCAGATGATAGAATCTCCGAATTCACGGATCTTAATGGTAAGTTTGGATTTAATGGTATGTGACGGCGATAGTATGCAAATTCTTTTTACAGAAATAGCAGATACGCTTGAAGGAAAATCTGACGCTGAAAAAATTGAGTACTCATATGCGGAGTATATTCAAAATATAAGTAACCAAAAGAATTCAGAAAGCTATGAAGAAGATAAAGCGTATTGGTTAAATAAAATTGACTCATTATCAAGTTATCCTCAGATACCAATGAAGATGAAACTTGCTGATTGTAGGGACTATAATATTGTAAGAAAAAGTGCGATTATTGATTCTGTTTTGTGGGGGAATTTTAAGGAAACGGCCCGTAGACACAAAGTTTCTCCTTCGGCATTGCTATGTACTCTTTATGGAAGGACTATGGCGAAATGGGGAAATCAAAGTGAAGTTCTTTTAAATTTAACAGTATTTCAGAGACAGCAAAAGAATACTGGAAAAATTATCGGTGATTTTACAAAACTGCTTCCGCTTAATCTTGTTTTTGCTAAAGAGGATATTTGGAAATCGGCGGAGATGGTTCAAGAACAAATAATGAAAGACCTAGATCATTTATCTTTTGATGGTACTGAAATAATGAGAGAACTGGCAAAAAGAAGAGGGGTTTTTGGAAAAGCACTTCTACCAGTAGTATTTACCTGCGTACTTTTTGATGCCCGGAAAATTATTTTGAACGTTTAGGAAGTATTAAATATGCTGTTTCTCAAACTCCACAAGTCTTTTTGGATAATCAAATTACAGAGATGGGAGGCAGATTGCATATTTCCTGGGATGTAGTAGATGAATTGTTTGAAGCTTGTATTATTGATGAGATATTTTTGGAGTTTGTGGAAGATATTAAAAGAATAAGCGAAAACAATAAGGCAAATTCTACAAATGATTTTGTGACAAAAGTATGGGGTAATATACTTACCAAAGAAATAATTACAAAAAGTGTAGTGCCGGATCTGTTGAAGAGTATCGATTTGAAGCAAATTAAGATTTTGGATTATGCACAAGAATTATGCCCGCCAGATGTAAAAGGACAGGTTTATGTTTCCGAAAGTGAAATAATGAATGATAGAAATAAAACATATTATAAGATTTTAGAACATCCATTATATGGGAGAATGGCCGATACTGGCATTATTGGTGTATTAACTCATGATGGATATATGGAATTTGTCGTTCCGAATTGTGAAACAAGTGTAGAAACTCCTGATAAAAAAGAAGATACTCATGAAGAAGAAATCGAAAAGCCTATCGTAAAAGAAATTATGAAAATATGGAAAGAAGTTTTGAAATCGAAGATATTAGTATTCAAGACGATTTTTATACTTTGGGTGGTGATTCAATAATTTTAATGCGGCTCGTAGACGAGATGTGCAAAACATTAGGGTGTGATGTAACTGTAGATGATATTCTTCAAAGTGAGAATATTTCTGATTTGGCAAACAGGGTATAAAGATAAATAAGAAAGCCTCATGAATTGGAATTAGCATGGGGCTTTCATGAAAGGATGATTTTATGAAAGTGGCAGCCTGTGGAAAGTGGTTTGACTATTTAAATATGATGCCCATTGCAAGAGGGCTTGATTTTGGAGAGGCTTGTAGAAGAATATAGTGATACTGAAGTGATTTCAGAATTTTGAGAGCAATAAGTGTGGATACGGATTTAATTTGTTTGGATGCGGATCATACGAACTATTCAATTCTTATACAATTGGCAAAGAAGGGTGTAAATGTGCTTTGCCAGGGCTTGTGGAATGTGGAGAATTATTTGGGCGTAATTCGTGAGTTTAAGAGAAACAACAAATTTGTGATTGAAGATGAGTCTTTTCTTAATTTTGAAAAGGTTTCAATATTTGTAGATATCGCAAAAAAAGTTATTGGCATTTGATCCGGCGGCTGAAATAGAAATTAAAACTAATTGCTTTAATATTTATGCAGCTGTTAGAATATTAGGTATGTTTTTACCTAATATGCAACAAATGACAGTTGAGCAACATGTTGAACAGGATAGCAAAGAATGGGTTTGGTGTAGATTAAGGAATAAGATAGTAGTCTTTGAAATCGATAAGAAAATTTATTATGGTTTAGAACGGAAATATACAGCCAAAAGCGTGAATTTAACATTCAAACAGACAGAGGAAATCTCTCTCTAAGAGGATATTTGGGCCCGATTATTTGGGAAGGTTTTTTTCCTGAAATAAGTAATAATGAGAACTCAAAAGGGTATTTGTTTCATCCGACTATTCAAACTGTAGATGGAGAGGCGAATTATGATTGCTATATAAATACTGTATATAGTAATTCATTGGCCTCCGAAATAAAAAAGACTGAACGTTATATTAAACGGCAAGAAAATGTCGCGTCAAAAATGCAGCAACAGATTTTGAATATAAGATGTTCTCAAGAACTTTTAAGTAAATTAAATTTTTCGTTAAAGTGTAAAAAGGAATATCATCCTCTATTGCTAGAAGAATTACTTGATCTGCGAACAGAGAGTGAAATTGAAAATATATTCGATAACTTTAGTCAGGAATACATACAATATAGCGTAGAGATGCGAAAAAAATATTGGCACAAACAATATTATTCTATATGAATAAAAAAGGCGTTTTACTAAAAGATATTCCTTGCACATTAAATCAAATACTAAAATGCCTATCGGTAAATACGGACAATAATGATATTATATATAGATGGATTGAACTGTTGAAAAAGTATAATTATGTAACTGAAACCGATGGGATTTATGTATGTAAAATCGAGATATATGAAAAAGGATTAAAATATGGATGGGAAGAAGTAGAATACCTTTGGAAAGGGAAATTGGAGTCTCCTTTAGTTTTGGATTATATTATTAATAATATTAAAAATTGGGACAAATTGATTCAGAAAGAGCAGCAGGCAACGCTATTGCTCTTTGAACAGGGAGAAGATATATATGCACATGCACTTTATAAAGAGACAAAGATTTTGCAATATTTGAACCATTCTCTGTCGAAAAAAAGTGTTGGGATATTTACATGAGAATGCAAATGCAACAATCCTCGAAATTGGTGCCGGCACAGGAGCAACGTCCAATAAGGTACTGAGCGATATTCGCGAGAATAAATTTGAAGAGCATATTGTATATTTTTATACAGATATTTCCAGATTTTTTTTACAAAGAGCTAAAGAGCGATATAAGGAGTGTGATGGAAAAATAGAGATGCATCATCAAACATTAGATATTGATGAAGCTTTTTCAAGCCAGTTGCCCTCAAATTTCCAAGCGGATATTGTGATAGCGGTGGGAGTATTGAATAATTCTGTTAATACAGATAAGTGCATTTATGAGATAAATAGTGTAATGAAACCAGGTGGAATTTTACTTGTCATAGAAACTGTAGAGGATGTTCCGGATATCCTCATAACGCAGTCTTTTATGATGACAGCACCAAAGGATCGGAGAAAAGCGACAAATACCATGTTTCTGAATAGAAAACAATGGCTGGAGATTCTTGAAGAAAATGGGTTTTGTAATAGTGAAGAGTTTCCAGGATATGGTGAATATTTGGAGGTTTTGGGACAGAAACTTTTTTATTGTACAAAGGAGTAATGCTTGTTATGCAATTGGAAATTATAAAAAAGTAAGTCTGTTAAATAAGAATACCATTTTATTTGTGCATGGAGCATATCATGCAGCATGGTGTTGGGAAGAACATTTCATACCTTTTTTTTATGCTCATGGATATAATGTTTATGCTATGAGCTTTAGAAATCACGGTAACAGTGAAAGAATAGAAAATGTTGATCAGATAGTAGTCAAGGATATGGTAGAAGATCTAATAAAGACTATAGATATGATTGATGGAAAAATTATCTTGATAGCACATTCATTGGGATGCAGAATCGCACAGATGTGCTTGGAAGAAATATACTCTTCAATACAGTCAGTTGTTTTAATTACACCAATGCCAGTAAGAAATAATTTTTTACAATTACTACAGATGAGTAAAAAGCAGAGAAAAAATAATTTGGAGTATATTCTTTTTTCAGAAAGGTTAGATTCAGAACGAAAAGAATACTATATGTCATTATTAGATAAAGAGTCAAAAAAGGTTGAGTATGCATGATGAAACGTCAAAAAAATTCTCTATATATGTTAGAAAAATTCCAACCCTGGTAATTGGATCATATAATGACCAATGTGTAATTCTGCAGGCAGTTAAAGACAACGCTAAAATACACACCGCGGAGTTGAAGATTGTAGATAGTGTATGTCATGATATGATGCTTGATCCGGATTGGAGAAATATAGCAGATTTAATTTTCAAATTTATAGAAAAAACTATTGACAAAAAAAGTGGGGATAATTATAATGATAACTATGTTAGCACACAGGCGCATCAAGGAGGTGAATAAATGGCAGTTGGCACTTATGAGACTACCCATGAGAAGATTTTAGAAAGTGGAAAGCAGCTATTCCTTAAAAATGGCTATGAACGCACAAATCTTCGGGAGCTTTGCAAGGGTGCGGGGATTACGACTGGAGCATACTATCGGCACTTTGAAGATAAGGCGGCATTGTTCTCGGCATTGGTTGAGCCTGCTGTCGAGGGGATTCGTAAAAGGTATGATGCTGCAGGAGAGCGATGCTTTGATTATATATCTGTTGACAACATGACTGATTTGTGGAATGTTTCGGTTGAAACAATGGTCGAGTTTATTGAATTTATTTTCAGCCACTTTGATTCGTTCAAACTTCTTCTGCATTGTGCGGATGGAACAAAATATGTTGACTTTACTGACTGGATGGTAGAAAAAGAAGTTCAGGACACGTTGAAAATGTACGATGTTCTTGAAGAAAAGGGAATTAAATATAAACGGCTTGGACTGAAAGAGCTGCATATGTTGAATCATGCTTATTACTCCTGTATCTTTGAAACAGTCCTGCATGACTACACGAAAGAAGAAGCAATTCAGGCAACGCATACACTGGCAGAGTTTATTACAGCCGGTTGGCGGAAAGTGCATGGTCTTTGAATAAAAGGCCACACTTTTTTGCCTGATAGATAACTTAGTTTGCGATTTTTGTTAGCACACTTTGTTATCTTCTTATTGGCTACTATATTTTTTTAATATATGGTTAGCGAAATCTAACTTATCAAGGAGGAACCTATATGCAAAAACAAAATCCATTACTCCGTGTTTGGGAGCTTGGAAAATCGCAGCATTCAGGACTGATTTGTGCGGTTATCAGCGCATTTCTCGGTGTCTTAGGCGGGATGCTTCCATACTTTGCTGCGGCGCAGATGATTGTGAATCTGCTTGAAGGAAATAGGGATATGTCATTGTACTTCAAATGGCTGTGCATTGGGATGGCAGGCTATTTAGTGCGGACACTGCTTTATACCTTGGCGCTGTCCATATCACATAAGGCAACCTTTTCCGTTTTAAAAACTATCCGCAAAAAAATATTGGCAAAACTGCCGAAACTCCCTCTTGGAACAGTGACAGATATGTCCAGTGGGAAGATGAAACAGCTTATTGTGGATCAGGTGGACGGTATGGAAACAACACTGGCGCATTTGTTTCCGGAGCTGACGGCAAATATAGCAGGGCCGATACTGATTATTGTTTACCTGTTTATCCTTGACTGGCGCATGGCGCTCCTGTCGCTTGTTTCCATTCCGGCAGGCATGGTTTTCCTAATGACGGTCATGGGTTCTTACAGTAAGGACTATGAGGGAGCTGTCGGAACAACAAAGGAAATGAATGAAACGATTGTAGAATACATTAACGGCATTGAGGTAATTAAGGCATTTAACCAGGGAAAAAGTTCATATGCCAAATTTTCAGACAGAGTGAAAGCCAATGCGAAATATTACTATAACTGGATGAAAAAAGCCAGTTTGGTATGTCGATGGCTTACTCGATTGTACCTGCCACATTGATTACGATTCTCCCCGTCGGTTTTGTTTTTTACCGTGGGGGAAGTTTGTCAGCAGAAGTATTTATTACAACCGTCATTTTGGCTTTAGGTATTACGGGGCCATTGATGGCTGCTATGAATTTTGTGGATACGCTTGCACAAGTGGGAACAACGGTGGAATCGGTGGATGAAGTTCTTCTTGCAGAGGAACAACAGCATGAAGAAAAAACCGTCACATTTGGAAAGATGGATATAGGGCTTTCCCATGTGTCTTTCGGGTATCACGGAGATAAAGAAATACTTCACGATGTGAGCCTTGCAATTCCGGCTGGAACCATGACGGCTCTGGTAGGTCCGTCCGGTTCAGGCAAGTCAACTATTGCAAAGCTGATAGCAGGTTTTTGGGATGTGCAAAGCGGAACAGTGACAATAGGCGGCGTGGATGAAAAGAAAATTCCTCTGAAGCAGTTGTATGATCAGGCGGCTTTTGTATCTCAGGATAATTTTCTGTTTGATGAAACTGTCCGTGAAAATATCCGCATGGGAAGAATGTCGGCCACAGATGCAGAGATAGAGGCTGCTTGCAGGGCGGCAGGCTGTGACGGGTTTATCCGTGAACTTGAAAAGGGTTATGACACAAAGGTAGGTAGCGGAGGGGCGCATCTTTCCGGCGGAGAACGTCAGCGGATTGCCATTGCAAGGGCGATGCTGAAAGATGCTCCGATAGTCATTCTGGATGAAGCCACGGCATACATAGACCCGGAAAATGAAGCGGTCATACAGGAAGCCATTGCAAAACTTGTAAAAGGAAAAACGGTAATTGTTATTGCACACAGGCTGTCAACCATTAAGGACGCAGATAAAATTGTGGTAGTTAAGGATGGCAGAATAATGGCGAGCGGCAGGCATGAGGAACTTAGGGAAAGCTGCCCGTTGTATGAATCCATGTGGCAGGCGCATATTGGAGCAAAGGACGGTGACGTGGCATGATTGGTACATTCAAAAAAATATGGGAGTTTTCCGGTGAGGAAAGAGGCAATATCAATAAATCCGTGGCGGTAAGTTTTCTGAACGCTGTTTTCCATATGTTTGAGATTGGTGCAATTTACTTTGTGGTAATGGCACTGACAAACGGAGATAAGGATATGAAAACTGTCTGGATTTCCCTTGCCTTTATGGTCGTCAGCATTATTGGAAATGCAGTTACCAGCCGTTTCTCAAAATTACAGCAGACACACGCCGGCTATTTCATGGCAGCTAACCGGAGGGTTTCTATTGGGAACCGCCTAAAAAGTGTGCCTATGGGATTTTTTAACGAGAACAGTTTGGGCGAGGTAACTGGAGTATGTACAACGGTACTTGGCAATATTGAAAATCTGGTTCCTATGACATTGGTAAATATTTTAGGCGGCGTTATAGGAACGGTTGTGTTTACTATAATGATTTTAATTTTTGACTGGAGGATCGGGCTGATTGCCGCAGCAGGAATCATCGTGTATCTGCTGGTTGTATCTTCTATGGAGAAAAAATCTGCTGTCATTGCGCCTAACTCGCAAAAATCTCAAACGGCTCTTGTTGAAACTGTTCTGGAATATGTGCAGGGAATGGGCGTTATCAAGTCTTTTAACCTGAGTGGGCGGGGCGATAAAAATCTTCAGGATGCGCTGGAATATAACCGGAAAAGCAATCTTGGTATGGAGCAGCTTATGACGCCTTACACGATTTTTCAGGAGCTTGTATTGCAGATTGCGGGTATCGGCATGATGCTGGCAGCGGTTGTGTTCTGGATAAATGGAACAATGACATTAGTTAATACTTTGATGGTGATTATTATGTCATTTCTGGTGTTTGGGCAGATCAAGCTGTTCGGAATGGGTATTTCCATGCTGCGTCTGGCAGACAGTAGCATCGAAAGAACATTACAGACAGAGGACATGGAGCAGATGGACGAAAGCGGCAAAGCACTTGCTGTGAAGAAACATGACATTGTATTTGATGATGTGCATTTCTCCTATGAAAGCAAAGAAATTCTTCATGGAATCAACTTGCAGATTCCAGACAAAACCACTACCGCAGTGATCGGTCCCTCTGGTTCCGGCAAAACAACGCTTTGTAACCTGATTGCCCGGTTTTGGGATGTAAATAGCGGCTCGGTTAAAATTGGCGGAAAAGATGTGAGGGATTACACGCTGGAATCCCTGATGGAGCAGATTAGCATGGTGTTCCAGAATGTCTATCTTTTTGCAGATACGATTGAAAATAACATTAAGTTTGGCAGACCGGAGCTACCCATGCCGAAGTTGTTGCGGCAGCAAAAAGAGCCTGCTGTGATGATTTTATCGAGGCGCTTCCTGACGGTTACAATACGGTTATCGGTGAGGGCGGAGCTTCTCTTTCCGGAGGTGAAAAGCAAAGGCTCAGCATTGCAAGGGCTATGTTAAAAGATGCACCTATCGTTATTTTAGATGAAGCAACTGCAAATGTAGACCCTGAGAACGAGGATCGCCTGCAGAAAGCCATTGAGGAACTGACAAAGGATAAAACAATCATTATGATTGCACACAGGCTGAAAACTGTGCGGAATGCAGACCAGATACTGGTGGTGGATAACGGAAAAATCGTGCAGCAGGGTAAACATGACGATTTGATTAAACAGCAGGGCATTTATGCTGATTTTGTACTTGGGCGCAAGGAGACAATCGGCTGGAAGCTGAATGCCGGCAACTAAACAGGATTTGTACTGTTTTGCAGCAGTCAAATAGATAAACAACAAATTTTAAGGAGGGTTCTCTAAAATGGAAACAAATAAAAAGCTCAAAGCGAAAGACCTTATCAATGTCGGTATTTATACCGCTATCTACATCGTATTCTTTTTCGTTGTAGGTATGCTCAATGCAATTCCGGTGCTTTATCCGTTCTTGTATGTATTGATTCCGCTGATTTCTGGAATCCCATTTATGTTGTTTCTGACAAAGACTGAGAAATTTGGTATGGTTACAATTATGTCTGTGATTTGTGGCGTTTTTTGGTTCTTTATGGGATATACATGGACAGCAATAGTAGGTTACGTTGTATTTGGACTGATTGCTGATTTGGTATTAAAGGCGGGAAAATATAAGAACTTTAAAGTGGATGTGATTGGTTATTGGTTGTTCTCCTGCGGTATGATCGGTTGTCAGGCTCCAATGTGGGTGATGGCAGATACATATATGGCACAGGTAGAGGCATCTATGGGGGAACAGTATGCAAGCGAGTTAGCCCATTATATGCTTCATGGATGGGAATTGCCGCAATAGCAATTATATTCATTGGCTCTCTGTTAGGAGCATTGCTTGGACGTAAGATGTTGAAAAAACATTTTGAAAGGGCAGGTATTGTCTAATGGAACGGTACGAGGCTTATCAACCACCCAAAAAGAAAGGCTTTTATCTTGATCCGCGTACAAAAGTCTTATTTATGGCGTTTGTTACAATGTTGATGTTCTTTGTATATGAGAATCTTGCGATGGATGCTGCGGTGGCGATAATCCCGTTGACCTTGCTATTGATTAATCGCCAAATGCGGACGGCTCTCATTTATGGAGGGCTGTTCGCTTTGGCAATTGTAGCAAAGCTGACGCAGGGGATGTATGTATTGCCGGCAATCCTGAACATGGTTTCTGTGCTGCTAGTTGCAATGGTGATTCGTTTATTCCCGATTTTTATGTTGGGCTATTACATTATTGAATCTACATCCACCGATGAATTTGTGGCTGCTATGGAGAAATGGCATGTTCCGGAGGCGTTCATCATTCCGATTACTGTTGTTTTTCGTTTTATTCCAACATTAGGGGAAGAATCGGCAGCTATTACGGACGCTATGCGGATGCGTGAAATTCAGTTTGGAACAAAGAAGTTCTGGCAAAATCCTACTGCACTTTTGGAATACCGGGTAATTCCGTTGATGATGTCTGTTGTCAAAATTGGGGATGAATTATCAGCGGCAGCACTCACCAGAGGGTTAGGGGGATTAAATCACAGAACGAGTATTGCACACATTGGTTTTACAGTATATGACCTCATTATTGCCGTACTTTCGGCTGGTCTGCTGGTGTGGGCTTGTTTGTAGGAGGTGGCAAATCTATGATTGAATTTCAAAATGTCACTTTTACTTATCAAAGCACAGAGCGAGAGAGCGGTGTTTATGATTTAAACTTAACAATCCCGGATGGACAGATAGTTTTGCTTTGTGGAGAATCTGGTTGCGGTAAAACAACACTTACCCGATTGATTAATGGATTGACACCAGAATACTATGAGGGAAAACTGGATGGGATTGTATTGGTAAACGGAAAGGAAACAACTAAAACACCGCTGTACGAGCTTTCAAAGGTGGTCGGTTCTGTATTTCAGAATCCACGCTCCCAGTTCTTTAATGTGGATACTACTGGGGAAATTGCTTTTGGATGTGAGAACATCGGATTACCAAAGGAAGAGATATATAGGCGGATTGGGCAGGTTACTGGAGAATTGAGAATACAAAAGTTGCTTGACCGTAGCTTGTTCGCCCTTTCTGGCGGCGAAAAGCAGAAAATAGCGTGTGCATCTGTTTCTGCTATGGAGCCGGAAATTTTCGTGCTGGATGAACCGTCCTCGAATCTTGATGTGGCTACGATTGCTGATTTGAAGCACATTGTTGCAAAATGGAAATCGATGGGCAAGACGGTTATTATTGCAGAACATAGGCTTTATTATTTGATGGATATTGCAGACCGGGTGATTTACTTAAAAAATGGCCGGATTGAAAAGGATATGTCTGCCACTGCATTTGCACAATTTAGTGAAGAGCAGCTTCGGACGATGGGGCTCCGTTCTCTTCATCCAGCTCGCTTTAGCAACATACCGAATGTGGTTATAGGAGGTAGTTGCATTGAAGTTAAAGATTTTTTGTTCTCATATGGAAAGATAGAAGCAATGAATATACCGAAAATGTCCGTTCCGCAAGGAGCGATTGTAGGAATTCTTGGAGATAATGGAGCAGGAAAGACCACATTTGCAAAATGTTTGTGTGGATTGGAGAAATCGGCAAAAGGTACGCTGCAAATCGGAAAAGAAACTTTGGGAGCAAAGCAGCGAATCAAAAAGTGTTATATGGTCATGCAGGATGTAAATCATCAGCTTTTTACGGAAAGCGTGTCTGATGAAATTATGCTCAGTATGCAAGGGCAGGACGAACAGACCGATAAAAACCAAACGGAGGAAATACTTAGCAGTTTGAATCTATTAGAGTATAAAGAACTGCATCCGATGTCATTATCCGGTGGTCAAAAGCAACGGGTAGCAATAGGAAGTGCAATTGCATCGGACAAAGAAATTTTGGTATTTGACGAGCCGACTAGTGGTCTGGACTATCATCATATGCTGGAAGTTGCTGACAATTTGCAAAGGCTTAGCGATATGGGGAAAACATTGTTTATTATAACTCATGATCCGGAATTGATTGCAAAATGTTGTAATTACTTTGTGTTTATTGAGCATGGCAAAACGGTATGGAGTGGCAGATGGACAGAGGATAATAAAAAATGTATTGCAGAGTTTTTTTCTTTCGCAAATTAAGTCTAAGTGTGAAATAGAATGAAAAATAATTTCTTAGAATGGCCTTAAAATGTATTCGGACACCCAATAAGGGAGGAAATACATTTTAAGGCAGAAGATTGGATATTGATACACTGCCTTTGAGAGAGAAGGCTATAGCATTAAAGTTATTAGATTTACTTCCAGATATTTCTTCAAAAATTGTACTTTTAGCGCCTGCTACTAATAGAGGTATGTTTAGAAATTATATTAGTATTTTTGGTAAACATATTTCTTCATATAATTTATCGGATATTTATTTCTCGAATCGATTAAACAAAAGTGTTATTCAGAACTACGAAGAATAATTTGCCAAAGGCTCTTTTAAGCTATCTATCCAATTGTTAAAACCATTTATATTACCATATTTGCCGAATGATAAAAAAATAATAATTATTGGTAGTTTTGCGGATAGGGGGATTATATTAAATGACTTGGTTAAAATGGGAAATGATTTAGGGGCAACAACTGTAATTTTTCCAAATATATGTCATGCAATGATGTTAGATCCTGATTGGATTATTGTAGCAGAAACTATTCTGGGGGTTATTCAAAACAAAAACAAGAGGTTGAAAAATATAGAATATGTAAAAGAGAAAATGATCAGAAGTCAAGTTTGGATTAAAAAAGTGGTGGAAATCGTTCACGTTGAAATGTAAGTAAATGTATAGTTGCTAATTAGTTAAAAAGTCTTCTGCGTTCCTGACGCTATTTTCTGTGAACTCAAACGAACGATGGTAGTTCGACTTGGATAAATGAACGGTGGCAATGAAGGGCTGATTGAGTTTTTAAATACATATGATCCAGGATACATAGCTAGATTTATGCCTAATTATTATACAGCTTAAACAATGGGAGGATGAAGTCCCAACTGGTTGTTGGGTATTGAATAGTCTACACTTATATGTTTGGAGGATTTAAATGCACCTATATGAGTCAGGAGAAGATTATTTAGAAGCCGTGTTAATACTTCAAAAGAAAATGGGAGAGGTACGTTCGGTAGATGTCGCCTGTTATGTAGGAGTTTCAAAGCCTAGCGTATGCCATGCAGTTAATGTCTTATGTGACGGCGGTTTTCTTACAAAGGACGATAAGCACTTTATTTCTTTAACAGAGGAGGGGGGAAAGGTTGCGGAGAAAATTTATGAGCGACATAAATTTTTTAAGGAGCAACTTATATCTGCTGGAGTAAGCCCTAATATAGCGGAAACGGAGGCTTGCCGTATTGAACACTGCATCAGTGACGAATCTTTCCTTAAACTAAAGGAACATCAAGAAAAAGGCAAAGGATGGTTGTAAGAAGACATATATTAAAATATAGAATCTTTTCTTGTGATTTTCTATTTATCATTTTGCGTTTCATATGTAGGAAAAGTATGTAATAAATAGAAAAGAAAAAGGAGAGATTTTATATAATAAAATAAATCAGAATTGCAATCGACCATGGAAACAGAAATATCAAAACGGTTCATACAGTATTTACGACTGGAATCAGTGAAAGCGATATTAGCACAGGCAGGGGAATTGATTATCTGGAGTATAACGGAAAGTTTTACGTGCCGAGTAACAGGAGAATCCCATATCAGAGAGATAAGACTGCCGATCAAAGATTTTTCTTATTGACACTTTTAGGAATAGCAAAGGAACTGGAATTAAACCCGAATATCGAAAAAGGTGATTTAATCCAAGTTCAAATGCCAATAGGACTGCCGCCGAAGCATTTTGCGGAACTCTATGATAAATATGAGACGTTTTTCCGGGGAACTGGAGAAATGCTTCAATTTAATTATAAGCAAAAAGAATATCATGTAACTATCACAGATGTTAGGGCATTTCCCCAGGATTATGCGGCGATTATGTTGCAGCACCGGGAGATACGTTCTTACCCTAAAGTAGTAGGTGTGGACATTGGCGGATTTACAACAGATTATCTGATGTTCCGTTCCGGAATTGAGGATATGGAGATCTGCGACTCTATGGAAACGGGAATCATTAGTCTTTACAACCGGATTACAGCTCGGATGCATGCGGATTATGATGTGTTGCTAGAAGAAGCGGATATTGACAGTATTATACAAGGAAAAAAGGGATTCTATGAGGAGAAAGTAGTTCGTGCAGTACTGCAAGAAGCGAATCAATGTGCTTTATGATCAGGTTTACGAAAAAGAAGAAAATAATAATATCATGATCCGGATTATGAGTAATATATTGGAATCCCGTAACAGCGAGAGCAGAGAACACATCCTGCATATTAAAACAGCAACGGAGATGATGCTGAGACAACTGGTAAAAGTAACAGATGCTTATCCTTTGACAGAGGCAGATATTGCTTTGATTACAACTGCTTCTTCCCTTCATGATATTGGTAAGATTCGTATTCCGGAAGAAATATTGAATAAACCAGGCAGACTTACCGATGAAGAATTTAAGATTATGAAAACCAATAGTGAGCTTGGCGCGGCTATAATTAAGGACATGGATTTTCCACAAGATCATCCACTGGTACATACCGCATGGGAAATTTGCAGGTGGCATCATGAAAGATGAGATGGAAAGGGCTATCCGGATGGATTGAAAGGTGAAGAAATACCAATCTCCGCACAGGTGGTATCGATTGTTGATGTTTATGATGCGCTTACAAGTGAAAGATGCTATAAGAAAGCTTTTGATCATGATACAGCGATTCAAATGATCCTGGACGGACAATGTGGACAATTCAAGGTCATGCAGGAAAAAATCGATTTCTTCAAATCGAACAGTGGAATGAATTCGATTGATTACAATGCGGTTTCAGGTCAGCTCACTATATTAAATGGAAAACGGCAGATATTATGTCAGAGAAATAATCCAAAAATTGATCTGTTCAAAGAATTCGGAGTAAATGAAGAAGATGTTCAATATATTCGGGTTTTGTTACACCAGACATCTGTACAAAATAAAGAAATCTCTGTGCAGATAAAAGCGACAGTGGAAAATAATAGTCAGAAGTATAAAATGAAATTGCATACGCTGTGGTCGCCAATGAAGAAAGACGTATGCATAGGAATTATCGGGTATTTTGACACTGTAAAATAAATATGAAGATTACAATCATAATATCGTTTATACTTTTTTACAGATGAGTATTGGAACAATTACCAGAAAGGCAAAGGAAGTGAAGAGTTCCAAAAGTATATGGAAGATCTGACAGACATGCAGAATCATGTGCTTCCGTATCTGCAGAGTTTTTGTAATCTGGAGGAAAAAGGTGTGAAGGAGAGACGAGAACAGCAGATAGCAGAAAGATATGAAGGAAGAGCAGATGAGAGGGTAACAAGTACCGAAGCGAATGCAGTTGTTAAGGATGTAGGAAAAACAGATAGAAAACCGGCACAGCAGAAGCAGTCGGTAGATGGAAAAGATAAGAAATTATCCATTCATGAATGGCTTGAGATTAATAAGAGGATTATTCAAGAAAAACAGGGAAAAGAAAAGCCGGAGAGAGAGGCTGATCGGGGGTGTAAGACAGGTGTAACATTATAATTCTAATGAAGGGTGTAGGGAGTCAATCCCAGCATCCTTTTTTATGCGTAAATATGGAGTGAATGTTATAATGAACAGCAGGCGGAAGAGGTATTGGATATCTCGATAATTGGTGAATTGGAAAATTAAATTCCAGTCCATTCAAAAACTGGCACTTAGTATTGCAAAATATATCATAGAAGTTAATGTTGCAAACCTCTTGATATCTAGTTATAGTTGTGGCTCAGCAATAGAGTCCGGATGGCGCTATCCAAGGAGAATACCATGGCTAAGAATGTACATCTGGTTCTTGATGAAAGAGTCACAATAGAAGTTCGCTTAAGAGAACGAGCTTCATTTACTGAGATGTGCTGAAGGAAGAAGGCCGTAAGCTTACAGCAAAGAAAAAACAGTTCTATGGAGAATATCAAAAGGCACGATGGGATATGCAGGAGATCGTCACGATCAAGGCGAACATTGACACTTTGAAGGGCTATACTGAACCGGGAAGAAAGCAGGAAAAGGAGCGTTGAGATTATGAAAACAAGGAGCAAAGCGACGCTGACACTTCGGACCATGTTGGCCTGAAGATACGGGTTTGGGGCGAGCCCCAACAAGCCGCCTTTGTGCACTTGTGGCCACAGAGGCATTGCTTGCCACTTAGCGGCAGCCCCTAAAATGGCGCAAAAAACAGAGGCCCTTATTCTGGAACCTCCGTTTCTCTGGCTTTCTTAATGCCCTCGGCTGTGGCTTCTATCACGACAAGCTCTTTTTCATTCATGGAGTTTAGAAGTACATCAATGTGCTTTCTGCAAGAGCTTGACCTTGCCCCTCCGTCCGCATGAATAAACTGGTCAACTGAAACGTCAAACATGGTAATGAGTTTAACAAAAAGGTCGAAACTGGGATACTGACCTTTGTCTCAATATTCATAATGGTACGGGAGTCACGGTCTACTAATTCCGCAACATAGGCTTGTGTCCAGCCCTTTTCTTCTCTGGCTCTTTTGAGAGCGCCCCGAGGCCGTGAAGTCAAACCTTCTTTCATCTTGGTTCATTCTCATATCACCCTATATCATTGTACATTTCGGGTTGGATTATGAAAATGTAATGAAATATGATGTAAGGTGGTATTTTATTTCCGCTATGTTTTCTTGAACCTTGAAAACACAAACATCCATTCATTCATTGACATTATTTTTTCTCTGTGTTATATTGTTATACACAACAGCATAACAGTTAAAACACACGGAGGATGCAGAAATGAAACTGATTATTTCAAATGTATCTGGCGTCCCCATATACGAGCAGATTAAACAGCAGATCAAGGCGGCTATTTTATCTGGCGAACTTCAAGCCGAAGAAACTTTGCCCTCCCTTAGAACACTTGCCAAAGACTTAAAGATCAGCGTCTTAACAGTGACAAAGGCATACACAGAATTAGAGCAAGAGGGCTTTGTCAAAAATGTGCAGGGGCGCGGATGTTTCGTAATGGGGTCTGGTTCAGAACTGATTAAGGAGCAGCTTATTTGCAAAGTAGAAAACAATCTCACTGAAGCAATAAAAGCTGCAAGAATGGCAAATCTATCCACAGAGGAATTACATCGCCTTTTGGACATTTTAACGGAGGTAAAAACAGATGACTAATTATTTAGAGGTAACGAATCTTTCAAAATCTTTTGATTCTTTTCAGCTTCACAATATCAGCTTTACTTTGCCAAAGGGATATATTATGGGCTTGATTGGCCCGAATGGTTCTGGCAAAACAACGACAATCAAACTGATTTTGAATATGCTCAAGCGCACCGGCGCACAGTCAAAGTGATGGGGCTGGATAATATCGCAGAAGAACAAAAAGTAAAATCAGAGCTGGGCGTTGTTTTCGATACAAATTATTTCAGTGATGATTGGAAAGTGTCGCAGGTTGAAAAATCCATTTCGGTATTTTATCCAAATTGGGACAGCCAGAAATTTGCGGATATGTTACGGAAATTTCACATTGCACCAACCAAAAAGGTAAAAGAACTTTCCAAAGGTATGCAGATGAAGTTAATGCTTGCCTGTGCGTTTTCATACGACGCCAAACTGCTGATCCTCGACGAGCCGACCAGTGGACTTGATCCGGTTTCCAGAGATGAACTTTTGAAAATTCTTTCAGAGTATATTGAAGATGGCGAACATAGTGTTTTGTTCTCCACCCATATCACAGGTGATTTGGAGCGTGCAGCCGATTATATTACCTACATCAGTTATGGCGAGCTGTACTTTACTGGCAGCAAAGATGATTTTGTAGATATGTTCCGCATTGTAAAAGGTGGAATTGAGGAACTGTCCGATGATCTGAAAAATAAGGCGGCTGGTATTCGTACATTCTACGGATTGGATGGCACTGATGAAAACCGAAGATATTAGCGGTTTCCCTAACCTGACCATTGAGCCTGCCACCATTGATGAAATTGTAGTGTTTACAAGCAAGAAAGGTGACGATTATGAGTAATATTTTGAAATCCACAAAATTAGATATTGCATTGGTAAAACCATATTTTAAGACAATTTGTTTCACCCTGCTTCTGCCGATTGTGTTTGCCGCAATCAATCGTTCTTTACTGACAGGGGTATCATTTGCTATGTGCTTTATTGCCATGACGACGGGATATACCTTTTCCATCACAGAAAAAAACAGTATGGATCGTCTGTTTGGTATTTTACCTGTTCGGAAAAGCGAGCTTGTGATCGGACGCTATGTTTTCGTCCTTGCAATGGGGCTTCTTTCCTTGATTATTTCTTTGATTGCACAGCCGCTTGTCTTGAAAGTGCTGGGTGAAACAGTTGGCGTATTTGACATTGTAACTGCCGCTATTGCAGGAGTATTCTTATTTGCACTCTATACTGTGTTCCAGATTCCGGGATATTACAAGTACGGCTCAATCAAAGGACGGGTATTTATGTATATTCCAGTGGCCGGTTTTTTGGTGACTTTACTTCTTCTCTCTAAAATGCCAGCTATCGGGAAATCAATTATTTCAGTCGTTGAATCTTTTCCGATACTTCTCGTTTTCTTTGCGGTTTTTGCTATTGTCGTGATGTATGCGGTTTCGATCTTCTTGTCCATTCGGATTATGAAGAACAAAGAAATGTGAGGTGATTGTATGGATTTCACAATTTTGGCAGTTGTGCTTTTGCTTGGTGTTGGCGTTCCTATCCGTAATAAACTCATACGGAAATATCGGGATAAGAAAAAGAATGATCGCAATTCGGAGTGAACAATATGGAGAAAACAGAGTTCATCCGCTGCCCAGTCTGCGGGAATAAAACACGCGACAAAATTCGGGAAGATACCGTACTTAAAAATTTTCCTCTCTTTTGTCCAAAATGTAAAAGTGAATGTCTAATCGACATTGAACAATTAGACTTACGATTAGCATTATGGGAATACCGTCGTTACTAATGACAGTATTCTGTTTGCTTTATGAGAAAATGCTCAATGCTGGAATGGGCAATAAATTTGAATTTGACAAGGAGATAATAATGATACCAATTTCTGATATTCTCATCCGCTCAATTAGTGGGTATGTGTTTATGGTTCCAGTCTTCGTACTGTATTTCTTGTGGCTCAAAAAATTGGGGAGAACACAAGTTTTCTCCATACCGCTGTAGTGTTTGTTTTTGGTTATTATTTATTCGGACTTTTGACCGTCACAGGCATCGGCTTTACAAGCACAATGACCTTTCGCCCGAACATTTCTTGGACTCCATTTATCGGTATGATAACTGGGCCAATTGATACCATTCTGAATATTATTCTGTTTGTCCCGTTGGGATTTTTCCTGCCGCTGCTGTACAAGAAATATCATCACATGAAGACGGTTGCATTGACTGGCTTTCTGTTTTCTTTGGCTGTTGAAATTGTCCAGATGTTTGGCTGGGGTTCTTCCGACATCAATGACTTGATGACAAATACCGCTGGAGCCTGTATTGGATTTTTAGTTTATTGTCTGCTGTCAAGAATCTTGCCTGCCAATCTGAAAAAGCAACTTCAATCCGAGCCGTGTCAATGCTGTGGCTGAAGTACTTCTCTTTGCTATTTGCACATTTGCCATTATGGTCACGGCTCAGACTTGGTTTGTCCATGATGTGCTGAATGTTCCATAAATTGTATCGGAAACAATCGGTCTCAGATATAAAAAAATAGTGTCTTCTGTTTGACACACCTGCAGACCGATTTTCGTATTGAACTTAGTCGCGTCAACGAAGCCACTACCTATGGAATTTCAATCTTTTCCTTCCTGTTATGCTTGGACAGATTGAATAATTCTCTTTGTGTTATATCTATTATTTTTAGGTAATAGTCCACAACGGCTTCTAACATGAAGGTACAAAAAATAAAAGTTGATCCTCAATCAACCCTATTATTGTACTCTTCAATTCATACTTTTCGATCTCAATGGTAGTATGGTTAGATAGACATCTGTTGCCGCTATCCCTTGGTAAGTTACCCGTTCAGCTTACCTACAAATTTAGAATACAATAAATGGCATCATTTGAACAGACTATATTTTTGGGATGAACTGTTCTACTATGAGAGCTTCGGTCTGTTTGCTGTGCTGATTCTGGTACAGTTGGCGGCCACCGGCGCAGCAGCGTTCCGCTTTTACTACAAACAAAGAAAAGGCTGAATAGAAAATAGGTATCATCAATCAAAAATATCATTGGAGGTATAACTTATGGAAAAAGAAACAATGGGAACTGTAATTTCAGTTACAAAACAATGGTGGTTAAAAGTGAATCGTAAACCTGCCCGCGTTCATGCGATGGATGGCGCAGCTTTCCGCATACTATCAAGGTCAAATATACGATAGACGGCAAAGATTACATCTGCCGAAAATGGATTGGCGCAGGAAACAAAGTCCTGACAAGGAACAACGATTAAAGTTATCTATTGTGAAGATAAGCCATCGAAAGCAAGAATTGAACTCTAATTCAAATTGACTGACTAACATGGTATGTTTTGGCCTTTGCGGCATGAAACATACCTACATATTCAAATATCTGCCTCCACAGCGGGGAAAAGAAAAAAACCGCTGACGGGCAGAGGATTTCGTGCGCTTTCCTGTATCACTGACGGATACGGCGGTTTTGAGAAAATCAGAGCCGCCGTTTCTTTTCGTCTATCCTAAACCAACGACGACCTAACACCGTGTAAATCCACGCGGCATATAGGAGGATTGCCGCCGTGTCTATTTTTGCCTTTTTTCATAGCACCCATGACCTACATCAGTTAAAAAAAGCATAGCTCCGCCTCCGGGTTATTCCGGCTATGTATGCGAAATTTGTTGGAACCTTAATTATTATGTCATTTCATGCGTCCGTGTGGCTTCATGCCGCCCGGGCGCTTTTGCGTTCTTATGCGTTAGCTTCGGGTCATGTTGGCCCGAAGTCATTCCCCGGTGCCGCTCCCCGCCGCCTTCGTTTCGGTCACTCGTCAACCAACAACCGAAACGGAGGTCAATATGGCTATTATCAATTTGCGGGACTATTACCCATTTTATACATCGGATTGCTTCATGGAAGTATCGGAAGAAGTTGCAGAAATGTTCAAAGAGTTTGAGCGTAAAGAGGCTGCTTATCGGCTGCGTACATACCGCCACAAAGCCTACTATTCCCTTGATCGGGACGACGGGCTGGAGCACGAAGCTGTCTTTGTCGCCTTATCGCCCCATGAACTGTATGAGCGGAAAGTGACCATGCAGGAGCTTCACGCAGCGATTTCCAGTTTGCCGGACAAACAGGCAAAACGGATTTATGCTCATTTCATTCTCGCATGACCAAACAGGACATTGCCCGGGCAGAGGGCGTCCATGAAAAAGTGGTTCGTGTCGCAATCGAGCGAGGTCTGCGGCGCTTAGAAAAAATTTTGAAAAATTCTTTGTAAGGCGTACCGATTTAGGCCGGAAAATGAAATGGCTTATGAGAGGCAAAACACTTCGGGTCACAATGGCCCGAGGTTCAGACAAGCCTCATGCAGATTGAAAATTGAATAAAAAGACACCCGGATACGAAGGGGAACGCGCTGTGTGACAGACCCGCCATGACCTCGGATTTCAGAGAATACAGTCTTTGTAAAACTGAGCGAGCGAACAGGTCCATGCCATAGGTGGGGCAAGGCTGGATCCACCGGAACAGGCGCAGAACCCGGATACTTGCGTTTAGTCACAGTCCGAGCGTTGAAGCGGCCTTGCAAGCCGTGAGCCGTCGCAGGCAATGAGAACGCCTTGCCATCAGAATGGGAGAGTTGAAATACTATGGGGCATGAAGCCTATGCCCGTCCGGTGTGTCTGAAATGAAGTGAAAACCTATGGGGAGCCCCCGGCAATGCTGTCTGATGATAGGCCAACCAATCCGGCGTGGCTCCCCATCTTTCAAAAAAGGAGCACTTTATGGGAAATGCGTTTGGAATGATCCCCGGCTTGGAACCGGACGAATGGAGCAATGACGCCTGCCGTGGTTATGTCAT
>ENA-OQHA01000315-OQHA01000315.1-human-gut-metagenome-genome-assembly--contig:-NODE-315-length-25468-cov-4.868277_pt1 | contig 25468 bp, 29 predicted proteins | sample MGYA00242558_ERZ504707 | MGnify/ENA primary metagenome ERZ504707 (study PRJEB26092, sample SAMD00036197) | human gut metagenome | host: Homo sapiens | study: EMG produced TPA metagenomics assembly of...
GCTGGGTCTGGTGCCGTACGGCGACATCGTGCCGATGACCGACGCCTGCCCGACGCTGACCTTCAACACCATTGGCCGCCATCAGAGCCGACTGGTCCGCACGCGCGTGGCCTCCGATCTCTCCCCGTGGCTGGCCAAGACTTCGGTCGGAGACATCCACACCGTGGCCATCTCCCACGGCGAGGGCCGCTTTGTGGCCTCCGACGAGGTGCTCGCCCAGCTCAAGGCCAACGGCCAGATCGCCACGCAGTACGTGGACGAGACCGGCACCCCCGGCATGGACCTGGATGTGAACCCGAACGCTCGCTGCTCGCCATCGAGGCATCACCAGCCGGACGGCCGCGTGTTTGGCAAGATGGGTCACTCGGAGCGTTCCGGCAACGGCCTGTACGTCAACGTGCCCGGCAACAAGTACCAGCCGATCTTCGAGGCCGGCGTGGAATACTTCACCGCCTGATAATCGGCGCGTATCGCGTCTGATACGGCACACAGGGAAGGAACTCTCGGGTTCCTTCCCTTTTTGTTCATGCCGGTCATGGGCTAAGGTTGGGGTGTTCGCACTACCGAATCCGCCGCTGAAAGGACCTGTCGTCATGCCGATCAACGAGGCATTGTTCGCCGCGATGAAGGCCGCCAGCTACATCAAGCCCAACGCGGGCAAGTCGTACAAATTGCAGCGCGTGGCGGAAGAGCTTATCGCCAAGCAGGCACCCGACAATCCGAAATGCCGTGTCGAGGACGCCTTCGCGCCTATGGCGGATGGATATGCCGTACCATTGCGAGTGTTCACGCCGCTGGTCGCCTATGGAGCGCCCCTGCCCGAAGCCCTGGAGGAATCTTCCGCCAATGGCACGCCCGTGGCCTCGGCAATATCCGCGATTCTGCCCGCCGTATTACCCAAAGTCCTACCCAAAATACTCATCAAGGAAAGCACGTCGAGCGGCAACGCCGACGGTATTTCCGGCAATGCCAACACGGAACTTCCCTCAATCACGCCGCGTGGCACGATCCTGTTTTTCCACGGTGGCGGTTGGACTACAGGCGGCATCAACCTGTACACGCAGGCTTGCGCACATATGGCCGTACGTCTGCAACGCCGTGTGATCTCAGTCGAGTACCGGCTGGCCCCTGAATACCGCTTCCCTACTGCTGTTGAGGATTGCTATGAGGTAGCCCGGCAGCTGTTTGCTGGGGAATTGCCGATTTCCGGGGTGGGTGGCGGTACTGTTGCCGCCGTTGACCACCCCCAGTCGGCTTCGCCGACAGCCCCCGCCGGCGGGGCGATATATCTGCGACAATCCCAGCACCGGATCCCGACAGCATCGTGCTGTTTGGCGACAGCGCGGGCGGCAATCTTGCGGCCGCCGTCTCGCTCATGGCCCGCGACCGCGGCGAGTTCATGCCGCGCACGCAGATGCTGCTTTACCCGGTAGTCGGCAACGATTACAATCCCGAGGCCAGCCCGTTCGAATCGGTGCGGACCAACGGCACCGACTACATCCTCACCGCACAGGACATGGCCGACTACATCGACATGTACCGTTCGTCCGTGGCCGACCTGACCAATCCGTATTTCGCGCCGCTGACCGCGCACGACCTGAGCAATCAGCCGCGCACGCTGGTGTTGTCCGCCGAATACTGCCCGCTCAGAGACGAGGACGAAGCGTACGCCCGTCGCCTGCAATTGGTGAACGACAACGTCTCCTGTTACCGAATTCACGATGGCATCCACGGCTACCTGCTCAATACGTCGGCCGTGGGACTGGTGGCCACCACCTACCGAATCATCGAGCATTTCCTCGACGGCACACCGCTGGAACCAGCTCCCGGCACCGGCACCACCGCCAACGCACCGGAGGGAGGCGACGCGTGGCAAGACGTACTTGGTACCGACTAGACAACATCGGCAAGTTCTACTCCTCCCAGGCTGGCCGCTCCTCGCAGACCGTGTTCCGCTATTCGGCCGAGCTGGCGGACGGCATCGATCCGGACATCCTGCAGCACGCGCTCGACCATGCCATCGCCCAGTTCCCGAGCTTCAACGTGCACCTGCTCAACGGCATGTTCTGGCATTACCTCGAACAGTCAGACGGCCGGCCGCTGGTGGAGCCGGAACATCTGCCGATATGCTCGCGACTGCATTACGGGCCCAAAAGCATGCTGTTCCGCGTAAGCTATTTCCGCAATCGTGTCAATCTCGAGGTCTCGCACATCATTTCGGACGGTCGCGGCGCCATCAACCTGTTCAAGTCGCTGCTGCACGCCTACATCGCCGAGCGATACGACGTGCCGGGCGTGCCTTCGGATTACGACGGTTCGGATAGCGACAAAGCCGAAAACAGCTTCGACAAATACTACGAGAAAGACAAGGCCGGCGCTGCGCCAGGCACGAAGATCTACCGGCTGGCCGGCCCCATCGACCGGGCCGCGCCTACGTTCATGGAATACCACGTCAGCGCCAGCAAGGTGCTTGGTGCAGCGCATCAGTGCGGAGTGAGTCTCACCTCCTACCTCATCGCCGCGATACTGTGCGCGATTCGCGACGTCATGCCCTCGCGCGCCCGCAATCGCGCGATTCGCGTGGATATTCCGGTCGACTTGCGCGCCTTCTTCAGGTCGGAGACCGTGCGCAACTTCTACGGCATGACTTACGTGGCGTACACGCCGGCCGAAATCGAAGCCGATGAGGACTCCGCGAAAACTTCCGCAACAAGCCCAGACGCAGCCGGCGACGGGCCAGCAGTCCGCCGCCCGCACCCGCGCACGGCAACGGTATGGGTGGATTGCTGACCGATGAGCCGTTGGCCGACATCGCCCGCCATGTGCAGGAGCAGCTCGGCCATGCCACCAGTCGCGAGCGCGTCGAATCGCATATGAACCGCATGATTGCGCTGGAAAAGAATCCGGTGCTGCGTCTTGCGCCCTCCCCTGCCAAGGACTGGGTGCTGGAGCTGGCCCGGTTCATCGCCGACCGCGAGACCACGACCACCGTCTCGAACCTTGGCCGAGTCACCTTGGACGAACGACTCGCGCGCCATGTACGTTCGGTGAGCTTCCTCACCACACCGGCCAGCCTGAATTTCACGGTCTGCTCGTTCGGCGACGACCTGAGCATCGGCATCTCCACCATCTACCATGATCTGAACGTCATCAAGAACCTGTGTCGGATTCTCGCCGCGCAGGGCATCAGCGGCCGTATGAACATCGCTGGCGTGCATGTGGAGAAAGGAGCGTCGGCATGAAGCATTGCGATGCCTGCACCGTCGATTTCACCGGCGATATGGCCCGTTGCCCGCTCTGCCAGAACGAATTGCGCGGCGAGGCCTCCCCCGCCGCATTCCCCGCGCAGCAGATCTATCTGCGTCCGAGGCGTTTGGCGGTGGAAATCATCACGTTTGTAACCGGCGCGATTTTGCTGCTGCATGGCTTCTTCAGCTATCTGTTTTCGTGGCCGATACCGATTGCCAGTGCATCGGCGGCCGCGCTGATCATCAGCGTGCTGTTCATCAATAGTGCGATTCTGCACGTGCCGCGGCCGCTTCGCCTCATGTTTCGATATTTCTATATCATGCTGGCGATTGCGCTGGTCTGGTTTGTGGCGACGATGAATCATGTCGTCACCATGTTCGTCATACCGATCACGTGTCTGGTTTCGCTGGTCTTTGACGTGGTGCTGCTTATCGTGCTGCGGGCCAAGGCCATTGACGAGTACGCCAAGTATCTGGCGTTCGACATCGTCGCTGGTCTGATGCCTCTGACGTTCATTCCGCTCGGCTGGGCTCCGTGGGATGTACTGGTGATGGTCAGCGGGCTGGTCTCCCTGCTGGTGCTGCTCGGCCTGCTCGTCTTCGCCCGCCGTCAGCTCTTCTCGGAATTCGGCAAACAGTTCTCGGCCTGATTGCCTCGTGCGCTCAATCGCCCGACTTAGGATGGAAACCATGAGCGAACATGTGGAGCATGGGTTTGGGCCGGTGTGGGATGGCGAGTCCCGGGTTTTGATTTTGGGATCGATGCCGAGTCCGAAATCCCGAGCGGCGGCGTACAGCCGAGGCGAGCATCCGCGAGAGCGGCAGCAGGTAGAGGAAGGTCGCGGCGGCCAGGCTGAGTGTGGGCGCGTTGATGGTGGCAAGCGGCACGGCACCGGCGATCGACCAAGGAATCAGCGGAGCGATCACCACGGCACTGTCTTCCAAATCGATAGCTTGTGCGGAGCGTTCGGATTCGTCGTCGCCGTACAGCCCACCGCACAACTGGTGAGTGAGCATGATGGTGAGGGTTTGGTTGCAGGCGAGCGCCGCCGCGCAAGTCGCGGTAATCATGGTGGCACCACATGCGCCGATGCGATGACCGAGCATCTCGATGACCTGCTGCAGCCGAGCAAGCATCCGCGTCTCGGCAAAAATGCCGGCGTAGGCGGAGGAGATACAGACAGTGGCCATCACAGTGAGCATGGAGAGGATGCCGCCGCCGTCCAGGAGTGCGGCCACCTGCGGATTTTGCGCATGGTAACCGAAAATAAGCAGCCGCAACAGTTCTGCCCATTCCATGTGCTGCACGCCCACGCATACCGCGACCGAGGCGGCAATGCTGGCGAGCATAAGCAGCCGAACATCCACACGCAGCAACGCCAACACGATGACCAGTAATGCTGGAACTAGGGTAAGCCAATGCAAATCGAAGGCCGATGAGAACAATCCGCCGATATCGGTTATGCTGCTTGCGTTGGTTGAAACAGCCGCTCTAGCCGAGCCAGCCGAGCCAGCCGTAGCAGCCGCACTAGCCGCACCAAATCCGGAACCACCGCTCGCGCACAGCCACTCCACCACCGCAGCCGCAACGTATACCACACAACTCAGCACAAACGGCACCGCACCCGTGCGCAGCATGCGGGCAATAGTATTGAACAGGTTCGTATGCGTAAGCTGTTTGACCAGCAAGGCACTGGTGGAAACCGGCGAACAACGATCGCCCACATAGACGCCCGCAAGAATCGCGCCACCGAGCATCACCGGGTTCGCCTGCATCGACAATCCCAACGACATGCAGATGGTGCCCATAGTCGCCGCACTGGCGAACGACGACCCGACCAGCACCGACATCGCCGAGCACAGTAGAAACGACAGCGGAATCACCGTGGCGGCGTGAATCACCGCGGTCGAATGGGCCACGATGAAGGCGATGGTCCCGCTGGCCCGCCACAGCGAGGTCAGTACGCCGATGAGCACGAAGGCACCACCACGGTCCCCGCGGACCGTACGCTGCCGGCCGCACGGCTCGCCATCGCGCGCAACGAGCACCGGCGAACCAGCCCATACCCCATGAACAGCAGCACACCAACGAACAGCGCGGGAATAATCGACCAGCCGAGGGCGACGCTGGCAAACAGCACCGCACAGAACAGCAACATCGTGCCCGCTTCCAGCATGCGATCCTCTCCTCTTCCGGCTACAGCCTCATCTCAGATTCCATCTCATGACCCGCAGTCGCAAACATCAACGCTATTCGCACGAGCCATGACCTAAGATAACAGGAGAAATACAGACTAAACTGATATCTATTACAGGTTTAATACTGTGGCATTGATTCGCGCCACGACACGTCATACACACACCACGCAAACGCCATACACACGGGAGTATCGCCATGAACTTTCTCAGCATCGAATACTTCGCCGCCGTGGCCTCGGAACATAGCTTCAGCAAGGCGGCGAAACGGTTGGGGATCACGCAGCAGACGCTGAGTGCGAACATCGCCGCCCTAGAGCGGGAGCTCGGATGCACGCTTTTCGTACGCCATGTGCCGCTCGAATTGACCTATGCCGGCACGGTGTTCGCGCGATATGCGCAGCGATTCCGCCGCGATCGCGATGCACTTGGCCAAGAAATGCGCGACATCGCCGGCGATCAGGCCGGCGTGCTGCGCGTGGGTGTTGCCTACACGCGCAGCCGGGCGATCATGCCGCCGATTGTGAAGGCGATGCAACGTGACTGCCCGAATATCATCGTTGAACTCATTGAGGGCCGCAACGATCAGATTCAACAATGGCTGGCGAACGGCGATCTTGATCTGGCGGTGGCGGACTTCGCCGGGAAACCGGCCGGCATCGAACTTATGGATTTCTATAACGAGCGCATGGTGCTGGTCCTCGCACAATCACTGTGGATGGATTTGGCCGCTACCGGTGGCGCGGCGAATGGCCAAGTCGATGCCGTCAGAACCGCGCCGGACGAGCGCGCCATTGCCGCAGGTGACCTTTCCTCACTGGAGCATTGCCCGTTTCTCCTAGGCAGCCCACAAGATATTGACGGACGCATTGCCGATCTGCTGTTCCGCCGTGCCGGTTTTGAGCCGAAAGTCACAGCCCGTTCGGATAACGTACTGACTCTGCTGGAACTGTGCCATTACGGCATGGGTGCCTGCCTATGCCCGGAGCGGTTCCTGCCAGCGCTGCTTGACGGCGAACGGTTGCGTACTTTGCGCGTGCTGGATTGCGGCCCGGATACCGCATATGCCATTCAGTTCGGCGTTCCGGCCACATCGTATCGGTGGAGCGTCATTGATGATTTCATTCGTTGCGCCCGCGAAGTCACCACCGGCGTGTCGCAATAGCCGCCAACTTGCGTTCAAGTGGGGTTGAACTGTTTCAATAAGAATTGTTAGCGTTCACGCCGGCCATGAAGAGACGACGGTGACGATTGATTATCAAGGAGCACACATGAAGTATCGCAGCGTTGGCAAGTCGGGACTGAAGATCAGCGAGGTCGCACTGGGCAGCTGGGTCACGGATCTCAAGGGCACGGCGGCTGAGGACGTGGCCAAGGAGACCGTGAAGCTCGCCTACGATTCCGGCGTCAACTTCTTCGACTGCGCGGACGCCTATTCTGGCGGCGCGGCCGAACGCTTCCTCGGCAAGACGCTGAAGCAGTACCCGCGTAAGGAACTCGTCATCTCCAGCAAGGTCTACTTCCCCACCGGCGAAGGCGTGAACGACCGCGGCCTGTCCCGCAAGCACATTTTCGAGAGCATCGACCAGACGCTGAAGAACATGCAGACCGATTATCTGGACATGTACTTCTGCCACCGTTTTGACGAGACCACCGACCTTACCGAGACCTTGCGCGCGATGAGCGACCTGGTCGCCCAAGGCAAGGTGCTGTACTATGGCGTTTCCGAGGAGTGGGGTTCGGCTCGCCTTGAAGAGGCCCAGCGCATCATCGACCGCTACAACCTGTACCCGATCACCGTGGTTCAGCCGCAGTACAACCTAAACGACCGTTACATCGAGCATGAGATCATGGGCACCTGCCGCAAGCTCGGCATCGGCATCACCACATTCTCCCCGCTCGCGCAGGGTCTGCTGACCGGCAAGTACCGCAAGGGCCAGCCGCTGCCGGCCGGCTCGCGCGCCACCTGGCAGTCCGACCACCAGATCAACGATCTGCTGACCGATGAGAACCTCGACAAGGTCGAGCAGCTGCGCAAGGTGGCCGACGAGCTCGGCACGAACCTGCCGGTGCTTTCCATGGCATGGATCCTGCAGCACCCGGAGATCAGCTGTGTGATCGCCGGCGCCTCCAAGCCCAGCCAACTGGAGAACAACATGAAGGCCGCGGGCTTTGTGATTCCGGCTGACGCGATGGCCGAAATCGACAAGATCACCGGCTTCCACCGCTTCGAACGTCACGTAGGCTGACGAATCTGAGACTTCCTCCAACGAGAGCGATTGTCAAGCGCCGAAATCGGTATCGCCTTGGGCTTCGGCCTGAGCGATGGCGGTTTCGGCGTTTTTTGCTGTTTGCTCGATGACTTGGTTGTAGCCGGTCAGGGCCGCGAACGGCATGAACTGCGCGGCCCGCTGGTGGCGGGACATGTGCGGATGCTTGCGCGACTGATGGTGTGGCAGGTTGATGATGTCGTCGTACGCACGGGTCTCTTGCAGGGTCATGCGCGATGGCCTCCGATCTGACGGTTGCGGTCCTGACCGGTGGCACCGTCTTCCATGTCCATGGCTTTGATGACGGCGTTGCGGCCGAATTTACGTTTCACATCCAGCAGCGCACGCTGGATATCATGCTCTCCATCTTTTTCGCTGGTGGAATCGGATCCATACGATTGGGCCCCGTCATCACCGAACAAGTCGAGCTGTTCATAGCGTTTGCCGGCGGCCAGCTCCTCCGGAGTGGCCACATCATCGGCGATGACGGTCAACCGCCTCACAAGCAAGCGTGAATCCACAATGCGCTCGTACAACATCGTCATAGCCTCACGAATACGTGCCGACGACGAGGTGAAATCACCCAAACCAATCGACCCGACCGCGCTCTTGGGCACCTTGCGCCCAAATCGGTCGATGGTCACCGGCCCTTGATAGCTTTTCGCCGCCCGCTCAGCGGCACGTTTCATCGCATAATCAGCGCACGAATCGAGCTTTGACGAATCAAGACTGCCGATGTCATAGCCGACGGCGAGCGTCAGTCGGTTCGTCAGCACGCTTTTATCGACCAGATCGAGGGCCAGCGCATCAGCCATCTCCTTGGTGATCAGCCGGGCCGTGGCATAGTCGGCGGGGCCGGTGAGCACCTGCCCACTGCTAATGCTGTGCGCACCTGGCTCATAGGATCGGATATCCGCGATTTCGCACGGCTCCCAGCCCCACGCATGGTCGATGAGCAGTTCGGCATTGACACCGAACATGCGATACAGCAGGTCTTCGTTGTAGTAATCCGAAGCACGACCCACCGAGCATCGGGCGATATCGCCCATGGTCATCAGTCCGGCATGCTCGAGCTTCTTGGCATAGCCGCGCCCAACCCGCCAAAAATCGGTGAGCGGACGATGATCCCAAAGCAGCCGACGATATGACATTTCATTCAGTTCGGCCACGCGCACGCCGTCCTTGTCGGCGGGCATGTGCTTGGCGACGATATCCATGGCGACTTTGGCCAGATACATGTTGGAGCCGATGCCGGCAGTGGCGGTGATGCCGGTTTTGGTGAGGATTTCGCGCACGATGGTTCGCGCCATCGCATGCGGCCCCATACCCAGCGAGCGCAGATATGGCGTGGCGTCGATGAACACCTCGTCAATCGAGTAGACATGGATGTGCTCGGGTGCGGCGTATTTGAGGTAGATGCCATATATTTGCCCGCTGATTTCCAGATAGTGCGCCATGCGCGGCTTGGCGATGACCATCGAGGCTTTGAGCCCCGGCGAGCGTTCCAGGTCGCACGCATCGCAGGACTCCCCGATTAATCGGCCGCCGGGAGCATGGACCGCGCGCTCGATGTTGACTCCATTCAGGCGCTGTTTTACCTCAAACAGCCGCGCACGGCCAGGAATGCCATAGTTCTTCAGCGAGGGTGAGACCGCCAAACATATTGTCTTATCGGTGCGGGTTTCATCGGCCACCACCAGATGCGTGGTCAACGGGTCGAGCCCACGAGCCACGCACTCCACCGAGGCATAGAAGGACTTGAGATCAATGGCAATATAGGTATGCTCGCGTTGCGTCGATACCGTTCCGCTGCCCATCGCCATCACCTCCTTACCACCGCTGGCCCGACCAGCATATCAACACAGTCGAACATTTGTTCGATGCAACATGCCTGTTCGAAGCTGCCGAAGTCGACGCACGCAACGCGCCCAAGCACGCTCTTCACCCACGCCACACGCGCAGCGGCGGAGCAGCGGCATGCATGCGTACCATGGGGAATATGAAGAAAAGCATTACAGCAGACAGCGATTTTGCAGCGTGGGCGGCAGCCCGATCCCAGAAGACGAATCGATCACTGGCAGGAGCCCGACTCGCGATTCCGGAGCACAGAAGCATGCCGAAATCAAGTCTCAGGCCCAGCAATGGGGCATGACCGTCGAAGATGCCACGATGACCGACGAGCACAACGAGGAATTCCTATGCGACGGCACACAAAGCATCGATTCCATCACCGATATGCGCAAGGCAAGCGGACTGGAGGCAATGGAGTACGCGGAACAGCACATGCCGGTATTACGCGACACCATGGATAGCCTCACCACTCGCGTCGATTTCTCAGGCATTCGTATTGCCGTCTGTCTGATACTGGAGCCAAAGACCGCGATTCTGCTGCGCAAGCTTAAGGCCGCCGGCGCAATCGTCGGCGTATATTGCGGCCCGGATTCCACGGATCCCCGAGTGGCGGAACAGCTGCGCCGGGAAGGAATCACGGTCGAATCCAGCCGAGACTGGACCGCGGAACAGGCGCACGAGGCGGCCCTGCACCTGCTGGACGAAATACAGCCGGACATCATCATCGACGATGGTGCCAGCTTCGCCCGTCTCGCTTCGCTCGAACGCCCCGAACTCACGGCGAACCTCATTGGAGTGGCCGAGGAAACGACCAGCGGCGTACGCGCGTTCCAGCAGATGCAGGAAGCGGGAGCCCTCACCTACCCGGTCGTAGCCGTTAACGACAGTGTGCTGAAAACCGGATTCGACAACGCCCACGGCACTGGGGAGACATGCGTGACCACCATGCAGCGCATTCTCGGCGAGCATGCATTCGACGGTAAGAACGTCACCGTCATCGGCTACGGCCCGGTCGGCCAAGCTTCGCACGGCGCATTCGCGCGCTTGGCGCCGAAGTCACCATCTGCGATATCGATCCAGTGGCTTCACTCAAAGCGGTGTTCGACGGCTTCGCCGCACAAGACATTGACGAGGCACTCCCTTGCGCGGATATGGTGGTGTCCGCCACTGGCGTGAGACATACGGTCACACTTGAGCACATGCGCGCAATGCACGAGGGCGCGGCGCTCGCAGTGATCGGCGGCATCGCCAACGAAATCGCCTTGGACGAGGTAAGCGACTTCACCCCACAGGTCAACAGGGACACCGTGCAACTCAATGTTCCCGACGGACCAACGCTCACGCTAATCGCCGACGGCGATGGCGTGAACTACACGGTGGGAGGCGGCAATCCAATCGAGATCATGGATCTGAGCTTCGCCGTACAGGCCAGCGCCGTCGCATATCTTCTGGAACATCGAGGCACACTGGATCACACGCTTATCAGACTTGACGCAGCGACCGACCAGCGCATCGCCGCCAGCGCGCTCAAGGCGCGCGGATACCGAGCCAGCCATGCCGTGGAGGACAACGGCTACAATTGGCGACTGACCAGATTCGCGGAAAACGACCGAGAGAACGCCGACCGATAGCCATAGACACGGCACCGAACACAACGCAGCGAGGAGAATATGACCGACAACACCTGGCCGACCGTCGATACCGAGCTTATCGATGATGTGACACTGTATTCCGCCAAACTCATCATCCCCGTGACGGGCCCCGTCATCATCGATGGCGCAGTTGCCATACATGGCGACCGCGTGGTTCATGTAGGTAAACGCCGCTGGGTGCTGAAGGCGCTGAAGCAGGAAATGACGGCTCACGGCACCATCCATGAACGGCATTGGGATGGGGTGCTCACCCCCGGATTGATCAACGCGCACACTCATCTGCAGTACAGCGGCATGGTGCAGGTCGGGCAAGGCACCTACGATCGGTTCCGCGCCTGGGAACTGGCATTCAACGAGGTGTACGCCGAGGCGCAGAAGACCCAGCCATGGAAGCAGTGGGCCGAGGACGGCGCTCGCCAGATGGTCGAATCGGGAACGACGGCCGCCGCAGACATCGTCACCGATTTGGACGCCGCCGGCGCGCTGGCTTCGCAGGGCATGCACGGCATCGCTTATTGGGAGGTAATGGCTGGCACAACGCCGAATGGATGGAAAAGGGCCGCACTGAGCTCATCCGGCAGTTGCGCCGGATGAACGAGGAGCAGCTGCCAAACCTCGGCATCAGCCGCATGCTCCGTATACGCTGGAGTCCGAACCGTTCGTTGATCTTCCAGACATTGCTCGTCAGCTGAACATGCGACTGCATATCCATCTGGCGGAGACCCCGCTCGAGGCCGGCACTTATCCGCCGGTGCTCACCACTTATTCGGCGGCCGACTGGAGTGACCACGATTGGGAAAGCTACCGGCAGCTCAAGGAAGTGGGCAAAGGCGCCTCCGCCATCCAGTTCGTCGATCAGCTTGGCTCGCTTGGACCGGATGTGCACATTGCACACGGCGTGTGGGCCAATGGCGAGGATCGGCGTATTCTACGTCAGCGCGGCGTGGGCGTGGCCTTGTGCCCCCGATCGAATCGCATTACCAACACCGGCAAAGATGCACCGGTGCGCGAATACCTCGAGGAAGGCAATCTGGTAAGCGTGGGCACCGATTCGCTCTCCAGCACGCCGACCCTCGATCTGCTTGATGATGTGTCGATGCTTTACGACCTGGCCCGCGAACAAGGCTATGCCAGCGACGATCTGACACATCGCCTGATTCGTATGATGACGCTGGGCGGCGCCGCCTCCATGGGCATGCACGTGGGCCGCAACCGCATTGGACAAATCAACGCGGGCGCATTGGCTGATTTCGCGTTCTTCGACATCCCCGTCGACACATCATCTCCGGCCGGCATCGAAGAAACGCTGGAAACACTGGTGAGGCACGGCGCAGGCACGAACCGAGCACGGTGATATCCGGGCGCGAAGCTACAACAACGCCTGGTGACACCGCTGACCTGACCTGATATCAAGAAGCCAAAAACCAGCAAACCCGCCAAGAACAGGAGATCTCATTATGAGCGTCGCTTTGCAAGACATGAGTCCATACGCCCGGTCCATAGTGGAACGCCTTGGACTGGAAACCCACCCCGAAGGCGGCTGGTACACGCGTGACTGGCAATCCCCGCACACGGATGAGCCTCAAGCCGACCGCTATCGTCACTGATTACTTCCTGCTGCCCGAGGGAGATGCCAGCGCCTGGCATAAGGTCGATGCGGATGAGGTCTGGCTGTGGCATGGCCCGGCATCGGTCAAACTGGAGCTCGGCGGCAGCGACGAGACTCCGGAATCCGACGAATCCAAGCGAACCGTAATCACCTTGGTTCCGGCATCACCACCGATCAGGCCGACGTAACCGTATCGGGACATGCGGTCGTACCGGCTGGCGTCTGGCAGCGCACAGTGCCAGGCCAGGGCGATGCGCTGGTCTCCTGTGTGGTCAGTCCGGGATTCGTATTCGACGGCTTCACACTCGAACAGTGAACGCCATTTCGCTCTGCGCCAATATGAGATATCCGTCCGCTTACGCGCCAGATTGCGCGGCTCTAGTCGGCCATAAGCAATGGCGATAGCCAGCATCCGAAAATATCGATGTTTTGTAACCCAATAGCCATACAATTGGCGCGAATGCATCAAGCACGGTTTGAACCGTGTGCATGACGAACACTTGAGGAGAGGAAACCCATGTTCAATAAGCGACACATCGTCCGTACCATTGCGGCCACCGTCAGCATCCTGGCTCTGTCGTTCACCGCAGCCTGCGGTTCCGGCCAGTCCACCGCATCCAATTCCACCGATTCGGACGACATCACCCAGCAGACGTACAAGCCGGGCAAGCTGACCATCGCCACCGGACAGCCGGCCTACGAGCCGTGGGTTATGAACGACAAGCCGGAAAGCGGTGAGGGCTACGAGGCGGCCGTCGCCTACGCAGTGGCCGACAAGCTCGGTTTCAAGAAGAGCGACGTGGTGTGGACCCGCACCGCATTCGACACCGCCATCGCTCCCGGCGCCAAGGACTGGGATTTCAACATCCAGCAGTTCGGCATCACCGACGAGCGCAAGAAGGCCGTTGACTTCTCGTCCAGCTACTACAACGACAGCCAGTCCGTCGTGGTCAAGAAAGACAGCAAGTTCGCCAACGCCACCAAGGTATCCGATCTGAAGGATGCGACCGTGGGCGTCATGGTCGGCACCCTTGCCTACGACTACGCCAAGGCGAACATCAAGGACGACATCCAGACGTTCAATGATGATGCCGCACTGGCTCAGGCACTTGACGCCGGTCAGATCGACGCACTGGTCACCAGCACCGTGGAATGCGTGTACATGGTGCAGTCCGAGCAGGTCAAGGACGCCAAGGTGCTCGGCCGTCTGCCTGACTCCGAAGACAAGAGCGGCATGGGCATCGTGCTGCCGAAGGATTCCAAGCTGACTGCAGCCGTGACCAAGGCAGTGGATGACCTGAACGCCGACGGCACCATCAAGAAGCTTCAGGACAAGTGGCTGGCCGAGTACACCACCGACCTGACCGAACTGAAGAAGTAAGTGAAGTAGGCTTACATCATAAGGTCACAACACCTTGGCCGGGCGCTGCGGGAATTTTCCTGTGGCACCCGGCCATCCCGGCATTCAGGAAGCGAGCGACATTCATCACATGACCGCAGCACCAACCGAAACCAGGCAGCACAATGCCCCTGACGGACATGAGGTAAGTCAGGTCGAGCTCGAACGACGCCAATATCGTGTTCATCAGCAAATTCAATCGACGATTACCAGTCTGATCAGCACCATTGTGTTCGTGGTGGTCATCGTCATCGGCTTGAAGCTCTCCCCCGGCTGGCCACGAGTCAAGGAGACCTTCTTCTCCGGCGAATACTTCGTCAAATCGTTTCCCCATGTGCTTGACGGCCTATGGCTCAACATCCGCGTTCTGCTCGTCGCAGTGGTCGGCGTGGCGATTCTGAGCACGCTGATCGCGCTGGTGCGCACCAGCCGCTCCCCTATTCTGTTCCCGCTGCGTATCCTGGCATTGATCTACACGACTGTGATGCGCGGCGTGCCTATTATCGTCGTGCTGTATCTAATCGGTTTCGGCATTCCCGGCCTAGGCTTGTTCGGCCGTATCGATCCCTCGGTACTCGGCACCATTGCAGTGGTAATGGGATACAGCGCCTACGTCTCCGAGGTGCTGCGTGCCGGTTTTAACGACGTACATCCTTCTCAGCGAGCCTCGGCCCGCTCGTTGGGCCTGACCTCCGGCCAGTCGACCCGACTGATCGTCATTCCTCAGGCATTGCGCAAAGTGGCGCCCGCACTGATGAATGACTTCATCTCCATGCAAAAGGACGTCGGCCTGATTTCCGTGCTGGGTGCGGTGGATGCCGTGCGCGCCGCACAGATCGACGTGGCCAGCACCTACAACTTCACGCCGTATGTGGTCGCCAGCCTGCTGTTCATCCTGATGAGCGTGCCGTTCATCCTGCTGAACGACTGGTACACGGAACGTCTGCGTAAGCGCGAACTCAGCGGAGGAACGGTATGAGCGAAATGACCAATATCACCACCGAGGCGAGTGACTCCCCCGTGAGCAACAAGACGGTGCTGCGTCTTGATGACGTGCGCAAATCCTTTGGAAACACGCAGGTGCTGCGTGGCATTTCCTTTGACATTCACCAACATGAGGTGGTGGCTTTGCTGGGGCCTTCCGGTTCGGGCAAATCCACATTGATGAAATGCGTCAACCTGCTTGAACAGGTCGATGACGGCCAGATTTGGCTGGGCAATACCGATATCACCGACCCGCGTGCCGACCAGGACAAGATTCGCGCACGTATCGGCGTGGTGTTCCAGCAGTTCAACCTCTTCCCCCACATGTCGGTGCTCAGGAACGTGACCCTTGCCGCAATCAAGGTTCACCACTGGAGCAAGGATCGCGCCGAAACCCGCGCTATGGAACTGCTTGAACGCATCGGCATGCGCGATAAAGCCAGTGCCTACCCCGATCAGCTCTCTGGCGGCCAGCAGCAGCGCGTGGCGATTGCGCGCGCACTGATGACCGACCCGGAACTGCTGCTGCTTGACGAGATCACATCCGCTCTTGATCCGATGCTGGTCGGCGAAGTGCTCAACATGGTTGCCGAGTTAAAGGCCCAAGGCACCACAATCCTCATGGCCACGCACGAAATGAGCTTCGCCCACGAAGCGGCCGACCGCATCGTACTGCTCCGTCACGGCGTCATCGCCGAGAACGGCACACCCTCCGAGGTGATGGACGAGTCGCAGGATCCCGAGACCATCGAGTTCTTCAGCCATTTCAGGCACTGAGACGAAGCCGAAGAACAAACACCGGATTCATACGACGAAAGGCCAAAATCCTAAGCCACTATTCATACTCAACTGATCTGGTGCTTAAACCGCGTCCGCGAACCCCAACAAGTTCCACCACCCACAACACGCGATGTAGCCGCCGATTGGTAGGGTTGGCAGATAGTTAATCCCCTGTTTGAAAAAGGAGCTTTGGCTTGTCGGCTGAACTCGAAGACATTCATGAGGAATGTGGCATCTTCGGCGTATGGGGCCACCCCGACGCCTCACGACTCACCTATTTTGGCCTGCACGCGCTGCAGCATCGCGGTCAGGAAGGTGCCGGCATCGTCTCCAACGATAACGGTCATCTCATCGGTCATCGCGGACTCGGCCTGCTCACCCAGGTGTTCGGCGATGAGCGCGAAATCGAACGACTGAAGGGCAATTGCGCCATCGGCACGTGCGTTACGCAACGGCCGGCTCGGGCACCACGGACAACATCCAGCCGTTCATCTTCCGCTTCCATGACGGCGACGTGGCTCTGTGCCATAACGGCAACCTGACGAACTGCCCGTCACTGCGCCGCAAGCTTGAAGACGAAGGCGCCATCTTCCATTCGAACTCCGACACCGAAGTGCTGATGCACTTGATTCGCCGTTCGATGCAGCGCACCTTTATGGACAAGCTCAAGGAAGCGCTCAACACGGTGCATGGCGGTTTCGCCTACCTGCTGATGACCGAAGACGCCATGATCGGCGCACTCGACCCGAACGGCTTCCGCCCGCTCTCCCTCGGCAAGATGAAGAACGGCGCCTACGTGCTCGCCTCCGAAACCTGCGCACTGGATGTCGTCGGCGCCGAGCTGGTGCGCAACATTCGCCCGGGCGAAATCGTGGTGGTCAACGATCACGGCTACAAGATCGTGCAGTACACCAACAACACGCAGCTGGCCATCTGCTCGATGGAATACATCTACTTCGCACGCCCGGATTCCGATATCTATGGCGTCAATGTGCACTCCGCCCGCAAGCGCATGGGCGCACGTCTCGCCGCCGAATCCCCGGTGGAGGCCGATATGGTTATCGGCGTGCCGAACTCCTCATTGTCCGCCGCATCCGGCTATGCGGAAGCAGCAGGCCTGCCCAACGAAATGGGCCTAATCAAAAACCAGTATGTGGCCCGCACCTTCATTCAGCCCACGCAGGAACTGCGCGAGCAGGGTGTGCGTATGAAGCTCTCTGCTGTGCGCAGCGTGGTTAAAGGCAAGCGCGTTATCGTTATCGATGATTCCATCGTGCGCGGCACCACGTCCAAGCGCATCGTGCAGCTGCTCAAGGAAGCCGGCGCCGCTGAAGTGCATATGCGCATCAGCTCCCCGCCGCTGAAGTACCCTTGCTTCTATGGCATTGATATCTCCACCACCAAGGAACTCATCGCAGCCAAGATGAGCGTGGAGGAAATCCGCGAATACATCGGCGCGGATTCCTTGGCCTACCTTTCGCTCGACGGTCTGGTCGAATCCATCGGACTGAACGCCGACGCCCCATACGGTGGCCTGTGCGTCGCCTACTTCAACGGCGACTACCCCACTGCGCTCGACGACTACGAGGCCGACTTCCTGAAGTCCCTCACGCCCGAGGACCGTGTGCGTCTGCCTGAATTCGCGCTGTACAAGAGCAAGTACATCGGCAACGAGTACAACACCGTGCAGCCGGACGCCGAATAGCTCACCACCAATCCGCTCAATAACAATTCTTTGAACCAGAGGCGCTTGCCTCCCCTCAGTCGGCTTTGCCGACAGCTCCCCTCCAGAGGGGAGCCAAATAGGTAGAAAGACCAACCAAATGCCAAAAGCATATGAGAACGCCGGCGTGAGCGTCGAAGCCGGGTACGAAGTCGTCAAGCGCATCAAGTCGCACGTGGCCCGCACGAACCGCCCCGGCGTGGTCGGCGGCATCGGCGGCTTCGGCGGCCTGTTCGATCTGGCCTCCTTGGGCTACAAGGAGCCGGTTCTCATCTCCGGCACCGACGGCGTGGGCACCAAGCTCATGGTCGCCAAGCTGGCCAATAAGCACGACACCATCGGCATCGACTGCGTGGCCATGTGCGTCAACGACATCGCCGCCCAGGGCGCCGAGCCGTTGTTCTTCCTTGACTACATCGCCTGCGGCAAGAACGACCCGGCACTGCTTGAGCAGGTCGTGGCCGGTGTGGCCGACGGCTGTATACAGGCCGGTTCCGCGCTGGTCGGCGGCGAAACCGCCGAAATGCCGGGCATGTACGACGAAGACGAATACGATCTCGCCGGATTCTCGGTCGGCGTTGCCGAAAAGTCCGCCATCGTGGACGGTTCCACCATCGCTGAAGGCGACGTGCTCATCGGCCTGCCCTCCACCGGCGTACACTCCAATGGCTTCTCCCTGGTGCGCAAGGCCCTGTTCGAGCAGGCCGGCTACACCGTGGACACCGAACTCGACGAGCTGGGCGGCGAAAAGCTCGGCGACGTGCTGCTCACCCCCACCAAGATCTACGTCAAGGCCCTCTCTCCCCTGTTCAAGGCGGGCGTGGTCAAAGGCGTGGCCACATCACCGGCGGCGGCTTCATCGAGAACATCCCGCGCATGATTCCGGACGGCTTGGCCGCCGAAATCGAGCTCGGCACCTGGCCCGTGCTCCCGATCTTCGACGTGCTGGAGAAGGCCGGCAACATCGATCATAAGGAGATGTACAACATCTTCAACATGGGCATCGGCATGGTGCTGGCCATCGACCCCGCTCGCAAGGACGAGGCGCTGAAGCTGCTCGCCGACAACAACGAGCCCGCCTACGTGCTCGGCCAGATCGCAGCCGACACCACCGGCACGCAAATCGTACTGAAGTAACTCGCTTTCCGCAGGAAAGGAACAACATGGGTCAGAAAGTATTGGTTATCGGCTCCGGCGCGCGCGAGCACACCATTGCCTACACGCTGCTCAAGGCACCGAGCATCGACGAAGTACCGTGGCTCCCGGCAACCCGGGCATGCTCAAGGACGGTATCCACACCACGCAGCTGAGCCAGTCGAATCACGCCGCACTTATCGAATTCGTGAAGAACAATGGTTATGACTGGGTGTTCGTAGGCCCGGAAGTCCCGCTGATCGAAGGCATCGTGGACGATTTCGCCGCCGCCGGCATCAAGCGTTCGGCCCGTCCAAGGCCGCCGCCCAGATTGAAGCTCCAAGGACTTCGCCAAGCAGCTCATGGACCGACACAACATCCCGACCGCCCAATACAAGACCTTCAGCGATCTCGAGATGGCGCAGGACTACGTACACGAGCACGGTGCCCCGATTGTCATCAAGCCGACGGTCTGGCGGCAGGCAAGGGCGTGACCGTGGCCATGGACGAGCACACCGCCCAGCGTGCGCTTGAAGACATCTTCATCGACCATCGCTTCGGCTCCGCCGGTGCCAAGGTCGTTATCGAGGACTTCCTGGACGGCCAGGAATTCTCCCTGATGAGCTTTGTCAACGGCACCGATTTCTGGCCGATGCCCATCTCCCAGGATCACAAGCGCGCCCACGATGGCGACGAGGGTCCGAACACCGGTGGCATGGGTGCCTACAGCCCGGTGCCGCAGATTCCGCAGTCCGTGGTCGACGAGGCCATCGAGAAAATCGTGCGCCCCACCGTCGAAGGCATGGCCGAGGAAGGTACGCCATTCACCGGCATCCTGTACGCCGGTCTGATCGCCACCGCCGACGGCCCGAAGGTCATCGAATTCAACGCCCGCTTCGGCGACCCGGAAACCGAAGTCGTGCTCCCGAAGCTCACCTCCGACCTCGGTGCCGGCATCTCCGCCATTCTCGACGGCGAAACCCCCGAATTCACCTGGATGAGTCCAACGCCACCCTCGGCGTGGTCATCGCCTCCAACGGCTACCCGGAGAACGTCATCAAGGGTGCCCGTGTGCCCGAAATCGAAGTCGACGAGGATTCGCACGTCTACTACGCCGGTGTCGCCTCTGACGAGCACGGTAACCTTGTGGCCAACTCTGGCCGCGTGCTGCTCGTCGAAACCTCCGCTCCGGACATCAAGTCCGCCCAGGACAAGGTCTACGCAATCATCGACAAGCTCGAGCTGCGCGGACTGTTTTACCGCCACGACATCGGCTTCAAAGCCCTGAAGTAACAGAAGCGACGCATCTGCTGCAGATTTTTGGCCCGGTAGCCATGTCAATCGATTGACGTGGCTACCGGGCCAGATTTTTCTGTCCCGGTAGCCGATTTCGGCTCTTTTTCGCAAACCAGGACAGCTGAACCCCTCGAATATAGGAATATTTGAAATTCCCTTCCATACGAAACCGCACTATTCCGCCATTTTCGTAATACGCGGACGATACTTCCGGCGTCAGTTTTGTCCCGGTAAGCAAAAATGACCCGAAATCAAATACTAGGACAGAAAAATCTGGCCCGGTACACGAATCAATCGATTGACGTAATTACCGGGACAGCGAACGTCACTATGACAACGCCATCACCCAATATCAGCGAGCGATATCACGCTAGCTGAATTTGGCGATGATGTCGAACAGTTTGGCCTCGGCTTCATTGAAGGGCGGGTACACGAGGCGCAGAGTGTCGGGGAACTGCGGCTTGGTAACCACGGTTTTGACGTGGCTGAAGGTGAGGAAGCCTGCTTTGCCGTGGTAGGTGCCGATGCCGGACGCGCCCACGCCACCGAACGGCAACCGGCTGGACAGCAGATGGCCCAACGGCAGCGAATATCCCAAGGCTCCGGAGCTGGTCTGACGTTCGAAAGTCAGCCGAACCTCGTGATCGCGCGAGAACACATATGCAGCCAACGGCCGGGACCGCTTGTTGATGAATCGGATTGCGGACTCGGCATCCTCGACCACCAGAATCGGCAGAATCGGCCCGAAAATCTCCTCCTTCATTACTGGCGCATCTGGCGACGTACCGTACAGCACGGTAGGCGCGATATACCGGGCGGCACGATCGACCTTGCCGCCGCAAACGATTCGACCGGCCAGGTCGAACACGCCGGGCACCTTGTGAATCTCGCTCGGCTCAACAGCGGCCGAGGCAGTCGCACCATCATCAGCGGCTGCCATATTCGAACCGGCCGTCGGCTTCGCCGCATTGTTCGCGCTGCCGGCCATCTCCCCGCGCCACCGCGCCCAGTAGTCACGGCATTGAAGCGCCGCCCAACCATATCCATGGCCGCGCCTACCGCCGATGCCACCTGCACCAGCGGCGAGCTCGGCTCCTCAGGCGGCACGGTGCCGACCGGCAATAGCTTGCACAGTCGTTCAAAATGACGATCGTTGATAATACGACCAAAATCAGGCGAGGCCTTCGGATCTTCGCCATAGAATTCGGTGATGGCTACGGCGATGCGCTCGGCCAGAGCCTCGGCCACATCCGGCGTGGCGAGCACATAGTCGGGTGCCACGCAAGTCTGCCCGGCATTGGTGAATTTGCCCCACGCAATGCGGCGTGCAGCCACATTGATGTCCGCAGTGCGATCCACAAAGCATGGCGACTTGCCGCCGAGTTCCAGCGTGACCGGCGTCAGATGCTCGGCCGCCGCGCGCATGACGATTTTGCCGACGTGGCCGCCACCGGTATAGAAGATGTGGTTGAACGGGCATTTCAGCAGTTCGCCGGTTTCCTTGGGCCCGCCTTCGACCACGCGCACGGCCTCGGAGTCAAGGTATTGCGGCACCAACTCAGCAAGGAGCTTGGACGTATTCGGTGAAAGCTCGGACGGTTTCAAGCAGACGGCGTTACCGGCAGCGAGCGCATCAGCCATTGGTTCCAAGGCCAGCAGCACCGGATAATTCCACGGTGAAATGATGAGCACCACGCCTTTGGGCTCGGCAATCGTCCATCCGGCAGCCGGCTGCAACATCCAATGCATCGCTTTGGGATGCCGGGCGGTCCAAAGGCTCAGACGATTGCGCACGAACTGTGCTTCACCAGCCACCAGGTTCAGTTCCATGAGCACGGTTTCAGCCGCGGGCTTGCCCAAGTCAGCCATAGCCGAGGAGACAAAGGCATCACGGTTCTCCGTAACCAGACGGCGTAGTGCGTTCAGCTGCGCGCGGCGCCATGCCAGCGGCCGGGTACGACCGGATTCGTAAGTCTTCTTCAGTTGTTCGAAAGTCTGGTTCGTCATGAAAGCACCCCCTGCTTTACGGCAGCGCTACTGCAATTTTGGACGGGCTACGCCCCGCGCCTTGCTGGCTCGTCTGTCGGCTCGCACGCTGCCTACAGACAGCTACTAGGCTGTCTGCTTTACGGCAGCGTCATAAAGTCCGTGTCTTTGAGGTAGTTTTTGCCGGCGGTGATGTCGTATTGGATGAGCTTGTAGTCGGCAAGCAACTGCTTGGTTTCCTTGTCGAAGTCATCGGTGGACATCGGGTTGCCGTTCTGATCAAGATAGATGTTCTGGCCTTCGGGGATACGATCCCAGCCTTGGATCTTGTTGACCACAGGCGGTTCCATGGCGGCGATCTTGGAATGCATTTCGGTCAGGAACGCCAGATACGGGCTGACCTTGGCGTTCATGTGATCGGCGGCCTGCGCCACGAAGAAGTTCGGCGAGGAGTAGGCTGCATCGCTTGCCTTATTGCCTTGGGAGCTGGAAGCCTTATTCGACCAGATGAAGTAATCGGTCAGGTGCAGGGCCAAGGAGTTGTTGTCATCCTCGCTGGCGGACGAGTAGATGCCCGGCAAGTGGTCGCCATAGAACACCACGGTGACGGGCTTATCCAGCGCATCCAGTTCATTCAGGAACTCCTGAGTGGCCTGATCGGTAATCTCCACACCCTTTTGATAGGTCTCAATCGACTGCTGTTCATCATCACCCAGCGGCGTACCCGTGGTGGATTCGGCGGTGTAGTCGTTATTCTCATACCACTCGTGGTAGGGCATGTGATTCTGCATGGTAATGATCTGAATGAACTTGTTCGTCTTGCCGGACTTGATGCCTTCCAACGCAGAATCATAGGAAGACTTATCAGAGACGTACGGCGACTCGTCGATCTTGTCCTGATACTTGATCACGTCCGGACCGGTCAACGTGTAGAAGTGCGAGAAGCCGAACTTCTTGTAGTTCGTGGCACGCGAGTACATGCTGGATTCGTACGAGTGGTAGCCGAGCGAGTTGACGGGCGCGCCCCACAGCTGGTTGATGGTGGGAGTCCAATGCTGGCTCGGGACCAGCTGCTGGTACGGGCTGGACAGGGAGGACTCGAAATTGGCCATGCTCAGGCCGGAAAGTCCCATGTATTCGAGATTGGCCGTACCTCCGCCGTAGCCGGAGGAGAGCATCAGGCCGGAGGTGGTGCCCGCCTTGATCTTGCGGATGTTGGGCATCGAATCCTTATTGGTCTTCAGTCCCGGCACGCGGCTCGGGTCAGAGAAGGATTCGGACAACACGTACACCACTGTCGAATCAGTGAGGTTGTTGGTGCGGGAGACGTTGATTGTCTCCGCTTCCTTCTGATAGCGAGCGGCGACCTTCTTCATGGTCTCCTCGGAGTAGTTGCTCGGCTTGTCCATGATCTTCGGGTTGAGCTGGCGGGTGAAGGCCACGAGCGGACCATTGCGCTGCGCGTCATACACGGAATCCCACATGGATGGCGTGTCTCCCAAGGCGCGGGAGAACTTGTTGGCCAGCGAATCGGTGGTGCTCACATGAATGCAGTACAACGCGAACACCAGAATCGGCAGCAGCAGAAGAATCAGACGGGAGGTGAGGTTCAGGCTCAGGTTATCCGTACGAATCATGCGACCTTTGCGCCCATCGAAATGACGCAGCACCAGAATCAGCGCGAGCAGTACGGCGAACGCGCCGAGTGCCACGAGGATGGTCACATGCGCACCGGCCGGAATGAAGGTGAGCATGTTGCCGGTGTTCGAGCCAAGGAAGCCTAGATCGGCGGGCAGAATGGCCTCGTAACGGATCTCGACCTTGAAATGTTCGATGGCGGCCACGATGATTCCGACCGCAAGAATCACGATGCTTGCCGTCCAGAACCGGTTGAACAGCATCAGCAACATGAGGTACAGCAACGCGACAAGTATCACGTTGAGCACGAATACGAAATTGCCGTCGGTCCACATCTTGCTCACGAAGCCGAATCCGACGGTCGGACTGGACAGCTGCACACGGGTGGAGCTGGACGAAACGCCCACTTCGAGCGCCGTCACGACAATGATGTCGAAGATAACGAAGAGCACGCCGTACACCCAGCCGGGGAAGGGCTTGTGGGGGTGTTGGGGCGTGACTTCATTGGCTTCGACCTTTTTGGCCCAAAGCTTGAAATTGGGGTTTCACTGTGGTGGTATTACTAGTGTTCTCGCTCATTCGCCTGTTTCCGTATGTGACTTTTCAAGGGCATATTGTTGCCGCTGAACCTTGGAAAATCCATAGTTCCACTATTTTTCTTACCGTTTCCTAACTATTCACCCTAACGCAAAGGGTGCCTCGGGACATCCCCGAAGCACCCTGATATATAAGGAGCCTATCCCTGATAGCGAAGTGTTCTGTTCTCCCCTAGACAACGCCTCGCTATCTGACTTGATTATTCCCCTTATCGCTGTTGCGGATTGACGGCTACTGCCGCATTACTTCACGGCGGCGGCGAACTGGTCGACCAGTGCGCTCATCCAGTCGAGCAGGTTGGTGTACTGCTTCGGCATCTGCTCGGCGAGCTCCACGATCGGCACGTTGGCGTCCTTGGCGGCACCGGTGATCTGGTCAGTAGTGGAGTTTGCTTCCTGGCTGTTGAAGACGAACATCTTGATGAAGCCGGCCTTCAGGGTGTCCTGGAAGTCCTTGATGTCGGCCGGGGTCGGCTCGCTCTCGTTGGCGGAGGCCTGGGCGTAGCCCTTCGGAGTGGCGTCGGTCATCTTGAGGTCGTCGGCCAGGTACCAGCCACGGATTCGGTGGCGGCGTACGGCAGGCCCTCGGTCTTGGCGGAAGTCTCCTTGATCTTGGACTCAAGCTGGTCTTCCTTGGCGTGCCATTCTTTGTTGAGCTTGGCGTAGTCGTCCTTGTGGCTCGGGTCGGCCTTCTGGTAGGCGGCGGTGATGGCGTCGGCGGTGTTGGAACGCACCTTGGCGGAGAACCAGACGTGCGGGTTGTCGCCTTCCTTGATGCCGGCGGTTTCGGCGGCGGTGACCAGCGTGGCCTTGGTCGGCTGGGCGGCCTTGGTGGCCCACGGGTCGTAATCGGCGCCGTTGACTACGGCTACCTTGGCGGTGCCGAACTTGGCGACATCCTGGCTGGTGGGCTCGTAATCGTGCGCCTCGACGTTGGTCTTGGTCATGATGTTGGTGACTTCGACGTTGCTGCCGCCGAGGTCTTCGGCCACGGAACCCCACTGGTTGATGGAGCGACGACCTCGATCTTGCCGGAAGACGCGGCGCCGCTGGAATCGGACTTGCCGCTGGCGGCGTTGCTGGAACCGCAGGCGGCCATCGAGAGC
>ENA-OQHA01000316-OQHA01000316.1-human-gut-metagenome-genome-assembly--contig:-NODE-316-length-25451-cov-3.895633_pt1 | contig 25451 bp, 29 predicted proteins | sample MGYA00242558_ERZ504707 | MGnify/ENA primary metagenome ERZ504707 (study PRJEB26092, sample SAMD00036197) | human gut metagenome | host: Homo sapiens | study: EMG produced TPA metagenomics assembly of...
CAGACATAAGTAAACAGAGTTCGCCCTCTTTGTAAGATGCAATATCCACCTGCACCTCATCATGATTGAGATTACGCAGGTAATTCATCACAAAGCTTGCCACACCGTTTGCAACAAAAAGATTAGGAACAAGCATTAACACTTTTATTTTTTTCATACAATTCTCTTATATCTGTAAGAACGAGTCATCCACATTCATGTCAACTTTTCTCATAATCAGATATTTGCTTTCTCTCGCTCTCTGCAAATTATCTTCTGTTAAAATATCCGGACTGTTCGCACCTTTTTGAAAATGTAAATATGTCAAATAATCCGTATTTTCATCTGCATAAGGCGATATCATCACCAATGTTTGAAAGAATGATTCATCCGGACAGGTTGCATTCTCATAGAATTTGTAATACTCCGGATGAGTAGTAATGTACTGCATAATCCAATCAATTGTTTCTCTCTTTAATGCCCACCATGAACTTCCAAAATAGAATTCTATCCCTAGCTGTTTTCTCTCGAAATTTCCACGTCTGATTGTATCCTCCGGTGAATTCAACCCACCCCCTCTTGATGATCTTTTGCCACGGTTTTCTGCCAATAAGTTTAATTGGAAATAGATTTGATTCCGTTTATCCAAATTGTTTTGTTGATGACTTCCATGGTTTTTACTATTCCAATACTGAACAAAATTCGTGCCATTGTGTTCTTCAAAAAACTTTACAATTTTATCTGCTGAACGAAGCGGCCAATCTTGTCCACTAATCAACCAATAGTAATCATAGCCCCCCCCCTTATACCAGCAACAGCTGTATTCAAAAGATTTAGCGTTGCCGTAACCTGCGAAATCTGTGCCCATTCCACCGAAACACGCTGTTCATCCGGAAGCACAAACACATTTTCCCTATGAATAATTTTATCTGTAAAGTCAGCCTTTTATCAATATGAAGATAGCAATCAATATCCGGATGATTTAAACGTTCAAGCAATAAATTGATTTGTTTTGGATTTTTATGACATTGAATCAAGATTGCAATTTTCATTATATCCTCATTTCTTTTTTGAATCCCTGATGTTTCTATATTTAAGGAATCCATTCACCATATACCAGCACTCATAATAAGCGGCCTCTATCGGGTTCAATCCGATATACCGATATGTATTCCAATTCATCTTTGCAGCCTTGAACTTGTTGCCCGACTTCGATGACTTTGCAATTCTATAAATGAGTAGCGGCTCATCTACGCCATAGGCCTTTCGTCCATCCTTCAGGATGCTGAGCCAAATTGCAAAGTCTTCATGCATTCCATCGCCTACCGCATAGTACTTTGTATATAGCTCTTTACGGACAAGCGCAGAGGAATTGGACAACACATTCTGTTTCAACAGCTGCCGGTAGGTAACTTCTGCAGGAGCAGCTAGATACCAGTCGATTGGCTTGCCATCTGCATCCATAAAAGCGGAACCTGTGAACAGCAGATCAGCATTCGTTTTTTCTTGAAGAGCAATCTGCTTTTCAAGCTTTTCCGGTTTCCATGCATCATCACTGTCCAAAATAGCAATCCACTCACCTCTGGTTTCTTCCAATCCATGTTTCCGGGTGTAAGAAACGCCGCTGTTCTTTTTATTTGAAATCAATCGAACCCGATTGTCTTTTTTCGCAACCGCTTCAACCAGTGCTGCAGTTTTATCTGTCGAGCAGTCATTAACAACAAGCAGCTCAAAGTTGGGATAGGTCTGGTTCAACACAGAATTTATTGCCTGTTCAATCGTTTTTTCGGCATTGTAGGCCGCCATAATAATACTTATCAGCCCAAAATCCACCTGCATCACTTCGTCTCCTGTCCCATCGCCGTAGTCTGCCCCTCTGCCACGCCTTCCGTGCTCTCCGGCATAAACAGGATCTTGATGGTAGCCAGCATAATCTTCAGATCTTCCACAATGCTGGGATGCGCAATATACATCAGATCCATCTGCAGCTTATCGTAGGGGGTGGTGTTGTATTTGCCGTACACCTGCGCATAACCGGTCAGGCCGGCCTTGGCCTGCAGGCGGAGCGCAAACTCTGGCATCTCCTCACAGTACTGGGCTGCGATCTCCGGACGCTCCGGGCGGGGGCCGACGATGGACAAGTCACCCTTGAGGATATTCAGCAACTGAGGAAGTTCATCCAAACGGCAGGCACGGATAATATGGCCCACCTTGGTAATACGGTCATCTTTATCACCGGTGGAAAGACGCGCCACACCATCTTTTTCGGCATCCACACGCATCGAGCGGAACTTCAGAATCTCAAACTGCTTACCATCTTTGGTCAGACGAACCTGCTTATAGAACGCGGGGCCACCATCGGATTTCACCGCAATGGCTGTAATCAGGAGGAGCGGGCTAAGAACGATCAGTGCAATCAGGGAGATCACAATATCCATTGCCCGTTTCACAAACAGATACTCCGGGCTTGCCATATAGCGCCCCACCCGCAGAACCGGCAGATGGAACATGTGCATCGGCTGTGAACCGCTCATGATCACATCGCCACACGAGGGATCACAAACACATTGATGCCCTGTCCCACACAGTATTTCAGGATGATATTGCGCTCATGGCTGTGAACACCGCTGATGAACACGCTCTGCATTCCATCCAGCAGGCTCAGATCATTCAGGCACTCTTCAACGTTCAATGTCATCTTGACATCGTACTTTTTCGAGAGGCCGTATTCATTGATGAGCTTTTCCAGTCCATGCCGGACATCGTAGACCACTGCGGTGGGTTGAGGCGGAAAAGTCCGGAAATACCAGGTATGGGCGCATCTTGCCCACAGGGTTGCCATCACGACCTGTCCTGCAATCGCCGCGATGCCCGGCAGAATATTGCAGAGCCGTCGAGACATCAGGCAGATCACGATATACAGGATGCCGTCTGTCGCCATTGCCGCCAGCACTTGCCCATAAATCAACTCCGAAATACGCTGCAAAGACATCCAGAACGCATCGTAGACTTTTCCCAACAGGAAGAACAACACCGCAAACAGACCGATCATAGCCCAGTTGCCCTTCCAACCAAACTTTGCATAGACCTGATACGAATAATACAGCTCCCAACAAAGTGCAAACGGAATCGTGATCATAATCAGATCAATCACTTTCACGAACTTTAGCATTACATCGTGCTGAAATTTTGACATAGTACCCCAATAACTCCTTCAATTGTTTTCTTTGGTTCTCATCAGCCTTCCTGATGCTGCCGTGGGTCAAGCTTTTTCCACTGCATTTCAACAGCATCCAACAAAGCCTCATACTCCTCCTATCGCAATCAAGGAGTATCCTCCATTTGAATCATGGAAGATACCTCTTATTTTTCGCCTTGTACCAATTCTCGCCTTATTTTATCATGAATTTACCAGCACTTCAATAGAAATACCTTGTATCATTCCAAATTGACGGAGAAAAAACAACATTCTAATGCGATTTCATCCGATTTTAGACAAGAAATGCAATTTATGGAAATTGCGGAAGCGTTTCTTTGCTCACAAGGAGTCAAACAAGGGTCAAGTAAAGGGAGGCATTCAGATGGCAAAACGAGGAGAAAATATCCATAAGCGAAAGGACGGCCGCTGGGAGGGGCGTTATATCAAAGGGCGCACCGCCGAAGGAAAACCCGTATGGGGGTACCTGTATGGATATGCGTACAGCGAAGTCCGGGAAGAACTGATCAAGCAGAAAGCTCTGTCCGGATTCTATCAGCTCTCCGGGAAGTCGATGCATTTTTCAGAACTGGCAGCGCTTTGGCTTACGGCTATCAGGCAGAGTGTCAAAGAATCCACATATGTTCATTATCAGTACACTCTGCACAAATATTTTCTTCCTGTTTTAGGCAGTCTGCCGGTCTCAAGTATGACGGATTCTTTGCTGGAACGTCTTTTTCTTCAAATTCTATCGCCCACAGACCGGAGCCACAAGCCACTTGGCGCATCCTCGGCACAGGAATGTCTTGGGATGCTGCGGCGAATCTGCAAGTATGCTGCACATCTGCACCTCATGCCGCCCATCGAGATATGCGTCAAACTGCCACACACACAGAAACCAGAACCACAACCCTTGACCCGGACAGAACAGGATTCTCTCCGGGAATTTCTTTTGTCAGAACCAACCACCCGTAAAATCGGGATGCTTCTGCAAATGGAACTTGGATTGCGAATCGGGGAGGTCTGCGGCCTGCAGTGGGGGGATTTTGATTTTGATGAAGGCACAGTAATAATCCGGCGCACTGTCTGTCGAATCTGTTGTGGGAATGGTCATACAAAAGTTGTGATCCAGACCCCCAAAACACAGCATTCTAACCGTGAACTTCCGCTTCCGAAGCCGTTGCTGAGAACTCTACGCAAGTTGCACAGAAAATACAGCGATACCACATGGTTTCTCTCCGGGAACGAGGAACGGCCTGTAGAACCACGCTGTTACCGCAAGAGCATCCAATGTTACCTGAATCAGGCCAGGATCCGAAAAATTCACCCACATGTTCTGCGTCATACGTTCGCTACGACCTGCCTGCAGGCTGGATGTGATATCAAAACCTTGAGCGAACTGTTAGGCCATTCCAATGCAACGATCACGCTACAGCGATATGTTCACTCTGACTTAGGCCGTAAGAGACAGGAGCTGGAGCGCATTACACGCAGGCTTTATAAAGGGTCGGACAGGAGTTACAGGTTGAAATAAATCACGATGTCGCAGAAAAAATCAGACTATGCCCTCAACGATTCAAATGGAAGATACTCCTTGATTGCGGCAGGAGTGTGCGCATGTGGTATTGCGGCTGTCTTGAGCATAATGAGAGGACCTCCCCAGCGGCGATAGAGCCGATAGAAGCAGTATGGCAAGACCACTGTCATTTATCCGGCCAGCACCGGTAAGAGTCAATATTGCGTTCAAACTCACAGAGAACCACTCGGATGCGGCCATTTTTGACTGTCTCCCAGTGAGCACATCTTCAAAATACAGACAGGAACTCAATTGGTAAAAATTGTTGCACAGGAATCTTCCTTATTATATAAGCGGAATAAAAACGTGTGAGGAAAAATGGTGAATTTAGAAGAAACGAAGTATCATGTGGATTTTGGTGAATATTATGTTCGGATGACGGATAAGCAAAAGCGTTATCTTGTGGTGCGCTCAGTCATCGACCGGATTCTTGCGGGGATTGCTCTGGTAATACTTTCACCGCTGTTTTTGATCGTGAGCATTGCGCAGAAAATCAGTGCACCCGATGAGCCGATTTTCTTTTTGCAGAAGCGTGTTGGAAGAAACGCACATTGCTTCAACATTATTAAATTCCGGACAATGAAAAGCTCTGCACCAAAAAATGTGGCAACCGGCGACTTGGCCGACCCACAAATATATATTTCAAGACTTGGGCGCTTTCTGAGAGATACCAGCATTGATGAGCTCCCACAACTTGTGAATGTGGTCAATGGGGACATGAGCCTGATTGGCCCCCGCCCACTGGTATATACCGAGCGTGAGATTCGTTTTTTGCGTCGATGGTACGGTGTATATCAAGTGACACCGGGCATCACCGGCTGGGCACAGGTCAACGGTCGGGATACGGTGGATATCTACGATAAGGTTTACTATGACCGTGAGTATGTCCAGAATGTCAGCCTGAAGTTTGATTTGAAGGTCATCTGGAAAAGTGTTCTGGTCGTGTTAGGGCGAAAAGGTGTCGTGGATGGAAAGGTTGATCCGGAGTTCCGGAAGGAAAGCATTGTGCTGCTCCGGGAAAGTCAGCTGGTGCAAAACAGGAAAGTTGAATGCACAGGCGAAAATGAACTGCAGATGGTGTGAGGAAATATGGAAAAAGTACTGTTCGTAACGCATAATGGCCGGTTTCTGGTTCAATTTGAGCTGAATGATATCCGGATTTTACAGGAGCTTGGGTACGAAGTTCATTGCGCGACAAATTTTGAAGGCGAAACTATGCGAGCAGATGCCGAAAATACCTTGAAGGAACACGGTGTGATCTGCCACTCAATTCCGATTGAACGTTCACCTTTGCGATTGAGAGAAAACCTGAACGCATATCGGGCGCTGAAATCACTGCTGAAAAAAGAGCATTTTGCGGGTGTGCATTGTCATACCCCTATGGGTGGCGTGGTTGGCCGTCTGGCTGCCAATGCCGCACACACGGCACCGGTACTCTATACGGCCCATGGCTTCCACTTCTACAAAGGCTGTCCGTTGAAAAACCGGCTGATCTACCAGACCGCCGAGACTTTTTTGGCCCGCTATACCGATGCCCAGATCACCATCAATCAGGAGGATTACGCTGCCGCACAGAAATTCCCCCTGCGTGGCAAGGCGTACTATGTACCCGGAATCGGCGTGGATGTGAAGAAGATCTCTTCCATGCAGGTGGACCGAGCCACAAAGCGGAAAGAACTGGGCATCCCGGAAGATGCGTTTGTGTTTGTGTCCGTTGGGGAGCTGAATGAAAACAAAAATCATAGAACTGTGATTCGGGCTTTTGCAAAGACGGATATGGCAAACAGCTACTACCTCATTTGCGGAGAGGGAGAGCTGAAGCAGGAACATTTGAAACTGACAGAAGAGCTTGGAGTATCGGACAGAGTCCGTTTTCTTGGCTTTCGAACGGATGTCAGCGAAATCTTGCGATCCTGCGACTGTTTCGTTTTTCCGTCCTTCCGGGAAGGGCTGTCTGTCTCCCTGATGGAAGCCATGGCGGCGGGCCTGCCCTGCATTGCAAGCCGCATCCGTGGAAATGTAGACCTGCTGCCAGACAGCCGTTATCTGTTTGAGTCATCGGATGAGGCCGCATTATGTCAGCTGATGTGCGATGTTGTGGATGGCGTTCAGGTCAGGCAGGAGTGTACCCGGAACAAAAAGATATTGGAACAGTACGATGTACGGAACGTCAGTGAGCAGATGAAGAAGATCTATACGGAACTGCTGGGAGACTGAAAGAAAAATGAGGGTTCTTCACTTATTGAAAAGCACAAAATATTCTGGTGCCGAGAATGTAGTGCTTACGATTATGTCGCTCTTCCCGGAAGCAGAGATGATCTATGCCTCTCCGGATGGCCCGATCCGTAAAGTTGTGGAAGCCAGAGGTCTGAAGTTTTATCCGCTGGAAAACACCTCTGTCGGTGCCGTCGGAGGGCAATCCGGGACTTGAAACCCGACCTGATCCATGCACATGATTTCAGTATGGCGACCTGTGCCGCATGGGCGGCCGGAAAAACTCCGGTGGTGGCACATTTTCATAACAACCCGCTCTGGCTGAAGAAGGTCTGTCCGCAGTCTGTTGCGCTGGCACTGTCACTGCCCCGCATCCGAAATGTAATCAGCGTATCGAATTCCATTGAAGCGGAATACATCTTCCGGGGGCTTCTAAAACAAAAAAACACCGTGGTCGGCAATGTGGTAAACTGTGCCGACGTCCGGCAAAAGGCGCAGGAAACGTGCAATTGTGCACAGGTCGATCTGGTTTTTCTCGGGCGGATGACCGATCCGAAGTGCCCCCTCCTGTTTTGCCAGATTGTGCAGAGGCTCCGGGAGAAGCGGCCACAGATCACCGCACGCATGATCGGTGACGGCGAGCTGATGCCCCAGGTAAATGACTATGTCCGACAAAACGGACTGAAAAGCAATGTTGAACTGGCAGGTTTCCAAAGCAACCCTTACCCCTATCTGAATGCCGGCAAAGTCATGGTCATGCCCTCTGCATGGGAAGGCTTTGGTCTGGCTGCCGTGGAAGGCATGTGCTTGGCAAGCCTGTTGTGTGCAGCGGTGTCGGCGGGCTGGCAGATATTGTGGACGAAACCTGTGGAGCGGTTTGCAAAACGATCGACGAGTACTGCAGCGCTATCCTGAAACTGCTGCAGGATGAAAATGCTTATTGCCGCTGTTCCGCAAATGCGGTTGGAAAGAGCATGCAATATACGGATATGCAGCGCTATACCGTAGCCATAAAGTCCATTTATGAATCAACTCTGGAGGGAAGCAGAAATGCTTAATTGTTTGATGGTAACGGTGCTGACCCCGACCTATAATCGTGTCAATACATTGCCCAAACTTGTCGACAGCCTTTGCAGACAGACCAGAACGGATTTCCAGTGGCTTGTCATCGATGATGGCAGCACAGATGATACCGAAGCGTATATGGAAACGTTAAAGCAGCAGAATCTTCCGTTTGAGTGGGAATACCACAAAAAGGAAAACGGCGGAAAGCATACCGCTCTGAATGCAGCTCATCCTTATATCAAGGGTGATGTTGTCCTCATTCTGGACAGCGACGACTACCTGACACCGGATGCAGTTGAAACAGTCGAGCGGGAATGGCCCTGTTATCGGAATCGACCCGATCTTTGCGGCATGAGCTATTTCAGAGGCAAGGAAGATGGCACACATTTAGGTGTTGCAAACCCAGCAGATTTTTATGTAGCTGACCATCTTCATTACCGGGTAAATCAGGGCATCAGGGGCGATCATTGTGAAATCGTGCGAGCTGACCTATTCAAGAAATATCCATTCCCAGTTTATCCGAACGAGCGCTTTATGGCGGAAAGCTGGCTTTGGAATACGATGGCCCTGAACTACAAGACGGTGTATCGCAATAAAACCATTTACATCTGCGAATATCTGGAAGGCGGACTGACAAAAAGCGGCCGTGCACTGCGAATGAAAAGCCCCCTTGGAATGATGGATGACTGCCGCAGCTACCTGAACGATGAAGTCTGCCTGAAAGTCCGGGTCAAAGAGATGTTGCTCTATTGGGTGTACGCAAGGTGCGCCGGCTATTCGTTTGCAAAAGCACTATCAACAAGCGGCAGACCCGTCGGGATGACTTTAACAGCAATCCCCGGTTGGATGCTGTACTTTTACTGGAAGAAAAAATATTTGAAATAATGAGGGTGTGCGGTGGTTTATTTTCTGGTCATTGATGCGGTATTGTTTCTTTCCGCATGGTGCAAGCCGAAACAGTCAAAAATTCTGTTTGGGGCATCAATTTTCATATTGTGGTTTGTGATGGCATTCCGTAATGTAAATCTTGGCGGAAGTGATGCTATGTGTATCAGCAGTGGTTTTATACTGCGGTTCCAAAATTATCACAATTTGAGTTCAATCCGTTTGTGTTTCAACGAGACATTCAGGCTGAGTGGGGTTTCGGCTGGCTTTTCACATTGCTTGCTTCCTTCATCAAAACCTTTGCAGTTGATTACATCGTATTTCAGGTCTTTTATGTGACACTGAGCTTCCTCCTTCTGGCTGTGATTCTCCATGATATGGAACTCACTGTGCAGGAAAAATCGCTGTTCATGTTTTCCTATCTGTCGCAGCAGATGGTGTGGTTTTTCTGTGTCCTGCTTCGGCAAAATCTTGCAGACCTGCTGGTCTGGTATGTTTTGGAACATCCATTCAAACGCCACCCATGGTTGAAAAAAATTCTGCTCCTCTATCTTGCCACCTTACTGCATACTTCTGCCTATATTGCAATCGCTGTTATTCTTGCCTTGAAAATCATAAAACGGTTCCCGATCAAAAAGTTGTCTCCGGGGCACTGCTTCTGGGAACAATTTTATTCTTTGCCGGAACAAAAATCATCTCATTTATGCTCGCTTTTATGGCTGCACTTGATCCGCGGTACGGCATGTATCTTAACGCTTCCGGTGAGCGTTCCAACATCGTCAATTTTGCATTGAGAGGTTTTTTTCTGGTTCTGCTGTACCTGGAATACCGGAAGAACGCTTCTCCGGAGGGAAGAAAATATCTTTATATCAGTGCTTTCTGCTTTTTAATTGGTTCTATTCCGCAGGCACTGGCAGTACGGATGACGGAATATTTTGTGATTGCAAATCACTATTCCATTGCCAAGTTCCCAGAACTTTTGAATCAAAAAGTCGGAAGCTTGCTGCGATATTATGTTTTGCTTTCTTCTTCATGGTTTTGTGCGATTTGCAAATGTAAATGCAACATTCCTGAAAATATACCAATTTAACTGGAATTAACTACTGGAGGAAAATATGGTCTCAGTCATCATTCCATGCTACAATAGCGAAAAACAATTGGCTCCTGCTTGAGAGTATTTTAAATCAAACATATTCTGATATTGAGGTTATTACTGTAGATGATGGTTCCACAGACAAAACCAGTGAAATCATTCAAACTTATTCAGATAGAGACAGTCGTATTCTTTTAATTAGAAAAGAAAATGGTGGTGTATCATCTGCAAGAAATCTTGGAATACATGTGGCTCATGGGGATTGGCTTTTTTTTGTTGATTCAGACGATACTATTTTAAATACGCACATTGAAACATTAATAAAAAATGCAGTTTCACCTAGTAGTATTGTTATTTCCGGGTTCAAAGAAGTGCGAGACGGTAAAATTCTCGATGGAATAAAAATGCCTACAGAAATTTATGAGCCAAAAGATGGCCTAGCCATTGGAATTGGCATGATTCCATACCCGATGAATTATAGGATCGCATTTGCAGGTCCTTGGGCGAAACTTATCCCTAAAAAAATTGTAGTTGAAAACAATATTTTCTTTCCAGAAGATCTTTCTTTGGGTGAGGATACTCTTTTTATTTATGAATGTTACAGCCACTGCGATAAGATCGTTATTGTACATGAGCACTTATATTTATATCATATAATATCTAATTCAGGCTCACTATCTTCTAAAGGTACAGTGGGGATGGAAATGACCATTGAAAGCCAACGAAGGCTTTATGCAAAAAAAGTATCGCTTTTACTGGAAAAGGTATTTTAGATGACTATCCTCAAATATATCATGGAACATATATAGCTCTTTGGTGGTCTATCCGAAATACTGCATATGGAGAAAGAGTAAAATATTCCGATATCAAGCAGGCCTTTACAAAACTCATATCGGATAAAAATATTCAAACCGGTGCACTTTTTTGCAATCCAGAAGATATCAAAGAACGTGTTATCTGTTACTTGATTCGACACAAGAATATAACCTTTTTATGTTCAACCGTATACATATTGAATTTTTTCTTAGGCAAAAAGAGTTGATTTCTTTTCTTTAGAAAAAATATTTCAGAAAGATTCTTCGAAATCATGAACGAACGAAAAAAAGGCGCAGCATTATCCTACATACAAGTGTTCCTAAGCGTAGTTGTCAGCATGATCTACGTCCCGGTTCTTCTTCACTTTCTTGGACAGAGTGAGTACGGATTATATCAGATCGTCGGCTCATTCTTTTCCTATGTCACCGTTTTTGAATCCTGTGTGTCGGCCGGTATTCTAAGAAACTACTGTAATGCATTGGGGCGCAGCGACCATGAAGAAGCCGCTGTGACTCTGTCGATGGCAAGAAACATCTATCGTTTTCTGGCTCTCATTCTGGATCTGGTCGGAATCGCCGTGGTGTTTGCCTTCCGGAGCTTCTACGCCGGTTCATTCAGTACCTCGGAACTGAACGAAAGCGTTGCCATTCTGATCCTGCTGTTCGTAAATATGACCTTCACCTTGCAGGGTTCGGTTTATCTGACTGTGCTTACCGGGCATGAGAAGTACACCTTTTTGCGGATATTATCCATCCTGATGCAGATCATACAACCGCTTCTGGTCATTTTGTGCGTCAGCCGGATCCCGTATGCGATCACAGTCTCGGTGGTGATCGTCCTTCTGAACCTCCTGACCATTGGAATTCGGTATGGCTATGTGACCCGAAAACTAAAAATCCAGATCACAAAACAGCCCAAAGATTCCCGGATCGTGAAGAGCATCCTCGGCCTTTCTGCGGCCATCCTGCTCGGAAGCATTGCGGATCAGATTTTCTGGAAAACAGATCAGATCATTCTGGGACGAATGTTCAACACCGCAGTCGTTGCAGTTTATTCTGTCGGTGCTCAGATTTACATGATGTATATGCAGTTTGGCACACAGGTCTCAGGTGTTTTCTATCCCAGAGTCAGCGCCTTGTATCAAGAAGAAAACGGTCTGCAGAAAGTATCGGATTTGTTCATCCGGATAGGACGGATCACCTTCTACATCATTCTTCTGGTTTTATCCGGCTTCATCATTTTCGGACGTGAATTTCTGCTGCTGTGGGTCGGAGAAGGCTACGAAGAAGCCTATTGGGTTGCGATCATCGTCATGCTTCCATTTTCCATCGATCTTGCGCAGAATCTCGGGCTTTGCATTCTACAGATCAAGGGACAGTATGGCTTTCGTGCAAAGATTTATTTCCTGAGCGCTGTCCTGAATATTGTAACAACTGTCTTGTTTACAAAATTGATTGGAATTGTAGGTGCCGCACTTTCCACTAGCATTTCGATGTTCCTGACCAGCGGCCTGATCATGAACTGGTACTTTCAAAAACGAGCCGGTCTCGACATCCGGAAATTCTGGAAGGAGACTCTGCCCATTATCATCGCCACACTTTTGCTGACCACTGGGGCGCTCCTGCTCAAGCATTTTCTGGTATCTGAGAGCGCTGGTTCCTTCCTGACGTTCGGGTTGGAAGTTATTCTTTACACCACACTCTACGGCATCGTCATGCTTAAAATCGTGGCAGACCGTTCCGAAAAGGAACAATTTCTTCAAATTGTCACAAGCTTGACCCTCACTCTAAAACGAAAATAAGTGCCCACCTAACGAAACCACATGCTTTTTAACATTGGGGGTTGTAATGCCGGGTGGCATTCGATTTGGACATCTGCCGGATATAGCGATTTTGACCCACCCGGAGCGCCTCAAGCAGATGCAGCCTTGGGGAAATCTCGTCTGGAAAAACTTTGCATAACAACCAAAATGGGGCATCCGATTTAAACGTCGGGTGCCTTTTTTCTTTGTGGCAACGTGTTTTCTCTGAACAGCCACCATATTTTGTCCTGGACTGGGGAGAACAGATAACTCTTCCCTTCAGCCGGAATGACCCCCGGCTCCAGATTTTCAACCACCCCCACCCCACTTCTGACTACCTCTGACTTCCGCCAAACAAAAAGCCAGCATATCATACGCAAATCGTACAATACACTGGCCATTCCGGTTATTCTCTTATCCGGCTTTCTGCGTGAGCCACTTTTCCACTGTCTCCATGCTGAAGTCAATCGCTCTTGCAATCTGCTCTATCGTCAGACCCTGCTCATAGAGGTTCTTCGCCGTCATCTGAGCCTGTTCTTCCCGACCCTCTGCATGACCTTCTGCACGGCCTTCTGCATAGCTTTCATCTCGCAGATCTTCCATCACTTTACACATTTCGCTCACTCCCTTCGGATTTTCCTTCAGATACCGGGTCTTCTCGGCAAGGATCTCAAAATTCATATCATCGGCGCTGGTACAGTTGAAGTCGTGCATCAGCTTGCCAATGTCAGAGTCATCCCGATATTCACCGTTTACATACAGGACTAAACCGGAATGTCCTACTCCATCCGCAGATGCCGCCACACCGCAGAACGACATTACATGATATTCAAAATAAGATGTTCAGATACTTTTCTGCTTCTGTGCGGATAATCTGCAAATCATCTTCATATCCCATGACTTTGCAAATGTAAAAAGCTTCCCGATAGCGTTCGACACTCTCCTCCTTTTTTCCAAGAAAGAAGTCGCATTCAGCTTCGATTTCCAAACACGAGTGAAGCACCTGATAATGTCCATATTTTATACATGCTTCTTTTCCGTATCTTGCCACCTTTGCGCCTTCCTCATACTTTTGCGACAAATCCAACGATCTGGCAAAATTATACAAAACCAAGGGAAGCATCCTGTTTGAAGTAACCGTTTCCGGAAGATGCTTTCTTATATATTGAAGCAGTCGATAGAAAATATCGGCTGCTTTTTCATTGTCACCGCTCAAAGAATACGCATTTCCAATTTGATTGACCAGTTTCATTTCATCCAATGTAAAGAGAAAGTCTTCAATTTTGTCCAGTTGAAAATCCGGTATGGTCATCCGAATGGCTTGCAACAACATTTGAATCCGTTCGTCATTTGAATATCTTTTATCCAATCCTCCCAAAAGGACTTTCGATCGAAGAATAAACTGTTGTGTGATTTGATCATCCGGCTTTGCAATTTTCTCAAGCCGACTTATTTTGTCAAAGCCTTCCTCAACGCACTTTAGCGCATTACAGGAAACAATTTCCTTCTTGAGTGCTTCTATTTCCAGTTCTTCCGGTGTTACCAGCGCATAATATCGGTCATCCGGCAGACCAAGGCGCTGCAGAATCGCATTGATTCGATTTCGGCTGGGGGTCTGTTTTCCGTTTTCAAATCTGGACAATGTAACAGATTCACAAATGCCTGCACAAACCTGCTCCTGTGTCAACCCGAGATCCAAACGCCGCTGGCGGATATACTCCCCCAATTTGTAATTCTGCATTTAGCAATTCCCTCCAAACTTTAGTATTGCCATAATTGTAATATACTAGATTTTGTACATGTGTGCAAGCGTCTCTTATGAAACCTGTCGTCCCATGTAATTTTTTATTACACCAGACGATATGGTCAATTGAAATCTTTTGTGATAAAATACAGAAACAGCAGATGAAATGCATTCTAAGCTCTTTGACATACGCATGGAGGAAACAATGATACACTATCTGAAAAAGCAATGGAGGCTCAGTACCCTCACCTGCTTGTTTGCCATCATCGCCTATGGTGCTCAGGCTCTGATTCAGCTTGCCTTGATGAAGATTTTTGATGCCGTGGTATTGCTGGATCTGCGGAGTACTATCTTTTGGACGGCAGTTGATCTGACCTGCTGGGGAGGCTATTTTCTTTTTACTGCTTTACAGGAGCATTGTCAGACCAAAACAATTCGCGCTTTGAACAATACGGTGCGAGATGGGCTGTATCACTCCTTCCTGCGCAAGAGCCATACCGATTTTCATCAGTCCGACACCGGAGAATATCTCGCCCGGCTGACCAATGATATGAAGCAATTAGAACAGCTTGCGTGGATCCCCTTCTTCGGCTGTGTAGGCAGAATTGCGCAGATCGTGTTCAGCATTTTGGGACTTGCCTTTTTGCATTGGTCGTTGGTTGTTTTTTCCGTGATCACAGCAGTTGTCCTTTGGCTCTCCCCAAAACTGTTCCAGAAGAAGCTGGAACTACTGGGGCAAAGCTGCGGTGTACAGCAGACTGCCGCCATCAACCATTTGAAAGACCTTCTGACAGGCTTTGACGTACTCCAGTTTTTTGGCAGAGGAAATCTCTTTCTCCAGCAGGGAAATAGGATCAGCGATGACATCGAAAAGCCCAGTTGCCAGCTGAGCTATGGCAAATCTCGCATGGAGGCGTTGATTGGCTTTATCAACGTCGCACTTCAGCTCGGTTCGCTTGTGCTGATTGCTGTGCTGACCAGCATGGGGCTTGTCACCACAGGCACACTTGCAGGTGGTGTCAATCTGATCGGAGGCGTGGCAAACGGCTTTAACAGTTTGGCCGGTTTGCGTCTCTCCCTCTCAGCCAGCAAGCCCTACTTTTGCAAGCTGCCAACGGTCGATACTGATTCCAAATCGGAAGAGATTGCTCCTATGTCACCGCTGAAAGACTCCATTACGGTAGATAGAGTTTCTTTCTGCTATGATGAGAAAAAGCCCATCCTGAAAGATGCCTCCTTCCACTTTGAAAAGGGCAAAAGTATGCCCTGACAGGACCTCCGGCTGTGGAAAATCCACTCTGCTCAAGCTGCTTTTGGGCTGGCTGCCGGACTACACCGGTACGATTTCGTTTGACGATGTGGACATTCACACCATTACACCCGCTCAGCTCCAGCAACAGATGAGTTACATTGAGCAGAATGTGTTCCTGTTCAATACTACGATTCGGGAGAACATCACACTGGGTGAAGATTTCTCGGAAGAGCAGCTGCATGCGGCCATTCAGGGCAGTGCCCTTGCCGCAGATTTGGCCGCCATGCCCGATGGCCTTGACACCGTTGTAGGTGAGAATGGCAGTAATCTTTCCGGCGGTCAGAAGCAGCGTGTCGCCATTGCCCGTGCCCTGATTCACAATCGCTCCATCCTGCTGGTAGACGAGGGCACCAGTGCGCTGGATCAGAAAAACGCCGACCTTGTGGAAAAGAGCCTGCTTACCAATCCCGACCTGACACTGATCCTCATCAGCCACCACCTGTCGGCAGCGCGCCGTGCGCAGTTCGACCGTGTGTATGAGCTGGCACCTGTAACACAATGATCGCCCTGTAATTTCCCCTCAAATCATAAATACGCCCTGCATGCCGACCAGTGCCGGTGTGTGGGGCCTTTTGCAGTGAAACCGAAACGCTCCACAAGGCTGCTCATATCCTGACCACCAAGGACAAGCCTGCCGATTGCACGGACGACCCCTTCCTTGTGGAGAAGATGTGTGCCGAGTTGGAGGGCCGATGCATAGTAGTTCAGCGTGGTTGAGGTCTGTGCATGTCCAAGCCGCCCGGAGACCGTTGTGATCGGTACATGTGCCGCAATCAGGATGCTGACATTCGAATGGCGGAGGCTGTGGAAGTGAATTGATGGGAGATCGTGTGCTTCCAGAAACTTCGGAAACCAGGACGAGATGATATCCGGGTCCATCGGCTCTCCATTCCATTTCGTGAATAGCATATCGTTATCCACCACTTTGCCATTTTCCAGTGTGACCTTGCGCACCCACACTGAGCCGATCCGGAACCTCTCTACTTTTGGTATCGCCGGTACTCCTGCAGCAGTTCCACGCAATCCGCTCCTATGCGCAGGCATCTCTTGCCTCGTCTGGTTTTCGGTGCATTGAACACAAGGCATATCCCGGGGATGGACTGGACCGTCCGCTTGATGGAAAGCGTTCCCTTCTCAAAGTCAATGTCAGACCAGCGCAGGGCGCAGATCTCACCCCGCCGGGCACCAAGCAGCAAGGCCAGCTGAGTGATCACGCTGTACTGCGGCGGTGCATCCGAGAGGGCATCCAGCAGCTTTGGAATCTCTTCCTCCGTCAGTACCCGAACGTCGATTTCCTCGGCTTTGGGATGTTCTGCACGGGAGCACGGGTTCTCGTTGATCAATCCCCACTGGACACCTTTCTTAAAGATGCTGGAGAGCATGGCTGATAGCGGATGACGGTGTTGTTGTTCAGCTTCCCATCCTTTTGGGTATGCTCCACAAACGCCTTTGAGAAGGTCAGCCCCACCACAGCAGATACTTTTTCCGCCGTCTTTCGGCTGACGTTCTTACCTGCATAGACCATCCGCATGGTGTCCTGACCGATCTCGGCCTGTTTCGCCAGTTCACCCCGGGTTCCATGTGGGAGCAGCTTCAGAAGGGATTTCGTGGCGGTGTAGGTGCTGTCCCGGCGAACACCCTTCTCTTCCAGATTGTTGTAGAACGCCATCACATGCGCCGGTTTGATCTTGGACACCTTGAGATGCCCGAGTCCGGCACTGATCCGGCCACGCATCCTTCTATAATCGTAGAGCGTCTTGGCCTTCAGCTGCTTGTTGGCGTATTCCTCAAACCAGCGGTCGATCAGGTCATCCAGCAGCATGTCTGAGTCCAGCACGAGGCCGTTCGTGACCTGCTGCGAATCCTCTCTGACCGGCTCTCCCTGTGCGAAGAACTGGGCCAGCGTGTCCATGTTGACCAACCACTTTCGGCTTGAGATGGCCGTATAGCAGATCTTGCCCGTTCGGCAGAGCTTGCGGACATATTCGGGTGTCACGTTGAACCGTGCGGCGGCGTTTTTCACGCTGGCATAGTGGGATAAGGGTTCAGAACAGTTTAGAGTCCCCTCAGCCCGCCAGATGCCCCCACGTCATTCATTTTTAATTAAATCCTCCGGCAGGTGCTCCGGTATGCGCACAAAGCCCCTTTGAAGCTGTCGCATTTCTGTCGCACTTTTCAAGCCCCGCCGGGCGGATATAACAAAAAGAAACCCACGATCCAAGCCGCATTTGAAACGGTGAATCGTGGGTTTTCCTTTGGTGCGCTCGAGGGAACTCGAATCCCTGGCCCTCTGATTAAAAGAATCCAAGGTGCATCATTCGTCAAATTTCAAAAGTTCGAAGAAACGTTATTTTTATCGTATCATCGCAAAACACGCCTTTGCACACACCGCATTATTTGCATACAGTGTAATGCTTTGCAACCGTTATCCAGCTATTCAGGTGTGCAAAAGTGTGCAAAATGTGCAGATGGGCAAAACAAAGCCCAATGGACAAATCAACCACCGGTTTTATGGCAGGGTTTAGGACATCCGAACAGACACCGTTTGATATAGAAGTGAGGTTCACCATGAATAAACTGCTTTCCTGCCGCTACAATATGGACATCAACCGGGTGGAAGCCCGGTTCGAGGATGGCACCACCCTTGCCATCGACTGCATCGCCATTGAGGACGAATACGGCAACACCCCGGCACAGCGGGCAGAGCTGGACTGGCTGCTCTACAACAAGCCCTTGGAGTATGCACAGCTTGTGCTGGGTGGAGGGATGGAGCATTATCTTTCCCTCGGCTGTGACCACGGCAGAATGGAAGATTGAGGATTCGGCAGCCGTTCGCAAAAAATTAAAGAATCATCTTTGCAAAGTCCATTGCTATTTGAACCAAAATCGAATATAATATAGATAGGAAAGCGGACGTCATTCCGCTGGTGTGGCTGACACCTAAAATCCGATCTGATGCAGGACGTAAGGGCCTGAGGCTGGCGGGCAGCGATAAAACCCGAAAGCGATGCAGGACATAGGGGCCTGAGGTTGGCGGACAACGATAAAATCAGTCGCAAGGGACATCGGACAGCACCACGGTGTTGTAGGTGTCCCTTTTATTTTGTAAAAATGCAAAGGAGCGCAGAATCAACCATGACGAAAAAGGAAGCATTGTCCATCGTTTTTTCCTGTGCGCCATTGTACAAAGAAAATCTGGTGGACAGAAGCCTGCTGTTCATCACCACCGACAAGCACAAGAATGTTCATTGTCTGGAAGTTACGTTTGATATTGGCAACTTCCTGCACATGACAGGCTTCAAGCTGCGGAAACCCGGCATCAACGCTCGGCACTTTTTCAATCTGTGCTATGACAAGCGTCTGACCGAAGCAGACTTCGAGTTTTCCACAGATGGAACCACCGAAATGAAAATGCGGGTTCTGCCCAGCCTGATGAAGAAGAACCTCTCCGCAAAAATGCTGGGCGATTACAACATGAGCCAGCCTAAGCTGTACACTGACAAAATCGCTGGATCCTCAGTGCCTGCATGGGGTTTGTCCGGGATGGCGGTGAAGGTCGTTTCGTTCCCAACACAGTGCTGGAAGGCGACATCCGAACCAAGGTAAAGGCTGCTGACCGAATTATTGCTACATATCGCAAGAGCCGCAGCGAGGAGCAGTATTCGGAGATTGTGTTCACTGCCAAGAAGGTAGAATGGGGAAAGATTGTTCTTCCCGATGAATATAGTTATCTTGTCTTACCTGAATAACAAAAGAATGCCCGCCCACCTGTGGAGGTTTCTCTCCACGGTGAGCGGGCATTTTGCGTTTTCTTTCGATTCATCGAATCTATTCGGCTTGTGGTTTTCGCTCAACCCATAGTTTGGCTCCACAACAGGCTGATGCCGAACCAGTCCACTGCTTCAACGCCACCGATAGCTGGTCATGCCGCTATCCTCTAAGGGTATTATACATCATCGATGTAACATTGCAAGGAAAAATATTTGCATATTATAGCAAATGGCCACCTACTGCACTGGCTAGTACGGCAGGTGGCCATTCCTTCTTCATTTCCTTCTTACAAACTGAACCGGTCAGGTCAAATCTTCACCATTGGAAGCAATGACTTTTTTATACCAGTAGAAACTGTCCTTACGGTAACGATCACGGGTGCCGTTACCTTCACTGTCCAAGTCCACATACACAAAACCATAGCGTTTTTTCATCTCGCCTGTGGAAGCCGAAATCAAATCAATGCAGCCCCACGGCGTATAAGCACGCAGGTCTACGCCATCCTCGTTGATAGCCTTTTTCATGGCTTGAATATGGCCACGCAGATAATCAATGCGGTATGGGTCATGCACGGTGCCATCCGGTTCCAGCGTATCCACAGCACCCAGACCATTTTCCACAACCATCAACGGCACCTGATAGCGGCCATAGACCTCGTTCAAATAATAGCGCAAACCGTCCGGATCCATGCCCCAACCCCAGTCAGAATAATGGATGTAAGGGTTCTTTGCCCCAAGTGTCAAATTTCCTGCTCCATCCATTTCCACATTTTTATGGGTAGTAACACAGCTGGTGGAATAATAGCTGAAACTATAAAAATCCACCTTGCCTGCCAGCAAGTCAGATTTGTCCTGCTCTGTAATATCCAACGTCACACCATCAGCATCCCATAGACGCTTGGCAAAAAACGGGTAAGCACCTCGTACCATCACGTCACCGCAATAGTAATTCATCATTTGCCGATCCTGCTGTGTGAAAAGCTGATCCTTCGGGTCACAGGTCAACGGATAATTACAGCCACCGGCACTCATGCAGCCTACTTTATAGTTAGGGCTTACAGTATGGGCATACTGCACTGCATGGGCACTGGCTATAAACTGGTGGTGCAGCTTAATATAGGCCGATGCAGCCAGTTCCTTTGGACAATCAGGAATGACTTTCAATAGCAGCAACGGACAATTGATTTCGTTAAAGGTCAGCCAGTATTTGACTTCATTTTTGTACTCGTCCAGAATTGTCTTTGCATACTTATCGAATAACGCGATCGTATTGCGGTTTTCCCAACCGCCCAACTCTTCTTCAATATACAGAGGAGTATCGTTATGGCAAATCGTTACAAGTGGCTCGATATTGTATTTTTTCAGTTCAGCAAAAACTTTATGGTAGAACTCCAAACCTGCCTGATTGGGTTTCTCCTCGGTTCCTTTGGGATAAATACGGCTCCAGCTGATGGACATACGGAACATCGTATAGCCCATCTCTGCCAATAAAGCAATATCTTCTTTATAGCGGTGGTAAAAATCCACAGCTTGCTGATTGGGATAATAGTATCCATCTGCCACCACTGGCTTTGCTCCAATCGGACGTATCGCCATCTGTGGACAAGCCTTAATATCACCATTGGGAAGCTGATAGGTTATCAAACGTGGTGTTTTTGCTGTACCTGCCGTAGTAACATCCGTCATAACCGGACCACGGCCATCAGCATCCCAGCCACCCTCATACTGGTTAGCAGCAGTTGCGCCACCCCAAAAAATCCCTTTGGAAATGTGCTCACGTCTGTATCCCCCTTTATTTTAATGCAGTAAGCAGTGGAGCACCGGCCTTTACTGAACCGGAAGCCATCTCTATCACATCTGCATAATCATCGGCGTTGGTTACAAGAACAGGCGTTTCCAGAGAATATCCTTTTTCATGAATGGAATTGATATCTACTTCCAGCAACTTATCACCTTTTTTTACAGTATCACCCTGTTTGACAAAGGCCTTGAATCCTTCACCGTCCAATCTTACGGTATTCATCCCGATATGAATGAGCACATTGCAGCCTGTTTTATCGGTCAGGGCAATAGCATGACGGGTAGAAAACAGATTTTCTACCACACCGTCAAAAGGAGCCATCACAATACCGTTTTCCGGCAGGATGACCACGCCTTTGCCCAGCACCTCGGTGGAGAATGCCTCATCACTACATTCACCCAGCGGCTTAACGGTGCCAGACAGGGGAGCTGCAATTTCCACTTTCTGAAGAGCCATTGCGGACTTTTCAGTTCGAGGGGCACTCTTTTTTGATTCTTTTCCCCTTGTTCTGTCAGAATATTTTCACTGGTGCCATCCTCATCTTTATAAGTAAACCAAGCCATCACAAAACTGAAACCAAAGGCAACGGCTACCATCAAAATAATGCCCACAAAATTCGTTGCACCATTAGGATTAATCATTCCCAGCAAGCCAATAACACCCATGCCCGCATAGCTATACAGAGTCAGGCCAGTGATTGCACCAACCGCAGAGCCTGCTGCTGCACCAATACAGGCAATGACGAACATTTTAATGCGCGGGAGGGTCACGCCATAGATAGCGGGTTCCGTCACACCAAAAATACCGGAGAAGAAAGCAGGCAGCGCGATATCTTTGAGCTTCTTGTCTTTGGTCTTAAGGCAGACAGCAAGTACAACACCTGTCTGGGCAAAGCATGGAATAAGAGTGCATACCAGCATTCTGACAGGATGACCCTGTAACAACTCCATAAACGGAACCATGCAGATTGCGCCATGAATACCAAACAGAACGAAAACCTGATACAATCCACCAAAGATAATGAATGCCACCAACGGAACTGTGTCAAAAATCACCGTAAGAACGACATTCAGAGCATTGCCGACCATGTTTGCCGCAGGTCCGACTAAAGAAAATCCCAGCGGCACAGCCACGGCTAAAGCAATAGCAGGAACATAAAGGACTTAACTAATTTGGATACACGTTTTTCCAGCCATTTATAAAGAGGAATCGCAATTGCCATTGTAAAAACGACCGGCAGGAATGTAGAGGTGTATGTGGCATTGACCGTCATGCCAAAAAGGTTCAGGTCTACACCTTGAATTGTAGGATACAGCATTGCTGCTCCTACCAAAAATCCAAAGACTGGATCGATTGCAAACTTCTTAGCCAGATTCATGCCCAGCAACATCGGCATAAAATAGAAAATCGCATCACCAATAGCGTTGAACAGCTGATAATAACCGCTATCTGATGGCAACCCGCATAGAACGGCAATCGACAAAATGCCTTTGATAATGCCCGCAGCGCACATCAAATTCATCAGTGGAGCCATAGCCGCCATAACGATGTTGACTACCTGCATCAGCGGATTTTTCTTCTGAGCAGCGGATGCATCCGAATTTTTAACTTGACCACTGTCTCCGGCATCCACGCCAAGTACTTCACACACATCCAGATAGACATCGTGAACGTGCTCACCGATAACGACCATGTATTCTCCACCAGAATTAACGACCGATATTACGCCGTCCCGATTTTTCAGGTAGGCGGTATCTGCCTTTTTATCATCTGCCAGATTGAACCTCAGTCGTGTAAAACAGTGTCGCAGACCCGTCACATTTTCCTTGCCACCAACATGGGCAACGATATCTGCTGCCAGTTCTTTGTATTTACCCATTTTGTATCGTTCCTCCAATTAAGTTGTATTTGAAATTGAAGGTCAAGCCAACTTAATGTAACCATCCTTACCGTTCCAAATGGGTTATGTGTTTATCGTTCTATGCGCAAAAGCTGCACGACACCTCAACTGTTCTGTCCTCCTTTCTCAGGTGTTTTTCGAGCGGCATTTTGGAGCCTTTATTGACCACCAGCCGGATGTGGATTGTCAGATACATTCGTTCTTCTTCCAGCAGCTGATAGTGGTATTTGCGAGATAGATAGTCACCAATTTTACAAGCGCAGCGATAGGCTTCCTCATACTTTGCGAAAATGATTTCGGCTAAGTCTGTGCTGGAATTATCCTCGTATTGCTCTTGTCTGAGCACTCGGCGCGCAAAGTATTTTAGATGTGTGATAAACCGATAATAGTAGCTGGAGTCTGCATCCATCTCAATACGGAAGTACACACGTACGATATTACATATATCCTCAATGATTTTTGTAATGGCAAAAGTTTCTTCCATTGTGGAATCATCTGTTTCACCATTGGCAATATGCATAGCGATAAAGGCGGCTTCACTCTCTGGCAGGCGCACCTTGAATTGGCTTTCCACCATGTCCAGCGCCATCAGGCCGACTTCATATTCTTTCTGATAAAAACGCTTGATTTCCCATGTAAGGCTATTTGCAATTGGAGTTCCTTCCAGAAAACGCTGGATGGCATAAAAGAGATGGTCTGCCAAAGATACCGCCATAACCGGATTGAGCTTCATATTCAGACTGACATTAGCTGCTTCCACGATATGCTGCGCCAGCAGAAGATACTCTTCCGGTAATGCTTCCAATGTTCGTCTGATTTGTTCAAAGCTCTGATCACCTTCTTTGACGTAGACAGTTTCCACCAATTTATCATCTACATTATCGCCAGGACGTTTTTTATAGCCAATCCCTTTGCCACAAACAATTTGCTCTTTACCCTTTTCATCCAGAACAACAAGCGCATTGTTGGTCAAAATCCGGCAAATCCGCATTTTGCATTCCTCCAAAAATAGACCCGTCCACAAACACTTCTCCCAGCATTTGCAAACAGGTCAAGCTCACCACAAGAGGTGATCACCATCCTAATTTCGAGGTTAGTATAGCAGATTTCAAATACTCTTTCAAGTCAACCTTCAAAAAATCGTCATATCGTGCAATAGTAAAAATGAATTTTGTGAAGAATGCCCGCAACTAATCATATAAGTCCTACTATCACCGCTTTACCGCAATAAATTTTGCAAAACCATCTTGACGCCCCCAACAATCCATGATACCCTCTATCGCAAATCCCACCAAATTTGTAGAAAAGTACAGAACGGTGTGGATTTATTCCCCATGAAGATTTTTACCGCCCCGCAACACACCCGATTTATTTTGCCGCCGATTCACCCGACAAAATTTTTCGCTTGTCTTGCAGGGCGGTTCTTTTTTTATGGGACAGGAACTGCGAACCTTTCAATAAGCCATGACAAGGAGGCGACCCGAAGTATGAGTTATCGAGACAACTTGTTTCTCAACGCCAGATTCAAAGAAGCGGTTCAAGCCGCCCATGACCAAGATTGGCAAGCCTTTGAAAAATATTCCTTCTACGATGCAAGGATGATGGAAGACCTTCTGTACAAATGCGAGCATCTGATGCCTCTTGAAATCAAATGTCGGTACGCCTTACAACATTATTACAGTCATGGCGATCATTCTCCCATCATTCGGAAGTACGTCCGCCGAGCCAAGATCATTCGCCCTGACAACTGGCGCGATGCTCTGCCGGAGAGCGTAAGAAATCTCGACACATTCACCATATATCGTGGCGGCATCGGCAACATTGAGCGTGCACCGCTTTCTATTTCATGGTCACTCTCTTACGATGTTGCTGAATGGTTTGCGCACCGCAACGAACTCTTTTATCGCTGCCCCTGCCATGTGTATCAGGGAACGATCCATGCCGACAAGGTAATTGCGTATCTTCCTGAGCGCAGTGAATTTGAAATCATCCAGCATCGGAATGTCAAAGATGTGCAGGAAATCACGCCGCTGAGAGGATACAGTCCTCCGTTTAATGCCTTCAAATCGTCAAAAAAATGGGTTCACGATGAAGAGGAAAGCAACCGCTATTTCAATGAATGGTATCAAACGCAGAACTGCTGATTTCCACACAGTTTTAGATGATAAGTCCTACTATCACCGCTTTACTGCAATAAAACTTGCAAACCATCTTGACGCGCTCCACAATTCATGATACCTTTATCGCAAATCCACCAATTTTGTAGAAAGTACAGAGCGGCGAGGATTTATTCCCATGA
>ENA-OQHA01000317-OQHA01000317.1-human-gut-metagenome-genome-assembly--contig:-NODE-317-length-25449-cov-3.223640_pt1 | contig 25449 bp, 29 predicted proteins | sample MGYA00242558_ERZ504707 | MGnify/ENA primary metagenome ERZ504707 (study PRJEB26092, sample SAMD00036197) | human gut metagenome | host: Homo sapiens | study: EMG produced TPA metagenomics assembly of...
GAGTGTACATGGGAACCGAGATCCCTCTTGTGGAAATATGACAAAAAAGCAGGCAACACGCCGACCTATGCTACTACAGCACCAAGCTGTCCCTGGACGAGGCCAAGGCAGCCTTCGAGCGTGTAAAGGAGCTGTCCATCCAGCTCTCCATGATCGAAAACGCCGCCATCCGTCTTGCCACCAACATCAAAAAACCCAGAAGCGTGCCAATGCGCTGAAAACATCACCATCCCCAGATATGAAACCCTCACAAGAGATATCACTAATGCTCTGGAGGAAAAAGAGCGCGAAGAGTTTACACGTCTGAAGGTGATCAAGCGTATGAAACAAAACAGTTAATTACAATTACCTCCTGTAATAAAGTGAATACTACACATTACAGGAGGTTTTTTATCAGGCATCAGTTTTATTTTTCTATTTTTTCAGGAAGGATACCATTTTATGATTCTAAAGAAAAAACTTTTTAAAACTTTTCTTTTTGAGTTATTGGTAATGGCATTTATTCCTATCATTCTGTTTACTGCTTATGTACATCACAGTATATTCAAAAAGTTTAATAATAACTTGAATGAATTACAAAAAAGTTATTTTTTCACAGCCAGTTCAAATTTCAAAAAAACTCTGGATAATGCCGTGGAAACCGCAATGTTCATAAGCGAAGATAACCGGGTACGAAATTACATTACCTGGCAAAGTCAGAATGCCATTACCTCTACAGAATTCATGCAAACAGAATATGATATAAAAAAACAGCTAAACACTTTTATGGGGACAAACAGTGCCATTGATTCCATTTATATTTATAACGAAAATGCCGGCAAAATTCTTAATTCTGGAATTGGCACCATTGATGTCAAACATTTTCATGACACATCGTGGCTGGAAGATTATAAAAGTATCCATGATTCATTAGGAGTTCATATTCTCCCGGAACGAACTCCCTGTGAGCCAGAGTATTCTTATATCCCGGACGATTTTCCTACTATTATTTCCGTTGCTGTCCCGATCACAATCAACAGCCACCCAAAATGTAATGCTTTGGTTCTCATTAATATAAAAAAAAGAAAATCTTCTGGACACAAGCAATACCCAAGACTATTCCTATATTATTTACACAGCTGAAAAGAACATTATCGCTTCCTACTACACCTCTCCTGAAGATGCCAAACTTTACAAAAAAATTATGGATGAAAAACAATCTGAAAGCTCTTTTCAGCTCTTTCAGAGTTCACCTGTTTATTATGCCAGCTATAAAACCCTTGCAAATCTCCATATTACATACAGCCTTTTTACCACCGACGACCAATTGTCCCGGTCTTTACGTTCTATGGAGTACTTTATTCTGATATTACTGAGTATTTCCATTTTGCTCTGTATATTTATGGCTTATCGGCTCGCACTGAAATATTGCGTTCCGATTATAACCATTTCCAATGATATACAGGAATTTATTCCTATGGAAAAAAGCAACGGTAACATAAAAGATATCTCCACTGCAGTAACTACTCTCACTCATAAATATCATGAATTAAAAGAGAAAAACATTTCTTCTCTTGACACACTTTTTCAGCCGTTCCTTTCAGGTGACCCGCAAGAAAATAACCGTTTCTTCTGTGTTGTTGCTTCCATCGATGACTACATAAAAAGTATCCTCGAAAAAAACACCTTCCGAGATCAATGCTTTCAAAAAAGGACTCATCCAGGCAACCTCTACAGAATTCTCCGAAAAAGTGCTTCAATGTAAAGGACTTATTTTTGATAATGACCGATTTGTTCTGGCATATCTCTGTCAGCAGAAAATTACTCTTCCGAGATTATTACACTGGTTAATACTATGAATCGCCAAACCGATTCCGGAATTACCATCTCTGCAGGCGTTGGAAATATTTATGATATGCCTAAAGATCTTCTTCAATCTTATATTGAAGCGAATGAGGCAGTCAATTATCGTTTTTCTCTTGGAAAAAATGCGTAGCATTTTATGATGAGGTTGTATCCAAAAGAGAACGATGCAAGATAAAAATCCCCAAAATTTCAAAAATGTATCCCGAGCTCACTATGGAAGAAATTACAGAACAGTTTCAAAATTATTTTGAGCAGCTCAGTTCCAAACTCCTGATTGATGAAAACACAGAGCTGGAATATATTTTTCCTGTGATCAGTGACCTGTCACTGTTTTTATCCAACAACGGACTCTCCATTAATGACATTACACACAGTGAAGAACCTGTTTATATTTCGGTATCAAAATTCGACACATTTGACGAGATCTGTCAATACTTATGTAATATCTGTTCAGAATTTTCTAATGCTTTAAAAAATCTGAATAACGATACCAATAGATATATCTCTCAGATCAACGAACTTATCCAAACCGATTATGCCAATCCTCAGCTCGACATCGCCATGGCCGCTGAAAAAATAGGAATCAGCTATTCCTATATATGTAAGATTGTAAAAGAAAGCAAGCAATCTTCCTTCACGATCCTTTTGAATCATTACCGCATCGAAACTTCAAAAAAAACTGCTTCTCACTACCAACAACTCTATCAAGCAGATTGCCGAAGAAGTAGGTTATATAAATGACCAGAGTTATTCCCGATATTTCAAAAAATTTGAAAATATGACTCCCGGGAAATACCGAACACTAAATCTTCTAAATAAATAACGTCATACAAAAGGGCCTAAACGCCCTTTTTTGTTGCATTAATCACATTTCCACTATTTGACGCTTTATTATAGAAATTAATTGTTTTATATATATTGCACATTTTTTCTATATTTTTATTGTATCTTTTGTGTGTATTGCTCGTTATGATTGTTTTTTCTCCAAAACAATTGTATCTTTTTGCTCAATGCAATGCTATTCTTGTTTCATAAACAAACGAAAACACCAAAGATCGATCAGGTGTAAGAAACAAGACAACTATTTATAATGGAGGGTTATTACATGAGAAGAAAAAACACACTCTACAAAGCAACTGCATTAGCTATGACATCTGTTCTTACATTAGGCGCTCCCGTAATTGCACATGCCGAAAACACAGAAGGAACTGATCTTTCCGATGAAGGATACCCGGAAATTAATCCCGAAATCGCAGCTCTGGAAAACCAGGAACTTGAAATATGGCTTCCTGCCGATCAGGGACAGGATCCTAATTTTCAGACTGTAAAGAAAAATTCGAGGAAAGTTATCCAAACATTACTATCAATTATAATACTTCCATTCCATGGGAAGAAATGCCATCCAAAGTAAAACTTGCAGTAAATAGCGGTGCTGCTCCAGATCTTGCATTGCATCATTCCTTCGTTGCAGGTGCACAGGGATTTGCAGAGCCACTTGATGATCTCTGGGAAAAATGGGGTGCGGAAGATGAATTCATGGAAAGTTCTCTTCAGGACTGTACCTGGAACAATGTAAAATATGGTGTTCCGTTCAATATTACTTCTGTTTGTCTCTTATATAACGAAGATATGTATAAAGAAGCCGGCATTACAGAAGCTCCGACAACACTGGAAGAGCTCCGTGAAGTGTCCAAAAAACTTACCGATTCTTCAAAAGGTCAGTATGGTTTTACATGCTACGCAAATCCATGGGGATTATTCGGAGTTGTTGCTGCAGAAGGCTACAATTTAATTGATGAAAATAACAATCCTACAGTAAATGATAAAGGTGTTGTAGACACTTTGCAGACTTATATCGACATCGCAACCGTTGACAGTTCTTCTATCATTCCTCCGGCACAGGAATCACAGGCTGAAACTGCAACTGCTATGTATGGCTCCGGACGTGCCGCACAGATTCTTACAGGTGCGTGGGACATTGCCGCTTTGAAAAATCAATATCCAGATGTTTTTGCTAAAACCAAAGTCGCTCCAATGCCAGGAAGCAACCATAGTGGTGTAGCCGGTGGTGGAAGTCTCTTTATCCCTCTCGGAGCCCAGCATAAAGAAGCTGCTTTTGAACTTATGAAATGGTTAACTTCTGACGCATTTATTATTCCTTTCAGTCACAGTTTTGGACAGTTTCCATGTAAAGAATCCCAGCTGTCTTCTTTCTCAGACGAAATGCTTGATCCGTTCCTTGAAGCCCTTCCAAACGCAAAACCATACGTATTCGAAGCATTCCCTGAATCCGCAGATGCTTTTGAACAGGCTATCCGTGCCGGTTTTGATGGCGGCGACTTCGCAGCTATGATGGACAGCGCACAGCAGATCGCTGAGGGCGAGTTTCAGGAAGTTTTAAATTAGTTTTTAATGCAGCAGGGTCTCATACCACCCTGCTGCTATAGGAGATATGACCATGAAAAAAACATCTTCAAAAAAGCCACTTTCCAGAAGTGTTCTCCGCGGATACTGTACATCTTATTTATTTATTCTTCCTGCAATGATTTATTTTGCTATTTTTTCATTTGCCCCCATTATTTATATGGTGTATCTCAGTTTTACAGAATATAATTCCCGGGAACTCCACATTTTAACGGACTGGCAAACTTTATCAAAGCATCCAAAGATACTCTTTACTGGCAAAGTGTATGGAATACTCTTGTATTTACATTTTTTGCGACTATATTCACTGTAGTTTTTGCACTTATAATCGCTGTATTTATGAACAGAAAATTCAAGGGAAAACGTGTTTTCCGCGTTATCTATTACCTTCCGGCTGTTGTGTCTGAAGTTGTAAACGCAATTCTGTTCCTCTGGCTGTTCAACGCCCAGTTCGGAGTTATCAATACCACCTTGATGAAAATTGGTATAAAAAATCCGATAGCATGGCTCCAGACTTCTCCATATGCAATGATCGTAATCATTCTGGTGGCTGTATGGCGTGGCGGATGTTGGAATGCACCTATTTTCTTGTCTGCACTCGAAGGAATCTCCAAATCTATTTATGAGTCAGCAGAAATCGATGGTGCCAACGGATGGGTAAAATTCTGGAAAATCAGCCTTCCTTCTTTAAATGATACCATGGTGTACGTTGTAATCATGACTATCATCGCAGGCTTTCAGGTTATCGCATACTGCGATGTCCTCACAAACGGTGCTCCATTTAACACAACCCTTGTATCCATCAAATATATCTGGAAACAGGCATTTGAATTCAACAACATGGGATATGCATCTACCCTCGTCTCTGATCTTATTCCCGGCATTAATGGTTGTTACTTATTTCCAGGTAAGAGGGTCCGATAAGCGAGGTGATAACTGATGAAAAATAAACGAACTCCTTTAAACTCCTTCATCATCGCTGTTATTGCGATTCTTCTGACGATTCTGATCGCCGGACCATTTGTTTTTATGATACTGACAACCTTCAAACAGATTGGAGAAGTCATGCGCTTTCCGCCTAAACTGCTCCCGGATTCCTTTTATCTGCAAAATTATGTAAAAGCTCTGCATTCCTATATTCCAAGAGCTTTCCTGAACAGTCTTTTTGTAAGTGCAATGTCTGTTATCGTTACCTTACTGTTATCTCTGCCGGCAGCGTACGCCTTTTCCAGACTTAACTTTCCGGGACGTAACTTTTTCTTTATGCTTACACTTTCAACCATGATGATTCCTCAGGGTCTTCTGGTTGTACCAATGTTTAACATTATGAAAAATATGCCACTGGCATCTTCTGAATACGGCTGGATCGATACTTTTCCAGGATTGATTTTCCCATTTTTGTCCATCGGCTTTATTACATTTTATGTACGTCAATATTTCCTTGGCATTCCCAGAAGTCTGGATGAAGCAGCTCGTATCGATGGAGCCAATAAACTGCAGGTATTTTTTATGGTCATACTTCCATTGGCAAAACCAGCTTTATCTCTGGCTGTTATTTTCTCTTTTATGAATAAATGGAACGACTACTTATGGCCTATGGCAATCATACGATCGGAAAACCATTATACCATTCAGATTGCAATCAAAATGTTCCAGGGACAGTTCAATACAGACTGGCCTATGATGCTCACCGGTGCAACCGTATCCGTTATTCCAATCCTTATCCTTTACGTTGCTTTTCAAAAAGGCTTTGAGCAGGGTCTGTCCGGCGCCAGTGCAGGTATGAAAGAATAACATATACATATTAATTATTTTAAATCAAAAAAAGAGGTGCTCCTATGAAAAAAATAAAAGCAGGCGTTATTGGCGGCGGAAATATTGCAGAATTTCATCTTAACGATATGGTAAAAAACGAAAACATTATTCCTTATGCATTATGCGATGTAAATCAGGAAAGCCTGGATGAAACAGGTGACCGTTACAATATTCCGAAAGAAAATCGTTATACAGACTATAAAGAACTTCTCGCACGTTCGGATATTGATATGGTTTCCATATGCACGCCTAATGTAACTCACTTTTCCATTGCAATGGATACTGTAAAAAGCGGAAAAGCCTATGTATTGGAAAAACCAGTAGCAATGACATTAGCCGAAGCAAAAGAGCTTTATCTGGCAACAAAAAACGCCGGTCTTACAAACGCCGTCGGTTTTTCCTACCGTTATCTTCCGGCGGTTCAGAAAGCCAAAGAAATTATTTCTTCCGGCGCTCTTGGCAAAATCCATCATGTCTACGCACAGTATATTGAAGGAAAAGATGATAATGAAAATATTCCTCTGCTGTGGCGTTATCAGAAAGAACTGGCCGGAAGCGGCAGCCTTGGCGACCTGGGTTCACATATGCTGGATATGATGCGTTACCTTGTAGGTGATTTCAATGAAGTCATCGGAACTTCTGGAATCATCATACCAAAACGACAGAAACTTGACGGAAGCGGACTTGGCGATGTCACAACCGAAGATTATTTCCATGCCATGGCTACTATGGAAATGATATCAGTGCTACCATGTGCTTTACCAAATTTGCATGGGGAAGAAAAAATTCACAGCGTCTGGAAATCTACGGAAGCCGTGGTGGTCTGATCTACACTCTGGAAAATGGTCTCAGAGGTTCTGATCATCTCAAAGTCTGCCTTGGAAACGAACTTGCTTTAACCGGTGATTGGGTTGATATGAATCTCAAAGGTTTTGATGGTGTTTATAATACCAAGAGCCAGATGGATTGTTTTGCAGAAAAAATGCTTGGAATTAAAAATACAATACCGGCAGATATTGAAGATGGTTACTATGTTCAGGGAATCATTGAAGCTATGATGAATTCCACTCAAAGCCGCACCTGGCATAAAGTCAGTGATTATATTATCAAATAATTTTCTTTCCGACGGAGGCCTTCTATGAAACTTGGATTATATACAGAATGTTTTGGAAATCGTTCTTTTGAAGAAATGCTTTCTTTATCCCAATCTATGGGAATCAAATATCTGGAAATCGGAACCGGAAACTGGTCTAAACCAGCTCATATGGATCTGAACCTTCTTTTATCCAGTTCAGATGCCCGGGATGAATATCTGGGAAAAATAAATGAAAAAGGACTTTATCTGGAAGCTTTAAACTGTTCCGGAAATCAGCTGGAACCATCTGATACTGGTCGTGAGCACGAAGCTGTTGTATACAAAACTTTTCAGCTTGCTGAGCTTTTAGGCGTAAAAAAAATAATCATGATGAGCGGTCTTCCCGGCGGCGGCCCGATTCTCCTTACCCTGTATGGGTAACAAATACCTGGCCGCACAATTTTACAGACATGCTTAACTATCAGTGGGATTCCGTAGCCATCCCATGGTGGAAAGAAGCTGCCAAAAGCCGCTTCTCATGGAATAGAACAAATTGCTATTGAAAACCATCCTAACAATCTTGTTTACAACGTAAGCACAATCCGCCGTCTCCATGAAGAAGCTGGAGAAATCATCGGTCTTAATCTTGATCCCAGCCATTCTTTTTATATGGGCGGTGATCCAATAATCATGGCAAAAAAACTTGCGGCAGACGGCCTTATATATCATGTACACGGAAAAGATACCAGAATCGAAAAAGATATCGCTGACACAGAAATGCTGTTTGAAACCTGCGATCATATGGCTCCTCAGAATATTCGCCCCTGGAATTATGTAGCCGTAGGTTATGGACACGACCAGCTCTGGTGGAAAACCTTTATTGCAGCGCTGAAAATGAATGGCTATGATGGTGTTGTAAGTATTGAAGTTGGTGACACCTTGATGGATGATATCACTGCAATATCAAAATCCGCCGAATTCCTGAAAAAGGTTCTGATTTAAAAAAGTTATTCACAGATCCTCCTTCACCTGCTTTACTTATCCACACCTTAAAATGACTTTTCAACACCTTACAGTGCCCGTTTTGTCCGGGCACTGTTCTTTTTTGCAGACGTTTCCATACATCAGATTCTTCTGATTGTGAATAGCTTAGTCTTATGAAAATTCATCTATTATTTTCTGACTTCTTAACTATATTCTTTTAAATTATGTCTTTTACGCGAAACATTTAATGATATTTAGAATTTAAAAATGTCAATGGTTTTACAGTTTTTTTTCATTCGTTTTGCAAATTTATCATTTTACACAAAACATATGTTTAAATTTATTTATGTAAATCAGCTCATCCACATGGTTATCCTTGTGGATAATGTGGATAAATTTGTGCATAACTTGATTATTGGCGGATTTGCGGATTTTTGTCATGTGGAAAACTTTTTGGAAAGTTTTTCACTTATCCACCATAGTTCGACAGGTTTTGTGCATATTGCCAGAATGGTATTTTCCTGCGTGCAGTCTTGACATCAGACTGTTTTGTTTGTAAGGTGAAAACGCTAAAACAACGTGTGGATTTTTCAGTTCCGACTTTTTTCGCCACACAATCTGCCTTCACCAGTAAGACAGATTGTGTGGCTTTTATTATGCACAAAAAGCACACCTTTTTTCCCATGATCTACATTGTGAATTCTGATATAAAGGAGGATTTTTCATGAACGACACATTTATGAAGAAAAGCCTGTCGGCCCGCTGCTGGCATCCATGGCGCTGCCTATGGTCTTTTCCATGCTTGTAAACTCACTATACAACATTGTGGACAGCTTCTTCGTGGCACAGATCAGCGAGCAGGCCATGACCGCCCTGTCCCTTGTCTATCCGGTCCAGAACATGATCAACGCCGTTGCCATTGGCTTCGGGATCGGAATCAACGCCAGAGTTTCCTATCACCTTGGCGCAGGGGACAGAAAAATGGCAGACACTGCCGCAACCCACGGATTTTTTCTGTCTGTGATCCACGGGATCCTGATGACTGTGATCAGCATCGCTGTTATGCCCGTATTCCTTCAGATGTACACCCAGGATGAAACCGTGATCCGAATGGGGCTGGAGTATTCTACCATCGTTTTCCTGTTTTCCACAATAATTGCCATCAGCCTTTTCTTCGAAAAACTTTTCCAGGCTGTAGGACGGATGAAAGTATCCATGCTCGCCCTGCTTGTGGGATGTATCAGCAACATCATCCTGGACCCGTTCCTGATCTGGGGAATCGGCTTTTTCCCGAAGCTGGGTATCCGGGGCGCAGCTCTGGCTACTGGCATCGGCCAGGTGCTCACCATTGCGGTCTATATGGTCTTTTATATCCTGAAGCCTATTCCTGTACGTGTAACGCCCAAAGCCCTGAAAACAAGCAAAGTAACGGATCTGAGCCTGTATGCCATCGGTGTTCCCGCGATCCTGAACCTTGCACTGCCATCGTTTCTGATCTCTTTTCTGAACTCCGTGCTGGCCGCTTACTCGGACAGCTATGTGGTGATCCTTGGCATTTATTACAAACTGCAGACCTTCCTGTATCTCCCGGCCAACGGAATCATCCAGGGAATGCGCCCGCTGATCGGTTATAACTTCGGTGCCCGTGAGATGAAGCGTGTGAAAAAATCTTCCGGCTCACCCTGGAATCCAGCTGTGTGATCATGCTCTTTGGAACCGTTATCTGCCTCCTGGCATCCGGACAGCTTATGGGACTTTTCACAACTACCCCGGAAACCATTGCCGCTGGCTCCAGAGCACTGAAGATCATCAGCGCCGGCTTTCTTGTTTCTGCTGTATCCGTTACCACTTCCGGTGCCATGGAAGGCCTTGGAAAAGGCACGCAGTCCCTTGTAATTTCCCTTTTCCGCTATGTGGTCGTTATCATGCCCACCGCATATCTTCTGTCCCATTTTATGGGTCCTGATGGCGTGTGGAACGCATTCTGGATCACAGAGGTGTTTACAGCCATCGTTTCTGTCATGATTTATCACAAAACGTTGAAAAAAGCCTGAGACTGCAAATGTCCGGCCCACCGGCCTGTTTGCAGCCACCTGCAGGTTTACGTCCCGAAAGCACAAAAAGCTTCGATCCACTCTCTGAGCGCATCGCTCATCGATGAGAGTTAGATCGAAGCTTTCTTTATTAACCAAATCAGGAAAATCCCATGAGTGATTGCTGATATCCTCTTGACTCAAACGGATATCCGTGATCTGCGTTCATTTAATTCGCGGAAATTTCCTCTGTATCTCTTACAGCAGTCCCTTCTCACGGATCAGCTTTAAAGCGCCTTCATCGGCCACTACCGTCACATCCGGGTGAAGCTGCAGGATAGATGCCGGCACGTTGGGCGTGATCGGTCCGTAGAGAGATTTGTAAAGGGCATCTGCCTTTGCCTCTCCGGTAGCGACCAGAAGGATTTTCTTTGCAGTCATGATGTTTTTGATACCCATGGTATATGCCTGCTTCGGCACATCATCCATAGTCTCAAAGAATCTTGCATTTGCCTTGATGGTGCTCTCCGTAAGGTCTACGCAGTGAGTCTCCTTCTCAAATGCTGCACCCGGCTCGTTGAAGCCGATGTGGCCATTTCCGCCGATTCCAAGCAGCTGCATATCGATACCACCCACGCTGCGGATGATTTCATTGTAATCCGCACAGGCTTTCTCACTGTCCTCTTCCAGTCCGTTTGGCACATAGTTCTTGCCTTATCGATATTTACATGGTCAAACAGATTTGTGTTCATAAAATAACGATAGCTCTGATCGTTATCTCCGGAAAGTCCTTTGTATTCATCAAGATTTACGGATGTGATCTGCGAAAAGTCCAGATCTCCTTTTTTGTACCACTCGATCAGCTGCTTGTACATTCCCACCGGTGTGGAGCCTGTAGCAAGTCCGAGAACAGCATTTGGCTTCATGATGATCTGTGCAGACATGATGTTTGCCGCTTTTCTGCTTACGTCATAGTAATCTTTTCCTGTATAAATGATCATAATCTTTTCCCTTCTCCTTATGGTAAAAAAGAACAACCGGATAACTGAGATTCACATATCTCCTGCTTTTCCTGTTGTTCTTTTATTATTGATTCGTTTTTTTACTCAGCCATCTCTACTTCGAGAACATAGTCTACCGGGTCAGGAAGTACCGGGTCAGGTCCCAGATCAACGAATGCGATATCCGGGTAATCGCTGTGCATCCATGCGTTGGAGATCGGCACCTCATGTCCGTCATCCAGTGCACGTACCTTCACGATCTTATCCTTATCAAATCCCAGAAGCGGAAGTGGTCCCAGTGTATTCTCATAAATATGCACATAGTATTTGTTTCCGTTTCTGGTGATACGTCCGTAATCCGGCTTCGGAATGTTTTCAGCCGGTACACAGCCGTAGATACTGTCATGATTCTTATCCATCCAGCGGCCGATCTCAGCCAGGATCGCAGAAGATTCCTTCGGGAATTTACCTTTGGCATCCGGTCCTACGTTCAGGATCATATTTCCACCCTTGGAAACACACTCTACCAGCTTCTTGATCAGCATGGAAGCCGGTTTGTAGTAATGATCATTTGCGCAGTATCCCCAGTTATTATTCATGGTAAAGCATGCTTCCCAAACCATTGGATTGCCCTCTTTATCACAGATTCCTTCCGGCGGGATGATCTGCTCAGGGCTTACGAAATCGCCATGGTACGGTGTCGGATCACACTCATACAGGGATCCTCTTCCCTCTCCGCTGGCTTCCAGGCGGTTATCGATGATAACCTGCGGCTGTAAGCTGCGCACCATGTTGATCAGCTTGGTTGCGCCCCATTTTTCCCCTCTCATATCGTCGTAGGAGAAATCAAACCAGATGATATCGATCTGTCCGTAGTTTGTACAGATCTCTTCTACCTGATTATACAGATATTCTGTATAACGTGAGAAATCACGGTTCTCATTTCCGCACTCTTTGTGGTTTCTCATCGGATGGATACGGTCTCCGTAATGCGGATAATCCGGATGATGCCAGTCAAGCAGTGTGAAATAGATTCCAACCTTAAGGCCTTCCTCACGAAGTGCCTCTACATACTCCTTGATCAGGTCTCTTCCTGCCGGTGTGTTTGTTACCTTGTAGTCTGTGTATTTGCTGTCAAAGAGGCAGAATCCGTCGTGATGTTTTGCTGTCAGGACTACATATTTCATACCTGCAGCCTTGGCCTCTTTTGCCCACTGCTTCGGGTTGTAGTCTCTTGCATCAAACTCTTTCATAAACGGAAGATATTCTTCCTCAGGTATTTCCTCTACACTTCGTACCCATCGCCTCTTGCAGGGATAGAATATAATCCCCAGTGGATAAACATTCCAAAGCGGGCATCCTGGTACCACTCCATACGTTTTTCATATTCTTTTCTGTCAAACTGATACATGATTTTTTCCTCCTGTTTAGATTAAAAGCATCAGCCTTTGATAGCTCCGGAAAGCATACCTTTTTCAATCTGTTTATGGAACACGATGTAAATGATAATCATCGGAATTACAGACATTACTACATATGCAAACTGGCTTCCGATCTCCTGTGTATGCGCGGAAGAGAAGTTCAGCATCGCACGTGAAACTGTGAAATATTTGGTATCTGTCATCAGGATCATGGAGAATACAAGTTCACTGTATCCATAGATGAATACGAAGATCGCCTCTGTTGCGATGATCGGCTTGCAGACAGGGAAAAGGATCTTCCACAGCAGCTGCCAGTTGTTACATCCATCAATGATCGCCGCCTCATCCAGGTTCCTGGAGATTCCATCCATGAATCCTGTATAAAGGAAGATGCCTGGGACATACCAAACGCAACATAGATCAGGATCAGGAAGAACAGGTTGTTCTTTGCATTTAATGCTGTTGCAATGTTGTTGATCGGGATCAGTGTACAGTGAACCGGAACCATTACTCCGATCATAAAGAATACATATACCCATTTCAGGAATTTGTAATCTTTTCTTGATAAGATGTATGCTGCCATCATTCCGACTACAGTATTAAATACAGTTGTCAGAGTTGCTACAACCAGGGAGTTCTTGATGGTATTCAATGCATCCGCTGTTTTGTTTGCGCTGATATAGTTCTGGAACATAAGCTTCTTAGGTAAGCTCAGCAGGTTCAGGTAGATCTCTGAGTTTGTTTTGAAGGAAGCCATTACGGTCACTACTACCGGAAACAGTGTAACAACTGTCCACAGGATCGCGATAACGTACAGTGCTATCTTTCCTCCGTGCATTTTCTGTTTATTAGCTGTTTTTTCCATATTGTCTCTTCTCCTTCCGCCTACATTGCAAGATCTTTATCTTCACGGAACAAATGATTAGTTATAAGACTCAGTGCAACACCCAGTACTAACAGAATAACGCCGTATGCACTGCTTCGTCCAAACAGCTTATAGGAGAATCCCTGTGTATAAAGCATGATTGAAGGTGTGGAGCTGATATCGTTCGGGCCTCCTCTTGTCATCGCCCAGATAATATCGAATACTTTCAGACATCCTGTGATACACAAAATAGAGAATACCTTGAAGGAGTTTTTCATCAGAGGCAGGGTAATGTAACGAACTCTCTGCCATCCGGTAGCTCCATCCAGTGCTGCTGCCTCATTTAACTCATCCGGGATCGCCACCAGACCCGCTGCAAATATCAGCATGTTATATCCGGCATACATCCACTCATTACCAGGATAACGATCCAAACGTTTACAGTCTTTATCGTCAGCACATCAGGGATCGTACCATGAAGGCCGAAAATATTTTCAATGGTATTAAAGATACCAAAGTTCGGATTTAACATAAATGTCCACATCAGGGCTACTGCTGTTGTTCCTAACATATTCGGAAGGAAGTAACAGGTTCTGAAGAATCCGGTTCCCTTGATCTTTGCAGTTACCAGCATTGCGAGACCAAATGAAAGTGGCATCAGGATAACGAAACCACCGATCATAAAGTACACGCTGTTGAGCATTGCATTCCAGAACAGCTTATCTGAAAAGATCTTCTGATAGTTCTCAAGTCCTACCCACTGCTTTGCTGCACCAAACATACCGTTCCATTTGCGGAATGATAAGCCTACGGTGTCAAAAACAGTAGATAACAAAAATAACAGTTATTAAAATTGCCGGAAGAAGGAACGCTAAAGAAAGCGTAAGATCTTTTTTGTCCAGCTTCTGTTTTACCTTTGGTACAGATTTACCTGCCATATGTATACCTCCGTAATGAACAAGGGGAAGCAGATGATGCTTCCCCCTGTTTCTCTTATCCACACATCATGCGTTCAGTCAAAATTCTCTTTATTCGTAAGCAGACATTTTGTCAACGATATCGTCTCCAACTTCCTGTGCACTTGCACCTGTTGCTAATGCCTGAAGAGAATTACGGATTGTATCCATAGCTGCTGTGTTTGTATCATATGTCGGAATCTCAAGTTTAGACTCTGTATTCTCAGCCATGATCGCATTTACATCATCAAGCAGATAGTTACCTGTATCGATCGTAACCTTCTCAGCATATGTTGTCGGGCTGGATTTGCACATTTCGTTGATGGAATCTACACTTGTAAGGTATTTGATGAATTTAACAGTTGCTGCGATTTCCTCATCGCTCTTGTTTAATGTAGTGATGTAGTATGTATCAGAACCGCCGCCCATCTCTACAGTCTTGTTTGCTTCGTCGATATAAGGAATTCTTGTAACACCGATCTTCTGAGCATCGAAGAGAGTTGTATCGGAGTCATTCTGGAAGTTACCGCAGTTCCATGTTCCGTCAACTGTAAATGCAGCTTTTCCTGCCTCGAACATATTTCTCTCTGTGTTGAAGTCTGTGCTGAGGATTCCGTCTCCCCAGTATCCTGCATCGATCATATCTTTCATCTTCTGATAGATTGCAACCATCTTCTCGCCGTTGTAAGCTTCTTTGTCGCTTGCAAGATCATCTGCGATGCTTGTTCCGTAAGCTTTCAGAGCAAGAGCACTCATCAGATGCTCGAAGTGATAGTTATCTTTGTCAGAGTAGTTGAATGGCTGGATTCCTGCATCTTTTAATTTCGCGCAGGCATCAACAAGATCATCCCAGGACTCCGGAACATCTACGCCAACCTGATCAAGGTAATCTTTGTTGTAGTAGAGGCAGAGCTGATAAGCGGACCACGGAATACCATAGGTTCCTTCAATGCCGTCAAACTGTGTTGTCTCCCATGCAAAATCCTGAACTCCCTCTTTCCATTCCGGATACTGCTCGAAGTATGGTGTCAGATCCAGTATATATCCTGCATCTACATACTCTCTTGTACGGCTTCCGCCATACTGAAGGAATGCGTTCGGTACATTACCGGAAGCGAAATCTGTTGTAAGCTTCTCTTCGTAATCAGACTCTGTAGAAATACTCTCATCTGTTACATGGATCTTTCCTTCGTTCTCTTTATTGAACTCATCAAGTGCTTTGTAATACCATTTAGCCTGTCCATCTGTATCAGATCCGTTGTTAAATCTGAATGCTACACGAAGCTCAACGTTTTCAAAATCCATATTGTCTACATCGTAGTTTGTGTCACCCTTTGCAAATACGGCGCTTCCTGTTACGCCTACTGTTGACATTGCGGTTACACCGGCGAGACACAGTGTTGCAACTTTTTTCATTCGTTTCTTCATGAATAAATCCTCCCTTAATATGATTTTTTATTATATAGTTTTCCCATTGATGTTCATAAATTGATCAATCGATGATCGCCTCAAAGATCGGCTCTTCTTCCTCAAGCTCCAGGCATACACAGTAGTTCTTTGCCCCCTGAAGCTTCTCCGGAAGCTCTACCTCTATCATCGAGTTTCCTTCGCAGCACTTTAATGCGCGGCACGGAAGCTTTTCTCCTGTGCTTACCACATATGCACCCTTTAACTGGTTACCGATGTTCAGTAACTCAACACGATATCTCGGTGCAAGTACATGTACGTAAAGCTTATGTGGTCTCTTTGTAAATTCAATGCTCGGGATCTCATACGGATAGATACCAACATTCTTGGTTCCGTAAATTGCTTCCGCATTCTCAGTCACGTATTTACCAACCTCATTCATAACCTCGACACAAGCTTCCGGAACAGTTCCGTCTGCCATTGGTCCTACGTTCAGCAGGTAATTTCCGCCTCTGCCGACGATCTTGAGAAGAAGGTTCAGGATATCATCCGGATTCTTCCAGTTTGTATCGTATTTATTATAACCCCATGTATCATTTACAGTTGCCGGTACTTCCCAGTCACCGTCGTATGGAAGACGTGGGATAAAGTTATCACCGGTGGTCATGTATCGCCCTTCTGGTGTCCGATACGTCCGCTGATGATGCAGTCAGGCTTAATACCCTTAACCCAGTCTCTTAATTCCTGAGCTTCGTCTGCGGTCATTCCCATCGGAGTATCAAACCAGATCAGGGAAATATTATCGTAATTCTCAAGAAGCTCTTTTAACTGCGGCTTGCATTTCTCATCGAAGTATGTACGGAATTCCGGCTTCCATTTCGTTCTTGTCTTCGTAATCCTTCTTATAGGCATTGTCATCATCCCAGTCCTGAGCCTGTGAATAATAGATACCCATAGTCATGTCATATTTCTTACAAGCATCGGAAAGCTCTCTTAAGATATCTCTTCCTGCAGCCTTCACTACATTAAAATCACTGACCTTGGAATCGTACATTGCGAATCCCTCGTGATGCTTGGAAGTAAGAACGATATATTTTAACACCCCCACTGCTCTTTCGCTCTTTTCACAAACATGTCCGCGTCAAATTTGTCCGGATGGAACTCATCTTTCAGCTTTCTGTAATCTTCCTTGTCAATGTTGAGATTGTTCTCGATCCACTCTGCGATACGGTCTGTCTTGGTGACTCGCCGGTCTTCGGATCTTTCCACTCTCCTGCAAGGATGGAATAAAGTCCCCAATGGATGAATAATCCGTATTTGGCATCTTTATACCACTGCTGCTTTGTGTCTGCCATAACCTTCTCCTTGTTTCGTATAGCTGATTTCTTGTTACGTAAAACGTTTCGTTTTTTGTTAAGACTATCTTACCGCATCCGAAGCAACTTTTCAAGTAAATCTATAGGGCAAAATCATTTTTCCTATTTTTTACTAATTACTTCCGTCTTGTTTTTGTGTACTTTTTCGTATCAGGTTTTGTTAAACGTTTCATTTTTATCAATTTTCTATACAATACGCTCGTTTTTTCTGATACTTTATGTGTAAAAAATGCCATGTGTATTGAGGCATTTTCTTTTTCATGATATAATATGAAAATACTATATTATCTGTAAATGCATCAGAACCGGAGGCTTTACATGAACGTTACGATCAATGATATCGCCCGTGCGACAGGCCTGTCCACCGCAACGATCTCCAAATATATAAACCACAAAAAAATACGGGAAGAAAATCGTACCCTTATAGAAAAGGCAATTCAGGAGCTTGGATATACCCCAAACCGGAATGCCCAGCTTCTCCGTGCCAAAAACACACATACCATCGGTATCCTGATCTCAGATCTTGGTAATTATTTCTGGGGCGAGCTTGTCAACTCCATTATCAAGCATTTCACAGATCATGGCTATACAGTTATTGTCTGTTCCTTCTTTTTTGAACATCAGAAGGAGATCGATACGATACAGGATATTATCTCCCAGCACTTTGACGGAGTTATCATGCTCCCATCCTGCTGGCATGATGACCTGTACCAGCTTTTACAGAATGCTGGCATACCGGTTGTACTGCTCGATCAGATTCCTGCTTCCATGAGACATTTTCCTGTAGACTGTGTTATTTCTGATAATTACAAAGGCGGTGCACTGCTGGCAGAGCACCTTTTGGAAAAAGGCCACACAAAGGTCTGGATCATGGAACAGTATCTGGACGCCTACACCATCGAGCAGCGGATCCAGGGCTTTGTGGATGTATATCAGAAAAATGGCATTGACCTTCTGAAGCAGCAGGATTCTTTCCCCCCTGTTTCCTTTGGTTCCACTGCAGAAACGATCACCCAAAGCAACCTGCATTTCCAGAAGCTTATTGATTCTTCCGATCCCCCTACTGCTGTTTTTTTTGACTGCTATCTCTCCGCAATGGGTGGTTTAAGCGCTGCCAGCCAGGCACGGATTTCCGTTCCTCAGGATATTTCCTTTGTGTGCTTTGATGATGATCCGCTTTTCAAGACCATGAGTGCGGCTATGACCTGTGTCTCACAGGATCTGACAAGCATAGGGAAACATGCTGTGGAATTACTTTTAAAAAGGATCCATGGAGACTATACGGATTTTCCAAAAATAGACATGCTGGATGTTGTATTCCACCCGCGACTCTCTGTAAAAGACCTGTCCGGGCACAACAGTACAACATCCGGAAAGGATTGATTTATGAGTGCAACCATCAAGGACATTGCCAAAGAAACTGGCCTGGCACTGGCCACCATTTCAAAATATATCAACGGCGGAACTGTACGGCCGCAAAACAAAAAGCAGATCGACGAAGCGATCCGGAAACTGAATTACGTTCCACGAAACACGGCCCGGGGACTTCGTTCCTCCAAGACTTACCGTATCGGTCTGGTATCCGGTCCTCCCAATACTCCGCATAATGCTTTTCTTCTGAGCAAAATAGAAAACACCATGCGCGCTCACGGTTATTCTCTCACATTTATGAGCGGCGACAAATATAAGGATCATGTCAATAAATTCGTCCCTCACATGCTCCGCTCTGGGATCGACGGCCTTATCATTACCTCTTTCAGTCTGAACCAGGACATCTGTTCTGCTGTGGAACACGCCAAAATCCCTGTTGTGGAGCTGGAAGAACACAGCCATTTCCACCGTACAGACTGTGTACAGACCAGCTGTACCTCCGGAGCCTACGAGATCGTGGAGCATCTGATAAAAATGGGGCATCAGAAGATCGCCCTTGTCACCGGTTCTCCTGCATCCTATACCGCATGCGAACGAAAAAAAGGATATCTCCGGGCACTGGAAGACTACGATATTCCTGTTAACCCCGATTATATCATCGCTGAAAATTACACAAACGACTTTGGATATCAGGCAATGCAGAAATTATGGAGTCTTCCGGAACGTCCGACTGCCGTATTTTCTGCGAACTATACACTATGCCTCGGTATTTATGAAGCGATCTACAGCCTTGGCATCCGGATCCCGGAAGACCTGTCTGTTGTCTCCTTTGATGATTTTGAACTGTCCATGCTGCTTTCTCCTCAGCTGACCGCTGTCCGTCAGCCGCTGACCGGTCTGGCAGAGCAGGCCTGTGATCTGCTGCTTCGCAGAATGAACGGAGACTACTGCGATTTTCCAAGGACGATCCGCCTGAAGCCGGAATGCATTTACCGGGATTCTGTGCGTAACCTCTTTTCTGATGGTAAGTAATGCAAAACAACTTTTATTACGGCAGTTTCGGGAAGTACAACAGGTATTCTCATTCCAATCTGCCTTCATATTCTGAACATCTGAACCACTGCAATAATTTCACAGCTTTTACAGAGGCACAGACCGTCACCGACACAGTCGATGATACGGCCTGTGTTCCTTCTGTATATATCCGATATATCTGTCACATCAGTCTCAGCAGCATATCTCCGGTTCCCACATTGTATCCACTGGTTGCATAAATCCCATTCAGGCTTTTGTTTGTCACAATGATCAGCGGAAGCTATCCGGATCTACGTACATTCTTCTTCCCAGTGTATTGATGATCTCTGAAAAATCATCATATAAGATCTGAACATTTCCAAGCTTGCCCAGTGCTCTTGAAAGGGTAGGTGTCTCCAGCGCTTTTTTGCTTTTTACTACAAAAATGATCCTCTTCGCATATCTGGAAAAAGCTTCTTCCTGCTCCATCATCTCATTTAAGATATGCTCCGTCGGTTCTTTCTCCTCTTCCAGAAACGCCAGGATATGCTTCCCATCTGCCGTCAGCTCTGACGCCTTCACGGTGCTTCCATCCTCTTTTCTGAGAGTAAATTCCGGTATGGAAATATTCTCCAGCATGTCTTCCAGGTTTGCATTCCGAAATGCCAGCTCCACCCTCTTCATTTCTCCGATCTGAACCTCAAAATAATACTCCGCTGCAAATATATTTCCATTTGGCAGTCTGTTTGAGGTAAGGATCCTGTAATTTCCCGCTTCCAGTGGCAGCTTCATCATCTGATCTCTGAAATTTTCGGCTTCCAGCTTCAGTGTGCTGTATTTTCCGGCTTCCAGTTTTGCGATGCTCCAGTTCTGGAAATATTTCCACTGTGTATCCTCACTTGCCTTCAGAAGGATCGATGCGTTTTTCTCCGTTTCCGCAGATACCGGGATGAATTTTCCGTTTTTCATATACTCCATGGAACGGTCATGAGGGTTCAGGCGTGCCGGAATTCCCAGTGTTCTCGCCATTGCCACAAAAAGGATCTTCTTTGACAGAAGGCTTCCTGTTCCCGTTTTCAGACATCCAGACGGCGTGGTGATCACACTGCTGCGTTCTTTCTCCGGACTGGAAATGATCTTATCCTCAATCCATTTCCATATCTTTGCCGGCTCCTTTTGCAGCATATTTTTCTCTTCTTCCGACAGCTGCTCAAGGATCGCTTTTCTGTATTTCTGTAAAACTTCATCGTCAACTCTCGGGTTCAGTACATATGGTACAAAAATATCTGCATCCATGTTTTTTTCATACGGTAATGCAAATTTCAGATGCTCCTCCAGAACCTGGCTGATGCAGTCTGTTCTGTCTTTCTCTGTGAGGACTTCAAGGAGTTTTTTTCTCATTGAAGAATCTCCGGTTTCTTTTTCCAGGAATTTCCGGCACTCCGGATTGCTCAGGTTTCTTACCTTCTGTTCCCTGTAAGCGTTTGCCTCTGCCAGACGTCTGCTGCCTCTTTCCTTCTGCTCCGGTGTCGGCATATCTTTATTTACAGGCGCATCATGAGGTGCGATCATATCGTTCTCTGCCCACTCCTCATAAAAAATACCATTTTCCTTTCCCACGGGCATCAGACAGATCTCGCAGCAGTCCTCTGTTTTTGTATCCATGCTGTTTTCTGCATGCAGCCATTCTCCATCTGCATACATCCTTGCAGAAATATGGATACTTCCAAGCCCTGTTGTCAGGCGGACTTTTCCCAGACTGTCGGTTTTCAGTTCTGCGATCGGGGCATATTCTGAATAATTCAGCACCTCAAAAGAAACTTCTGCACCTTCTGCCGGTTTTCCATGCGAATCCTTTACGGACACAGTGATCTCTTTTGTCAGCGCATATCGTTTCAGCTCGTTGAGCATAGTCACCATACCATCTTTGCCGATCACTTCTCCCTCCGGATCATGGTATCAAAAACTCTTGAATGGACCATCATGGCCCTTGAGGAAGCATTGGTAAACCATCCCTTATTCAGGATCTCCTCCGGCTCACAGGCTCCCAGAAAATACCAGCTTCCATCGCACCAGATTTCCACCCAGGCATGATTGTCATCACAATGAGACCACTTTGGTGCATATACCTGACGGGCAGGTACACCAACACTTCTCAGTGCATTAACGGTAAATACAGATTCCTCTCCGCATCTTCCGTTTCCTCTGCGGTATACGGCAAGTGCAGACAGGGTACGATCATCTGTACAATGATAGGTAGCCTCCTGTGCACACCAGTAGTTCACCTCCAGGGCAGCTTCTCTGAAGCTCATTCCCTCAGTTCTCTCTCCGATCTCCCTGCGGAAAAATGTACGGCAGGGTGCGATCTCCTCCTCATTTACTCTGTGAAACAGCACATAATTCAAAAAGATCTCTTCCGGCAGCTCTGCACCCCGGAGTTTTCCTTCCATAAATGTACGCCATTTTCCGCATAATCCAGAAATACTTCAAACGCGTAATTTCCGATATCACTGTACGGCATGAACGCATATAAATATTTGCACGCCAGAGCCACTTCGTCTGTGCATTCTGCAAGCTTTTTATCAATATCCGCAAAAGCCTGCGGTAACCCCATCACCTGCTCCCGATATTTTTTTTCGATCCGATCACGGTTTTCTTTCAGAAAAATCTTCCCCTCAGCCATTATAATTCCTCCAGAACTTCTTTGCAGCACGAACATTTTCAACATCTGTACGCCATATCTCATATTCACTGAATGTCGGAAGTCCCATATTGACACCTTCCTTGCGAAACTGCATCGCACTGTCCGTTACAACCTTGCCGCTCATATGATAAGCCTTGATCCCGGTAAGGGATAAAGCTGGCGGATCACTTCCGCACCGACGCCACTCCCCGCCTGGATGGTAATACGCCCCCGGCTCCTGGTTTCCAGTTCCTTCAGAAGCTCCGCGCCCTGAAGGCAGGTATTCTTCTGTCCGGAGGTAAGGATAGTATCGATTCCCAGCGAGATCGCCTGTTCCATAGCCTCGATCGGATCTGCACACACATCAAAAGCCCTGTGCAGCGTAACAGACATATCTCCCGCAGCATCCATCAGTTCTTTCATCTGTTCCATATTCAAGGTGCCATCCGGTTTCAGGATACCTACCACAACACCCTCCGCTCCCATTTTGCGGAAATCCTTTACCGCATTCCTTATCATGGAAAATTCCGCATCTGTATAACAGAAATCTCCAAACCGCGGACGGATCAACGCATGGATCCTGATATCTGAACGCTTCCTTATTTCCTCAAAAAGCCATGGGCCGGGAGTTGTCCCCCCGATGATCAGATTGCTGCAAAGCTCCAGTCTATCCGCACCACCCTCGGCTGCTGCCATGGCGGATTCCACAGAATCCACACAGGTTTCCAGAATATAGTCTTTCATGTAAAAATCCCCCTTTGTTACTGTCTGCTCAGAGTAATTTCACTCCGACATTCCTCAATGTATTCACAATGGTATCATCCGGAAATTCATCGGTAATGATCCCGCTGATATCATCAAAATGTGTATATTTATAAGATTCGTTAAAATAAAACTTCTCTCTCTCCATAACCACATATTTATGTCTGCTGCTCTGAACTGCCGCCTTCTTGGTCAGCCCATCCTCCACTCCGGATGTGGTGACTGCAAGATCTGTCATATCCACGCCACAGCTTCCCAAAAAGGCCCGGTCAAAGCTGTACTGCTTGATCACCTCAATGGCCGCAGCTCCCATAAATCCATTCACCGAACGGTACATAGTTCCCCCTGTGCCTATGGCCGTGATGGACGGATTCGCAGCAAGGATCTGCAGGATATCGATCATATTGCTGATAACCACAACATGCATGCCCGACGAAGCGATAAGTCTTGCCAGCTCTATATTTGTAGTGGAAACATCCAGAAAGATAGTTTCGTTATTTTTGATCAGCTTGAAGCTTTCGCAGCAATCACTTTCTTCTTATCAAGATTGTACATACGCCTGTCTACTACGTTTCTCTCCAGAGGACACTCCTGTGACAGGATTGCTCCGCCGTAAGTCCTCTTTAATCTGCCTGCATTTTCAAGAATCTTGAGATCCTTGCGGATACAGTCCTCCGTAACCTGAAACATCTCACTTAATTCTTTGACTCTGACTTTTCCTTTTTCACGGAGACATTTCTCTATTGCATTCTGTCGTTCTTCTGTAAACATGATCCTATCTCCTCATTCCTGATTTTTCTGTGATAAAAGTTCCAGGAATCAAGCTCCGCAAAACAATATCCGGCGCATTGGTCCCTGGAAAGCCTATGATTTCAGTATAACAGTTCGGCATCTTACTGTCAATTATTTAGTATTATTTTTTATTGTTTTAGCGTATTTTGATCAAATCATCTGCACATATATTCATCCAGCTCTCTGATAAATTTCTCCGGCATCTTTCTCTCAAACGGGAAAACCTCCGCATTCCCAAGCGCATCCGCAATGCATCCCAGAAGGATCGCACTTCTCTCCAGCGACCAGGCAGACAGCAGATCAATAGTATCATAACGGGTATGCATGCCAAAACCATCCCGGTTCAGAGTCATGGCCGGAATTCCCTTCCAGGCAAAAGAATTGGAATCACTTCCCCAGATCTGATTCTTGACAGACGCTCCGATCCCTGCTCCGTCAGCAACCTCAAGAAGCTTATCACAAACTGAAGTCTCTCCCGTCACTCCCAGAACATTTCCTCCGATCAGCTGCCCGGCCAGATCTACATTCATATTAAAACGATGCGCTCCAAGCTCGCTCTCATGAACTCTGATGTAATCCCGGCTGCCCAGCAAGCCCTTCTCCTCAGCACCAAACCACACAAACTCCATAGTCCTGCGCGGTCTGTACTGCTGAAAATATCTGCAAAGCTCCATGATAATCGCCGCCCCGGACATATTATCATAGGCCCCCGGTCCCTCCGGCACCGAATCATAATGCGCAGTGATCGTTAAGATCTCATCTTTTTTGTCCGTTCCCTCAATCCTTGACACTACATTTCGGGATGTACATGCTGTCACTTCCTGTTCTACAGTCAGGCACACCACAGCTGCACCCTCCGTCACCAGCTCCACTGCATCCTTATAATGAAGATTCGCCCCCGGAATCCTGCCACTATATTTTTCCTGCATCTTGTGAATATCCTCTGCAGACTCCGACAATCCTTCTGTCTCTTCTGCCGCATCCCCCGGAAAGATCGTCGGCAGGCTGCGCTGACAGGGAACCCTGTCCACTCCTTCATCCAGCGGAGAACCCTCCACACTGATAAAACCAACAGCTCCGGCGCTCACCAGTCTCTGATACACATCACCACTCACCCGGCCATTCACCATAACGATCTTGCCCTTCGCACGGGAAAGGCTGACAGCATCCCCGTTCTCTACATACAAAAAAGGGGCTTTCAGACCTTCTTCTCCAGTATTTCCACATCTTCCATACCCGGTCACCACATACTCCTTCTGATATGGCTCCATAACCTTAAGCACTGCTCTGTTGATCCGAAAGCCCCAGAAATCAAACTCCTCCATCCAATTCTTCGCTCCGAAGCTGTCCAAAGTATCCCGGATCATCTTCGCCGCCTTCACTTCCCCCGCAGTACCCGCTTCTCTGACAAAATCAAACCCGGCCAGAAACTCCATCTGCCGCCTGCCGCTGAACTCTTTTGTATTCATACCCCACAACCTTTCTGAATTTTTCTGAGTAGTACAGCGAAAATTAAGTTTCTGCTATATTGACGCAGGATGATTTCTTCATCTGCAAGGCGGAGGAATGAGGCGTAGCGGTGGCTACGACGATTGACGACAACGCAGCAGATGAAAAATCAGACA
>ENA-OQHA01000318-OQHA01000318.1-human-gut-metagenome-genome-assembly--contig:-NODE-318-length-25447-cov-2.258570_pt1 | contig 25447 bp, 39 predicted proteins | sample MGYA00242558_ERZ504707 | MGnify/ENA primary metagenome ERZ504707 (study PRJEB26092, sample SAMD00036197) | human gut metagenome | host: Homo sapiens | study: EMG produced TPA metagenomics assembly of...
AGCCCGTCTGCCCGGCGGCCCGGTCGGCTTTGCACTGTCGGGGCAGAGAGTGCAGGCTTCCGGCACGGCAACAGAAATGGTTTTGGGCATAATATCCAAGTCCTTTGCAAAAGATTTGACAGAATTACTCTTGTTTATTATACCATTTATGACATGGAATGTGGTATACTATGATAGAATATTATATATCATGCAAAAATACTACATATCGGACGGAGGATGTCATGCGCACCGAAAACGAGGAGATCCGGGATCATTTGAAATATCTCTCCCTGCTGGCACGGGATTACCCCTCGCAGGCGGCCGCCGCCAGTGAGATCATCAGCACCCAGGCCCTGCTCAAGCTGCCCAAGGGCACCGAACATTTTATGAGCGACCTGCACGGTGAAAACGAGGCTTTTGTCCACATCCTGAACTCGGCTTCGGGTGTTATCCGGGAAAAGGTGGACATCGTGCTGGGGGACAGTGTGCCGGAACAGACCCGTGCAGAGCTGGCAACGCTCATCTATTACCCCAACGAGAAGCTGCCCCGCTCAAAGCCGAGTGCACGGATGAGGAAGCGCTTGACCACTGGTACACGGAGACCCTGCTTCAGCTCATTGATATCTGCCGGTTGGTGTCCTCCAAGCATACCCGGCAGCATGTGCGCTCCTGCCTGCCGTCCAGCTGCGGGTATATTCTGGATGAGCTGCTCCATGCCCACTTTGAGGACCACGACAAGGACCTTTATTACGGCAGATCGTGGGCAGCATCATCGAAAATGGCCGCGCGACCGGTTCATCGTCCGGCTGTGTGAGCTCATCAAGCGGCTGGCTGTGGACAAGCTGCACATCGTGGGGGACCTGTTTGACCGCGGCCCCCGGCCCGATATCATACTGGACCGGCTCATGCGCCACCACCATGTGGATATCCAGTGGGGCAACCATGACGTGGTCTGGATGGGTGCCGCCGCCGGAAGCCCCATCTGCGTCTGCACTGTGCTCAAAACGACACTGGCCTACCACAACCATGCCATGCTCGAGGACTGCTACGGCATCAACCTGCGCACCTGCAGCGGATGGCCGAACAGTTCTACGGAAATGACGACCTGACCCTCTGGATGCCCCACACCGACGCGGCGCGCGGCCCTTACACCGAGGGCATGCTCCACCGCTGTGCCGTGATGCACAAGGCCGTGACCATTCTGATGCTCAAGATGGAGTGCAAGGTCATCGACCGCAACCCGGATTTCAAGATGCAGGGTCGGGATTTCCTGCGGCACATCGATTGGAAAAAGGGGACAGTGACCCTGAATGGGCAGGCATATCCCTTGCGGGACACCAGCTTCCCCACTGTGGACCCGGCAGACCCCGCCGCCCTGAACGATGATGAGCGGCTGGTGCTCCGCAAGCTGGTGGAATCCTTCCGGCAGAGCGAGCGCTTGCAGCAGCATGTGGAATTTTTGTACGCCAAGGGCAGCGTTTACCACATCGAGAACGGCAACCTGCTCTACCACGGCGTGGTGCCCATGACCAAAACGGCAGCTTTGCCGTGGAGCGGTTCGAGGGACACAACTACTCGGGCCGCGGCTTGATGGACTACTGTGACGAGCGGGCACGCCGCGGTTACTTTGCCCCCGAGGGCAGCGCTGCCCGGCGGAGCGGTCAGGACTTTTTGTGGTATCTGTGGTGCGGCAAGCTGTCGCCGTTGTTCGGCCGCAGCGCCATGACCACCTTTGAGCGGCTGTATATTGCCGACCCCGCCACCCACGAGGAAGTCAAGGACCCCTATTATACATGGTACAATGAAGAGGCCGCCTGCCGCCGTATCCTGGCAGAATTCGGCCTGCCCGGCACCAGCCACATCGTCAACGGCCATGTGCCGGTGCGGGAGAAGAGCGGCGAGAGTCCCATCAAGGGCGGGGGCCGTCTGGTCGTTATTGACGGCGGGTTCTGCCGCGCCTACCATGAAAAGACCGGCATTGCAGGGTATACGTTGGTGTACTCCAGCCGCACCATGTCCCTGCGGACCCATCAGCCTTTGTCAGTGCCGAAAAGGCCGTGAACGAAAACATCGACATCGTGTCGCAGAAGAACATACTGGAAACGGAGAACCACCGCATTCTGGTGGAAGAGACGGACGAGGGCGAGATCCTGCGGGAGCGGGTGCATGACCTGAAACAGCTGGTCAAGGCCTATCAGCTGGGCTGGATCAAGGAGACTTGCAGCGAGGATTGCGTCTGGTAAGGGGCGCTGATTGTAAAATTTTTGAAATAAGAAACAAAAATGTCGAATATCTCCGCAGATTCTGGGCAAAACAGAAAATAATCCGGCAGGGGAAAAGGGGGCTTTGCTTTTTGCCCGAAGTTGTGTATAATAAGATAGTTGTATCGTGAGGGTGTGTGCCCAGCGGTGCGCGGAGAGATCAAGCAAGGACCCTGAGTGGCCCTGCCGCTGGCGGGCCTGCGACAAGGAGATTATAAAATTGGAAAAGTTTGTTATTACGGGCGGCAAGCCCCTGCATGGCGAAGTCACCATTTCCGGTGCAAAAAATGCGGCTGTGGGCATTCTGCCTGCCACCATTCTGGCGGCAGATGTCTGTGTGATCGAAAACCTGCCGGACATCAGTGATGTGGCAGTCAGCCTGAAGATCCTGAGCACCTGGGTGCCGGCATCAAGATGCTGAACCGCAATACCTACGAGATCGACACCACCCATCTGAACTGCACCAACGTCCCGGACGATCTGTCCCGCCAGATGCGTGCCAGCTACTACTTCCTGGGTGCACTGCTCTCCCGCTTTGGCAAGGCACAGGTGGCCATGCCCGGCGGCTGCAATCTGGGCCCCCGCCCCATCGACCAGCACCTCAAGGTGTTCAGCGCGCTGGGTGCAGAAGACAGCGTGGACTATGGCATGATCACCGTCCGCGCCAAGGAACTGAACGGTGCCCATATCTTCTTTGATAAGGTCAGCGTGGGCGCTACCATGAACGGTATGCTCTCCGCTGTGATGGCACAGGGCCAGACCATTCTGGAAAACTGCGCCAAGGAGCCCCATGTCGTTGATCTGGCAAACTTCCTGAATATGTGCGGCGCGGATGTGCGCGGTGCGGCACCGATGTGATCAAGGTGCGCGGCGTGGAAAAGATGCACGGCTGCACTTACAGCATCATCCCTGACAGATCGAGGCGGGCAGCTACATGGTTGCCGCTGCTGCCACCGGCGGTGACGTTCTGATCAAAAATGTCACCCCCAAGCATCTGGAACCCATCACGGCAAAGCTCCGCCGTGCTGGTGTGGATGTGGAGGAATTCGATGATTCCGTCCGCGTCTCCCGCAAGGGCGATATCCTGCCGCTGAAGATCAACACCATGCCCCACCCGGGCTTCCCCACCGATATGCAGCCCCTGATGGGTGTGCTGCTCAGCGTGGCAAAGGGTACCTCCACCATCACCGAGAGCGTGTGGGATAACCGCTTCCGCTATGTGGACGAGCTGCGCAAGATGGGCGCAGTGGTGCAGGTGGACGGTCAGGTGGCCGTGTTTGAGGGTGTGGACAAACTGAACCCCGCCCCCCTGCGCGCTTCTGACCTGCGTGCCGGTGCGGCCATGGTCGTTGCTGCCCTGATGGCAGACGGCACCAGCGAGATCGAGGAGATCGGCCACATTGAGCGCGGCTATGAGAACATCGTGGAAAGCTGCGCGCCTGGGCGCTGAGATCAGCAAGGTGGAGCGGATGCCCGCCGCACTGGAATCGGCAATGTGATCATTCAGAACCTCTCAGTCTGTTTTGCAGAAGTTCCCCTGACAGGGAGCTTTTGTGAAGCAACGACGGAGAGGTTCGTTTCTTGAGGTTTGAAATGTCTGAATTCATCTCGTTATACTCTGGCTCCTCCGGCAACTGCAGCGTGGTGCGCACGGGGGAAAAGTACATCATCATTGATATGGGAAAGGGTGTGCGCACTACCTCGGCGGCACTCAAGGAGCTGGGCCTGAACATCAGCGATTGTGCGGGCATTCTGGTCACCCACGAGCACTCTGACCACGTCAAGGGGCTGGCTACCTTCCTCAAAAAGAATCCGCTGCCGGTATACGGCGCAGACGATACGCTGGATTTTCTGGATGCAAGCGGCATTGTGCCCGCCACCTGTGAGCTGCGCACCCTGTCCGGCGGGGAAGAGGGATGTGGGAGATTTCGGCGTGACGATGTTCCCCACCAGCATGACGTGCCCTGCGTGGGCTACCGCATCCACACCCCGGACAACAAGACCATGACCATTGCCACCGACCTGGGAGTCCTGACCCCGCTGGTGCATCAGGCCCTGAGCGGCTGTGACCTGGTGGCGCTGGAAAGCAACTACGACCTCCACATGCTCCGCAGCGGGCGGTATCCTTACTACCTGCGCTCCCGCATCGAGTCCAACCGGGGCCACCTCTCCAACGATGAGTGCTCGGCAAAGCTGCTGGAGCTGATCCAGGAGGGATGCAAGAAGTTTGCCCTCTGCCATCTCTCGCAGGAGAACAACACCCCAGCGCTTGCTTTGCAGACCATGTTCAACACCCTGGGTGCGGCAGGTGTCGTGCCGGAAAAGGACTGCATCGTGCAGGCTCAGCGCCGCAATGAGATCAGCCCCACGCTTACATTTTAAGAAAAAGGCCCTCTCCATCATTGCTTTACAAAGCATGACGGAGAGGGCCTTTTTTGTTGTTATGCCAGATCCGGCAGGATATCGGGCCAGAGGGCCTGCTCCTGCCGCAGATCGGTGAAAACGCAGTCCAGATAGATCTTGTTTACAGCCGAGATGATGGTGCTGCGCAGGAGCGTGCGTGCATCATCAACATCCGGCTCCAGCTCGGAAAAGCTTTTGGTCAGGCCGAACACATAGCAGGTAGTTCTCCAGCTCATCGCAAAAGGTATCATACGCCTGCGCGGAGGTATAATGCGCCCGCTGCATCTTGAACAGGCTGTCGATATTTTCCATGGACAGGACGTTTTTAGAAACTACGATGTAGATCAGGCAGGCCAGCTGATCCCGGGTATACTTCTTTTTGATGGGGTGGCTGATGATCCCTTTCTTAACGTAGTTGCTCACCATGGAAGCGGTGAGCTCCACCCCCTGAAATGTGCGGAAACACCCGTTGACAAACTGTACACTCTGATCCAGATAAAGCCCTACGGTGGGGAGTTCTGCATACCGGGGCAGGGCAAACCCTGCGGCGCAGGCCGCAACGCGGCGGTTTGATTCTAATTTCATGCGGACAGTATACCATGTTTTGGAAATGTGGTCAACAGGAAATTAAAAACTTTTGAAATAATTCAAGAAAACAGTTGACAGGTTTTTGAAAAACTGATATAGTGATTCAGACAACAGGAAAAACTGCGGCATCCGCTGCCGCCGGAATGGAGATAAATGCTTATGAACACCAAGATTGTTGTGGATTCCTCCGCCAGCCTGTACACTTTGCAGGGCGTGGATTTTGAATGCGTTCCCCTGAAGATCATCACCGACGATGCCGAATATCTGGACAACGGCACAATGGATGCCTTGGGCATGGCCCAGACCCTGCGTACCTATAAGGGCAAGACCTCGACTTCCTGCCCCAACGTCAGCGACTGGCTGGCCGCCTACGAGGGAGCCGACGAGGTGTATGCTATCACCATCACGGGCACTCTGTCCGGCAGCTACAATGCCGCCCAGCTGGCCGCCGAGGAGTACCAGCAGGAGAATCCCGGCAAGCGGGTGTTCGTGCTGGACAGCCTTTCCACCGGCCCGGAGCAGCGCCTGCTGGCCGAGCATCTGCGGGATCTGCTGGCTGAGGGCAAGGAGTTTGACGAGATCTGTGAAGAGATGCTCCGCTACCACAAGCACACCCATCTGCTCTTTTCGCTGGAGTCGCTGGCCAATCTGGCCCGCAATGGCCGCGTGAAGCCTGCCGTTGCTGCTGTGGCGCGGATGCTGGGCATCCGGGTCATCGGACAGGCAAGTGAGGCCGGGGAGCTGGATGTTCTCTGCAAGACCCGTGGTGAGCATGGTGCGCTGGAACGCATCGTGCTGGAACTCAAGGAGCACGGCTACACCAACGGCAGGCTCCATATCTCTCACTGCGGCAATCCCGCTGCCGCCGAGCGCCTGAAGCACATGGTAAAGGCTGTGTTTGATGGAGCAAAGGTGGACATCAGCGAATGCGGCGGTCTGTGCAGCTATTATGCAGAGCTGGGCGGCCTGCTGGTTGGTTATGAGGACGCGGAAGCATAAGCGAACGGCCCTCGGAAAAATTCTGCCCACGATTGAATAGGCGCTCATAGCGGGGAAAGCCGTTGTGGGCGCTTTTTTGTTTGCAAAATCTTCCGCTCTGCGCTATACTAACAGCATCAAAAATCGCCGTGGGCGGCAGGGGAGGGATACCACATGTTCAGATTGCCTATCGTCAAGTTTTTCAACCGCATCTTCAACCGTGTCACGATCACAGTGGTGCTGGTGGCTTTACAGGTGCTCTGGCTGCTCTGGGCGTTCTGGTCGTTCACGGCGGGGCGGGTCTGGCTGAACGGTGCCTGAAGGCGCTGAGCATCATGATCGTGCTGTATCTGGTGCGCAAGGATGAAAACAGTGCTTATAAGATCGGCTGGATCGTTCTGATCGGTCTTCTGCCCCTGCTGGGCGGTGCGCTTTATCTGGCTTTTGGCAACAAGGCCCCCGCCAAGTATCTGCGGGAGCGGATGCAGAAGGTGGAACAGGCCCATCAGACCGAGCTTGCCCAGCCTGAGGGCCAGACCGATGCGCTGGATATCTCCAGCCGGAACCTGAGCCGCTATGTGGCAAAGTTCGGGCCGTATCCGGCCTGGAAGGATACCGCTGCTCACTACTTTTCCTGCGGGGAGGAGATGTATCCCCAGCTGCTGGCGGATCTGGACAAGGCGGAAAAATTTATCTTTCTGGAATTTTTTATCCTCCGTTCCGGCAAAATGTGGGACGGTGTGGAGCAGATCCTCCGCCGCAAGGCCGCCCAGGGCGTGGATGTGCGGCTGATCTACGATGATTTTGGCAGCTTGCTGGGCCTGCCCAGTGATTTTGTCATCCGCAGTGGAGAAGGCGCACATCCGCTGCATCCCTTTCAACCCGGTGGTGCCGCTGGTCTCGCTGGTGATGAACCACCGCGACCACCGCAAGATCGTGGTGGTTGACGGCAATGTGGCCTACACCGGTGGTGTGAATCTGGCGGATGAGTATATCAATGCCGAGCAGCGCTTTGGCTACTGGAAGGATGCGGCATCCGTCTGGAGGGTGCCGCTGTCTGGAACTTACCGTGATGTTCCTCAATGTATGGAATGCCTTCCGCCCGCAGGAGACCGATTACACCGCCTTTGCGCCTACCCGCCTGCCCGCAGTGCAGGATGGCGTGGTGCAGCCCTACGCGGACAGCCCGCTGGACGAGGAACCGCTGGCCGAGACGGTCTATCTGGACATCCTCTCTCAGGCCCAGAGATATGTTTATATCTACACGCCCTACCTGGCCGTGGGCGAGGAGATGCTGGATGCTCTGAAAATGCGGCCAAGCCGCGGGGTGGACGTGCGGCTCATCCTGCCCGGGATCCCGGATAAGAAGCTGGTATTCCGGCTCAGCCGTTCCTACTATCTGCCCCTGCTCAGGGCGGGCGTGCGCATTTATGAATTCACGCCCGGTTTCCTCCACGCCAAGTGCTATGTCAGCGATGACCGTGTCGCCGCGGTGGGCAGCATCAATATGGATTATCGGAGCCTGTTCCTCCACTTTGAATGCGGAACACTGCTTTTCCATAACAGCCAGATCGCCGCACTGCGGAAGGATGTGGAGCGCACCCTGCCGCAGTGCCAGGAGATCATGCGCTCCGACTGCCGCACCAATCTGCCGGGCACAGCACTGGACAGCGTGCTGCGGCTGCTGAGTCCGTTGATGTAAGCGGCTGCGCGCAGCACTCTGGGAGCTTTTCCACGCAAGTGAAACGGGCCATTCCATCGCCCGCCCTATTGCCTGCGGCAACAGGTCCCACCCCAGCGGACACTTGCTTTGGAACTCCCGTCGGCTGCGTAATCTTACGCTCTTCTGGACATACTATGGGGCAAAGGCCCAACGGGCCGTGTGGAAAGGGAGCGTATCTATGAATCAGAACCATCGGGCTCTTTGGAGCTGTGCCATGGCGGCGGCGCTGCTGCTGACCGCCTGCGGCAAAACGAACGCCGGGTCGGGCAGCTCCGGCAGCATGAGCGGAAGCAGCGGCACATCCTCCGCACAGACCCAGACAGCGGCATGGAAAACCGGTCTGGGTGTGGTGACAGAGCCACCGATCAGGACAGGGCAGGGAAAATTGAGCTGGCAGCGGCCGCTGTCCTGCTGGATGGCGAGGGGAAACTGGAGAGTGTTCTGCTGGACGAGCTGGAAGTGTCTGTTTCGGCGGACAGCACCGGCCATGTGACCCTGCCCACCGACTGGCGCACCAAGCGGCAGAAGGGGGACGATTACCCGCTGGCCGAGGTCTCTTCCTGAAAAAGGGCTGGGCGGAACAGGCGGATGCCTTTGCCAGTTACCTGATCGGCATGACCCCGGAACAGGTCTCCATGCTCAAAGTGGATAAGGATGGCAAGCCCACGGATGCCGATCTGCTGAGCGGTTGCACCATTGCTGTGGATCGCTACCGGGATGCCGTGACCCGGGCTTGCGCCAATGCCAGGACACTGGGTGCCGCCAAGGGCGACAGGGTCGCGCTGGGCATCGAAGCGGTGAACGGGACTTCGGACATCACCGCCACCGATGACAAGGATGTGAATGCGCAGGTGGATGTGAGCATCGTGGCACTGACCACCGATACAGACCGCCGTGTGACCAGCGCCATTGCGGATATGGCTGAGCCGGCCCTGACGGTGGTGTCGGACGGCGGTGTGACAGCCCCGGACCTCGTCAAGACCAAGCTGGAGCTGGGCGAGGACTATGGGATGCGCGGCGCATCGGCGCTGGGCAAGGAGTGGTATGAGCACAGCGAGGGCTTCTGCGATGCCCTCAAGGGCAAGACCCGCACCGAGATCGCTGGGCTTTCCGGCGGCGATGCCGACCTGAAGGCTCTGTGTACCATTGACATCACCGATCTGCAAAAGGCGGCGCTGGATGCCCTGAGCTGAGGAGGAAGCCCATTCAGTCCTGCAATCGCGCACCGGCTCTCCCGGATAGGGGGGCGGTGGCATTCCGCTGAATTTTCAGAGAGAAACATCTCGCCGCGTTTGGCAGCTGCCGACGCGGCGTTTTTGTTTTGTCAAAATGACCGCTTTGCCGTGGTAAAGCGGTAAAGATTTGAGCAAACTGCGAAAAATCAGTTTTCCCCCTTGCAAAACGGCAGAAAACGCGCTATTCTATAACCACAGTTTAGCAATTTAGCATGGTAAAGCAATAAAACAAGGCTGCTTGCCACTGAGGAGGAACCGTATATGAAACGTCTTGTATCTGCATTCCTGGCCGGTGCATGGCACTGAGCCTTGCCGCCTGCGGTGGTGCCGCTTCCACTTCCACTGCCGCATCTGCCTCTGCTTCTGCTTCCGGCAGTGCTGCCGCATCCCAGGCTGCAGGCAGCGATCTGGATTACATCAAGGGCAAGGGCAAGCTGGTCATCGGCTACACCGTTTACGAGCCATGAACTACACCGATGCGGATGGCAACTTCACGGGTTTTGATACCGAGCTGGCCACTGCTGTCTGCGAAAAGCTGGGCGTGGAACCGGAATTTGTAGAGATCAACTGGGATACCAAGGTCGTGGAGCTGGATGCCAAGAGCATCGACTGCATCTGGAACGGTATGACTCTGACCGATGACATCATGCAGAACACCGCTACCACCAAGGCTTATGCAAAGAATGCACAGGTGGTCGTTGTGAAAGATGGCACCGATTATACCTCTACCGCTGACCTGGTGGGTAAGACTGTGGTTGCCGAGGCGGGTTCCGCCGGTGAGGCCGCCATTGAGGGGGACGAGAACCTGGCACAGGCTGATTACGTCTCCAAGAGTGTTCAGACCGACTGCCTGATGGAAGTTGCCGCAGGCACTGCCGATGCCGCTGTACTTGACCTGACCCTGGCCAACGCCATGATCGGTGAGGGCACTGACTATGCCGACCTGAAGATCGTGGACGAGCTGAACGCTGAGGAGTACGGTGTGGCGTTCCGCAAGGGCAGTGATGCTGCCGCCGCTGTGGACGAGGCCTTTGATGCACTGAAGGCTGATGGTACTATGCAGGCACTGGCCGATAAGTACGATCTGGCACTGGCTGACTGAATTTGTTGAAAAGCTCCTTCCGTCATCGCTATGCGATGCACCCTCCCTCGGTGAGGGAGGCTTTTTGTTGCCGATGCGTGAAAGGCTCCCCAGCAGAGGAAACTTTCACCGGCTGTGATGGAAGGGGAATATGGATTCTGAATAAAAAAGGTGTGTTTTTGTGTCTGTGATTCTTATGCGCCTGTCCGGCGCGTTCCTGCTCAATTGTGAGCTCTTTGCCCTGACACTGCTGTTTGCACTGCCGCTGGGCTGGTGGTCTCGTTTGGCTCCATGAGCCGCTGCAAGCCGCTGGCCGGGCTGGTCAAGACCTTTGTCTGGATCATCCGCGGCACCCCGCTGATGCTGCAGATCATCGTGATCTATCTGGGCCCCGGCCTGCTGGGCATGAACAACCCCTGGCCCTCCGGCTCCGGCGGACGGATGGTGGCGGCGGTGGTGGCTTTTGCCATCAACTATGCCTGCTATTTTTCTGAGATCTACCGCGGCGGCATTGAGGCAGTGCCCAAGGGGCAGACTGAGGCCGGGCAGGTGCTTGGCATGACCAAAACACAGATCTTTTTCAAGGTGACCTTGCTTCAGGTCGTCAAGCGCATCCTGCCCCCCATGGGCAATGAGATCATCACGCTGGTCAAGGATACCTCGCTGGCAAACACCATTGCCAACAAGGAAATCATTATGATGGCCAAGGAGTATAGCGCAAAGGGCCTGATCTGGCCGCTGTTCTCCACCGCGCTCTTCTTCCTGGTGTTTGTGGGCGCACTGACCATCCTGTTCAACTGGGCTGAAAAAAAGCTCGATTATTTCCGCTGCTAAGGAGGCAGATAGATTATGGCGTTGCTCGAAGCTTCCGGTATCGGGAAAAATTTTGGCGAGACCCATGTGTTGAAGGACATCTCCCTGGATCTGGAGCAGGGGGAAGCGCTGGCGATCATCGGCTCGTCCGGTTCCGGCAAAACGACGCTGCTGCGCTGCCTGAACTTTCTGGAACGGCCTGACACGGGTGTGATCAAGGTGAACGGCGAGACCATGTGGGATGCCGCCGACCCTGCCACCCAGAAGGAAAGTGAGATCCGCAAAAAGCGGCTCCATTTTGGTCTGGTGTTCCAGAACTTCAACCTGTTCCCGCAGTACACGGCCTTACAGAACGTGATGCTGGCAGGAGAACTGCTGGCAAAGGAACGTCCGGAATATCAGGCAAACAAAAAGGCCATCCAGCGGAGCTGGAACAGCAGGCGAGAGAACTGCTGGCGCAGATGGGCCTTTCGGAGCGGGCCGGCCACTACCCGCATCAGCTCTCCGGCGGCCAGCAGCAGCGTGTAGCCATTGCCCGCGCGCTGGCGCTTCACCCGGATATCCTCTGCTTTGATGAGCCCACCAGCGCCCTCGACCCGGAGCTGACCGGCGAGGTGCTGAAGGTTCTGCGCGACCTTGCTGACCGCAAGACCACGATGATCATTGTCACCCATGAGATGCACTTTGCCCGCGATGTGGCCGACCGCATCCTGTTCATGGATGGCGGCGTGGTCGTGGAAGAAGGCCCGGCCAAACAGCTCATCGACCACCCCCGGGAAGAGCGTACCAGACAGTTCCTCGCACACTATTCAGAATGACCCGCCGCTGAGCATTCCGGATGAGGAGACCCCGCCTTCGGGCAATGCCGGAACGGGATTCTGGAGCATTCTGTTCCAGCTGCTGAAGCATCTGGCCGGGAAGCACTGAAAAATTTGAAAAAACCTCTTGAAAATTCATCGCAACCTGATATAATACCCACATGAACAAAAACGTCCTGCCCATTGCGCGGCAGGGCGTTTTTGTCGGAAAAAATTCGTGTGATAAGGTCTGTGATGCTTTCCCAAGGAGGAACGTGTGTATGACGAAAGATATGACGCAGGGCAGCCCGCTCAAGCTGATCCTTGCCTTTGCGGTGCCGCTGATGCTGGGCAGCCTGTTCCAGCAGTTCTATAATCTGGCAGATACCATCATCGTGGGCCGCTTTGTGGGCGTGGAAGCCTGGCGGCGGTCGGCAGTGTGGGCGGTCTGAACTATCTGGTGCTGGGCTTTGTCAATGGCATTGCCTGCGGCTTCTCCATCCCCATCTCGTGGACATTCGGTGCGAAAGACTATGTGGAGATGCGCCGCTACACCGCCAATGCCGTCTGGCTGAGCGTCTTTTTTGCCGCAGTGCTTACCGTGGTCACGGTGGCCATGACCCGTTCCATTCTGGTCTGGACCAATACCCCGGACAACATCATTGATCTGGCAGACATCTACATCCGCACCATCTTTATCGGCATCCCGTTCACTCTGCTGTATAACATGACCAGCGCCCTGATGCGCGCTCTGGGTGACAGCAAGCGGCCCCTGTACTTCCTGCTGGTGGCAAGTTTTCTGAATATCGGGCTGGACTTGCTCTGCATCATCACCTTCAAGATGGGTGTGTTCGGTGCGGCGTTCGCCACCGTGTTCAGTCAGGCAGTGGCCGGTCTGGGCAGCCTGTGGTACATCCTCAAGCATTATAATGAACTGCGCTGGAACAAAGAAGAAAGCCGCCTGAGCAGACAGCACTGTGTCAAGCTGTGCGGCATGGGCATCCCCATGGGCCTGCAGTGCAGCATCACGGCCATCGGTTCCGTTGTGCTGCAGGGTGCAGTCAATGGTCTGGGCAGTGACATCGTGGCAGCGCAGACTGCAGGCGGCAAGGCGGCACAGTTCCTGTCCGTCCCGCTGGAGAGTATTGGCACGGCCATGACCACTTACGCCAGCCAGAACATGGGTGCCCACGACCTGAACCGTGTGAACAAGGGCGTGAACACCGCCCTGGGCATCGGCTGTGTGTACAGTGTGGCATCCTTCCTGATCCTGCGCGTGCTGGATAAGGCTTTGATCGGCCTGTTCCTTGAGAGCAGCCAGACCGAGATCATGGCCAACGCCCAGAGCTTCATCTTCTGGAACAGCGTGTTCTATATCCCGCTGGCGGTCCTTATCATTTACCGCTACACCATTCAGGGGCTGGGTTATTCCAGCCTGGCCATGTTTGCCGGTGTGGCAGAGATGATCGCCCGTGCTCTGGTGGGTTTCCTGTTCGTGCCGCTGTGGGGCTATTTTGCCGCCTGCATTGCAAATCCGGTGGCCTGGTTCTTTGCCTGCTTCTTCCTGATCCCTGCATATATCGTTGTGTTCCGGAAGCTGAAACAGGAAAAAGCAAGACCGCACGCAAACTTGTAAAAATTGAGCCGCTCTTTTGCGAAACCGCAGAAGGGCGGCTCTTTTGTTGCCTAGTAGGGGAGGCCTTGGCGAAGAGGGAAAGCCTCACGCAACGCCAAAGCTGAGAGGTTGTATAGAGCAGGGCCTGCCCAATTCCTTTACAAATAACACCAAAACGATTATACTATAAATAATTATGTCACAAGGGGGTGAGGAGCATGGAGCTGGAACAGATCGAGGGAACGGTGGAGGACATTATCTACGAGAACCCGGATAACGGCTACACGGTGTTTGAAATTTCCGGCGGCGGCACGGTCACCGTGGTGTGCGGGATCGTGGGCGAGCTCCATGCGGGCGAGAGTGTGGTCTGCCGCGGTAAATATGAGAACCACGCCACCTATGGCCGCCAGTTCCACGCCCAGGAATGCGAGACCGATATGCCGAAGGATCTGGAGGCAGTGTACGCCTTCCTTGCCAGCGGTTCTCTGCCTTACATTGGGGCGCGCACGGCCAATAAGATCATCGACAAATTCGGCGCGGCGGCGCTGGAAGTGATCGCCAACGATCCCGCCCAGCTCACCCTGATCCCCGGCATCTCGCAGACAAGGCCGACCGCATCCAGCAGGAGTTCAAGCGGATGTTCGGAATGCGGGAGCTGATCGCCTATCTGGCCCAGTTGAGATCAGCCCCGCCCGCGCCATGGAGGTGTTCCGCGTCTTTGGCCCCAGTGCCATGCAGGCCATCTCCCAGAACCCTTATCTGCTCTGTGGGGAACCCCTGCAGCTGGATTTCCGCCATGCCGACAGCATTGCACAGTATTACCACATGGAAGGGGACTGTACCCAGCGGCTGGAAGCAGCGCTTCTCCGCACCCTGCGCCACAACGCGGGCAACGGTCACACCTGTCTGCCCCGTGCGCAGCTGCTGGACACGGCATCCCACTTCATCCAGCAGCCGCCCGAAAAGCTGGCCCGTGCGCTGGACCACTGCATTGAGACCGGGCAGCTGGGCGTAAAGATGCTGGAGCGGTGCCGTATATTTATCTGCCTGACCTGCTGGAAGCAGAACAGGCCATTGCCGACCGGCTGGCCCTGCTGGCGAAGCGGGAGAAGCAGACGGTGCGGGACCTTGATAAAAACATTCAGGTGCTGGAGCTGACCCAGGGCTTTGCCTATGCGCCCCTGCAGCGGGAAGCCATCCGCAAGGCCATGACCGAAAACTGCCTTGTGCTGACCGGCGGCCCCGGCACCGGCAAGACCACCACAGTCAATGCCATCCTGCAGCTGCTGGAGCATCAGGCAGACCGGGTGGCACTTTGTGCTCCCACGGGCCGTGCGGCCAAACGGCTGAGTGAACTGACCGGCCGCAAGGCCTCTACCATCCACCGCCTGCTGGAGGTGGACTACTCCGGCGGTGTGGTCAGCTTTATCCACAATGACAAGAACCTGCTCAAATGCGATGTGGTCATTCTGGATGAGATGAGTATGGTGGATGTGAAGCTGTTTCAGGCGCTCATTGCAGCCCTGCGGTACAGCTGCCGCATTATTATGGTGGGCGATGCCGACCAGCTGCCCAGCGTGGGACCCGGCAACATTCTGGGGGAGGTCATCCGCTCCGGGCTGGTGCCCACCGTCTGCCTGAACGAGATCTTCCGGCAGGCCAGACGCAGCCTTATTGTGGAGAACGCCCACCACATCATCAGCAGTGAGCCGCTGCAGAAGGGCGGTAAGACAGACGATTTCTTCTTTCTGGAATCGGACGGCGATGCGGCGCAGAAACTGGTGTGCGATCTTGTCACCACCCGTCTGCCCCGGAGCTATGGGTTTGACCCTGTCCGGGACATTCAGGTGCTCTGCCCCACCAAGCTGGGGCCCACCGGCACCCAGGCGCTGAATGTGGAGCTGCAGAACCTGCTCAACCCGGAGCAGAAGGGCAAACCCCAGCTCCAGAGCGCCTCCCGGGTGTTCCGGGTGGGCGATAAGGTGATGCAGGTGCGGAACAACTACGAGATCGTCTGGAACCGCATTGGCGGGGAGCAGGGCGTGGGAGCCTATAACGGTGATATCGGCATTGTGGAATCCATCAACATGCGCGACCGCTCCATGGTGGTGCGGATGGATGACCGCCGCCTGCTCTACCCGGCGGAAAACCTGAACGAGCTGGAGATCGCCTACGCCATCACGGTGCACAAGAGCCAGGGCAGCGAGTTCCCGGCGGTGGTGCTGCCGGTGGCGCAGGTGCCGCCAAGGCTCTGCTACCGCAACCTCTTCTACACCGGCGTGACCCGCGCCCGCAAATTGTGCATCGTGGCCGGGCGGCGGGATGTGGTGAACCGGATGATGTCCAATGTCCGGCAGAACCTGCGGTACAGCGGCCTGTGCGAATTGCTGAAAGAGAATCTGCCGCCGGAACAGATGGCGGCAGAGTGAAGGACGGCATCCCACAGGGAGGACGGCGAGGTTTGGTCTATACTTTTTTACTGGCTTATGCTACAATATAAATTGATTTGATTTCCCGCCCGAACGGGCATTTACGATAGAAAACAGGGGAGCAGAGAAAGGAACGTTTCATTATGGCACAGAATGACATCGGCATCGATCTGGGCACAACGACCATTATCATTGCACAGGCAGGGCAGGGGGTCGTGCTCAACCAGCCCAGCGTGGTGGCAATGGATACCCGCAAGAACTCCGTGCTGGAGGTGGGCGACAAGGCCCTGGCCATGGTAGGCCGCACCCCCAACTATATTTCCGCCATTTTCCCGCTGAAGGACGGTGTCATCAGCGACCACACCATGACCCGGGAGCTGATCTGCCGGTTTGTGAATCAGGTGTACAGCTCCCACATGGTCAAGCCCCGGGTGGCTGTCTGCGTGCCCGCTGCCATCACCGGCATTGAGAGCGATGCCGTGGTGGAGGCCGTGATGGCCGCCGGTGCCCGTCAGGTCTACCTGATCGATGAGCCCATTGCCGCTGCACTGGTTCCGGCATCGACATCACCCAGCCCGATGGCCGGATGATCATTGATATCGGCGGCGGCACCACCGATATTGCTGTCCTGTCTCTGGGCGGCAAGGTCAAGGCCACCAGTGTCCGTGTGGCGGGTAACCACTATGATGACGAGATCCTGAAACATGTCCGCAACAAGTTCAGCATTGCCATCGGCCAGCGTACCGCAGAGCAGCTGAAAAAGAACGTTGCCTGCTGCCCCCAGAAGGCTGATTTCGACGAGACGATGGAGGTCAAGGGCCGCAGCCTGCTGACCGGCCTGCCCATCAAGGTGAATGTTTCCACCAGCGACCTCTACGAGCCTGTATGATGCTGAGTGAGCAGACGCGACTCGTCGCCCATCAGGTGCTGGAAAAGACCCCGCCCGAGCTGGCAGGCGATATCTTCCGCAATGGTGTGGTGCTGACCGGCGGCGGCGCACAGCTGCACGGCCTGCCCGAATACCTGAGCCAGGAGCTCAAGGTGGATGTGGCCGTCTCGCCCGATCCCGTGAACTGCGTGGCATTGGGCACTGCCATGAGCCTGGGCCTGAACGATAAGCTGGAGACCGGCTTCCTGGATGCGACCCCCCGCATGGGCCGCCGTTAAATGGGGTGCCGGCCCGGCTCGTTAAGAAATTGGAAAAGTTGCAACAAAATTTTGTTCATACTTGTTGAATCAGGTCGGGAAATATTGTATAATATTTTCAAATCGCTTTTTGCGCGCCGGGGTCTGCTCCGGAGTGCGGAGTAAATTATTATTAGGAGGAAGACCATGAATCTGGGTTCTGATGTGGTTATCACCATTACCGGTATCGTGCTGGTGTTTGCCATCCTCGTCCTGCTGATGCTCATCATCATGCTGGAAGGCAAGATCTTCGACGGTATGGCCGCCAAGAAGAAGGCCGCCAAGGAGCCTGCAGCTCCCAAGGCTGCCGCAAAGCCCGCTGCCCCCGTGCAGCAGGCTGCTCCCGCCCCTGTGGTGGAGGAAGGCATTCCCGGCGATGTGGTTGCCGCAATTATGGCTGCCATCCATGCCATGGGCAATGGCAAGTACACCCTGAAGGCCGTGCGCCGTGCTGCAAATGGCTGGAGCAAGGCTGGTGTCAACGACACCACCGCACCTTTTTAACACAGGAGGAAAAACATGACACAGTTTATCGATACTCTGGTCGGTATTTTCCAGAGTTCCGGCTTTGCACGGTTCGGTGAGCCGGGCGGCTACCTCTACGCGATCATGATCTGCGTGGGCTGCTTCCTGCTGTACCTGGCCATCGTAAAGGAATTTGAGCCCCTGATCCTGCTGCCCATGGCATTTGGCATGATCCTTGCCAACCTGCCCGGCAGCGGCGTTATCCACATGCAGTACTTCGTTGGTGATGGTCTTGAGCACCCGATGTGGATCGAGATCCTGAATAACGGCGGTCTGGCCGATATGCTTTACATGGGTGTCAAGCTGGGCATTTACCCCCCGCTGATCTTCCTGGGCATCGGCACCATGACCGACTTTGCCCCCTGATCTCCAACCCCAAGAGCCTGCTGCTGGCGCTGCCGCTCAGTTCGGTATCTTTGGTACTTATATGGGCGCTCGTCTGCTGGCCGCTACCGGTATTGTGGACTTCACCCAGAAGCAGTCCGCTGCAATCGCCATCATCGGCGGTGCAGACGGCCCCACCGCCATCTTCGTTACCTCCCGTCTGGCACCTGAGCTGCTGGGCAGCATTGCCGTTGCGGCGTACAGCTACATGGCTCTGGTGCCCGTGATCCAGCCGCCCATTATGAAGGCGCTCACCACCAAGAAAGAGCGCACAGTCGTGATGAAGCAGCTGCGCACCGTGTCCAAGACCGAGAGGATCATCTTCCCCATCATGGTCACCATCATTGTTTCTCTGATCGTTCCCGATGCTGCCGTTCTGGTCGGTATGCTGATGCTGGGCAACCTGATGAAGGAGTCCGGTGTTGTGGATCGTATCCAGAAGACTGCCGGCAATGAACTGATGAACATCATCACCATTTTCCTGGCTCTGTCTGTTGGCTGCACCACCTCGGCAAACACCTTCCTGAACAGCCGCACCCTGTTCATCATTGTGCTGGGTCTGATCGCCTTCTCCTTTGGTACCGCTGCAGGCGTTCTGTGCGGCAAGGTGATGTACGCCCTGACCGGCGGTCAGGTCAACCCCCTGATCGGCTCCGCTGGTGTTTCCGCTGTTCCTATGGCCGCCCGTGTTTCTCAGAAGGTCGGCCAGAGCGAGAACCCCTCCAACTTCCTGCTGATGCACGCCATGGGCCCCAACGTCGCTGGCGTTATCGGCTCCGCTGTTGCTGCCGGTATCCTGATCAACATCTTCGGCTAAGCTTTATCTGAACACTGCCGCCCCTCCTGTGCTGTACAGGAAGGGCGGTTTTTTATGTACAACCCTCTTGAATTGTGATATACTTATAAAGTAAGTGATTTTATAGAAGAACAGGTGAAACAATGGCAGCAAGTCTCCAACAGGAATTCTGCGCTCTGCGCGATACCTATATTGAAAAGCAGTTTGGCCGCCTGAACGATATGCAGCGGCAGGCGGTGTTTACCACCGACGGCCCGCTGCTCATTCTGGCCGGTGCAGGCAGCGGCAAGACCACTGTTCTGGTCAACCGCATCGCAAACCTGATCCGGTTTGGCTCGGCCCACGGTTCCAGCTGGACCCCCCGTGAGGTGACAGAGGAGGATGTCAAGGCTCTGAAAACGGCAATTATGACCGGCACCGATGCGCCCGCCTGGCTGGACGGGATGCTGCGGCAGAACGCTGTCCGCAGTTGGAACGTGATGGCCATCACCTTTACCAACAAGGCGGCAGGGGAGCTGAAAGAGCGCCTGCGCAATATGCTGGGCGGCGAAGAGGGGGACGAGGTGTTTGCCTCCACCTTCCACTCGGCCTGTGTGCGCATTCTGCGCCGCTGGGCAGAATCCATCGGCTACCCCCGCAGCTTTACCATCTATGATACCGATGACTCCCAGCGCGTGATGAAGGCGGTTTATAAGGAACTGAGCATCGACGATAAGTTCTTCCCGATCAAGAGCGCCATCAACCAGATGAGCCGCTGGAAGGATCAGCTGGTCAGCCCGGAGGAGGCGCTGCGCACCCCGGCCCGGGACACCAAGGGAGCCATTGCCGCCAAAGTCTACGCCGCCTACGAGAAAAAGCTCAGGGAGGCAGGAGCCTTCGACTTCGACGACCTGATCTACCAGACCGTGCAGCTGCTGGCGGAGCACGAGGATGTGCGGGAGTCTACCAGAACAAGTACCGCTACCTGCTGGTGGACGAGTATCAGGATACCAGCGTGGCCCAGTTCCGGCTGGTCAGCCTGCTCACCGGCCCGGAAAAGAATATCTGCGTTGTCGGTGACGATGACCAGAGCATCTACCGTTTCCGCGGTGCCACCATTGAGAACATTCTGAACTTTGAGCGCATCTTCCCCGGCACCAAGACCATCCGTCTGGAGCAGAATTACCGTTCCACCTCCAACATCCTGAATGCTGCCAACTGCGTCATCCAGCACAACACCGAGCGCAAGGGCAAGACCCTGTGGACCCGGAACGACGAGGGCGACAAGGTGCAGGTCTATACTGCCGAGAATGAGCAGGACGAAGCCATGCACATTGCGGATGTCATCGGTGAGCACCTGAAAGAGGGCGGGCATCTGGCGGACCATGCGGTGCTCTACCGTATGAATGCCCAGTCGGCCCCCATCGAAAGCTACTTTACCCGCGCGGGCATTCCCCATAAGATCGTGGGCGGCCAGCGCTTCAATGACCGCAAAGAGGTCAAGGACATCCACTCCTATATGTCCATCGTGGCGACGCCCGGGATGATGTGCGCCTGCGCCGCATCATCAACGAGCCTGCCCGGAAGATCGGCAATACCACTGTTGACGTGATCGCTGACCTTGCCGCCCAGCAGGGAATCAGTATGCTGGAAGTCATCTCCCACGCGGATGCATACGCCAAACTCAGTCGTGCCGTTATGCCGTTGCTGAAATTCTGGCAGATCTACGAAAAACTGCAGGAATCGCTGGAAACCAGGACACTGGACGAATTTGCCCAGGATGTCATTGAGGTGACCGGCTACAAGGCCATGCTGGAAGCCGATGCGGCCAAGGGCCACGAGGATGCGGCAGACCGCCTGCAGAACCTGGGCCAGCTGGTCAACAACGTCAAAAACTACTGCGACCAGCACGGCGAGGATGCTTCACTGGAAGGCTACCTGGAGGATATCGCCCTCATCAGCGACATTGACAGCTACAACGAGAGCGCTGACCAGGTGGTCCTGATGACCATCCACTCCGCAAAGGGTCTGGAATTTCCCTATGTGTTCCTCATCGGCATGGAGGAGGGGGTGTTCCCCAGCGAGATGAGCAAATACTCCGAGGCTGATCTGGAGGAAGAGCGCCGCCTGGCCTATGTCGGCATCACCCGCGCCAAGAAAGAGCTGTATATCTCCAACAGCGTCTCCCGGATGCTCTACGGCCGCACCCAGCGCAACGAGCCCAGCCGCTTCCTGCGGGAGATCGAGCCTGAGTATATAGAAGAGACCCGCAGCCCGGCGTTGGAACGCCGTTCTTCCATGGGCTGGGGTTCCAGTTACAGTGATACCGTTCCCGGCGGGGCCTCGGGCTACTCCGGCGCGTCCGGCTGGGCCGCAATTCCAGCAGCTTCGGCGGCCGCACCGGCGGCAGCTACCTCAACCGGGAATACAATGCCTCTGAGCGCGGCGGTTTCGGCTCCGGTTATGCAGGCCGCGGCAGCAGTGCTTCCGGGTTTGGCAGCGGAAGCAGCGCCCCGCGCACGTCCGGCTCCTCCGGTTTTGGCGTGGGCTATGGTCGTCCCGCGGCCCCAAGGCAGCGTCCAAACCCGTGAGCTTTCCGGGGAGCCCGGCAGCTTCCCGCCCGGCATCCACCGGCCCAAAGCATTACGAGGTGGGCGACATTGTGGAGCACAAGGTCTTTGGCCGGGGCAAGGTGCTGGCGGTCAAGGCCGCTGCAGGAGACCAGATCGTGGAGATCAACTTTGAAAAGGTCGGCGTGAAGAAACCATGGCAAATTTTGCGCCGCTGACGAAAATTACGGAGGAATGAGAAAACTATGATGACCGTTCGATTGATCGCACATACCCCGGAACCGGAAAAGGTGGTGGCGGCAGCGGCCAAGCTCTGCTACTCCGATGCCATATCACCGACCTGCTGGACGGCCTGACTGAGGAGAAAACGGCCAAGTTCCTGACCATGCTCAGCGATCTGGGCCATGCCAGCCCCATTGAACATGCCAGCTTCACCTTTGGCATTGAGGGTGTGAGCCGCACCCTGCTGGCCCAGATCACCCGGCACCGCATCGCATCCTTCAGTGTCCAGAGCCAGCGGTATGTCCGGCTGGACGACTTCCACTATGTCATCCCGCCGGAGATCGAGGCCATCCCTGAGGCAAAGGCAGCCTTTCTTGAGAGCATGGATGAGGATGCGAAGCGCTACCTGGACCTTGCAAAAAAGCTGGAGGACGGCCATACTGCCCGCTTGATGGCGGAGGGAATGCCCGAAAAGCAGGCCCGCGCCAAGGCCTCCAAACAGGCCAACGAGGATGCCCGCTTCGTGCTGCCCAACGCCTGCGAGACGAAGATGGTCGTGACCATGACGCCCGCAGTCTGCAGAATTTCTTCCATTTGCGCTGCTGCTCCCGTGCCCAGTGGGAGATCCGTCAGCTGGCCGAGGAAATGTTCCGGCTGGTCTACCCGGTGGCACCCCATATCTTTGCCAAGCGGCCCGGCCTGTGTCAGCGGCCCCTGCCCCGAGGGCAAGATGTGCTGCGGCAGAACTGCCGAAGTCCGCGCAAAGTATGAGGCCATCAAGCAGGAGGCTGGTGTATGAGCAAAGGCAAGCTGATCGTTCTGGAAGGGCTGGACGGCAGCGGCAAGGGCACGCAGGCCAAACTGCTTGCAAAGCACCTGACGGTGACGGATCATCTGGTAAGAGAGATCACCTTCCCGGATTATGACAGTGATTCCAGTGCGCTGGTCAAGATGTATCTGGCCGGGCAGTTCGGCGACAAGCCTGACGATGTCAACGCCTACGCGGCATCCAGCTTTTATGCGGTGGACCGCTATGCGGGGTATAAGTCGGACTGGGGCAAGTTCTACGAGGAAGGCGGCATCCTGATCGCTGACCGCTACACCACCTCCAATGCCGTGCATCAGTGCTCGAAGCTTCCGCCGGAGCAGTGGGACACATTCCTGCAGTGGCTCTTTGACTATGAATACCACCTGCTGGGCCTGCCTGCACCGGATAAGGTGATCTATCTGCAGGTTGACCCGGCGGTGAGTCAGCGGCTGATGACTGCCCGCTACCATGGCGACGAGACCAGGAAGGATGTCCATGAAAAGGACACCGAATACCTGGCCCGCAGCCGCCGGGCGGCAGAATACTGCGCCGCTCACCTCGGCTGGGATACCGTCCACTGCACGGCAGGGAGAAGATGCGAAGCATTGAGGATATTCAGGGAGAGGTCAGAACTCTTGCTCTCGCTGTTATTTGAAACAAAAGGAGGCATCCTATATCATGTACCGTTTGATGCAGCCGTCCGATTGGGCGGAGGTGCTGGCCCTGTGGCAGGCCCAGCGCGGCGACACGGAGGAGTTTGTCCGTGGCGCTGTGGAGCGCTTTGCGGGGTGCAGAATGTCTACGTCGCGGAGGAAAACGACCACATTGAGGCTGTGGCACTGGCTGTGGCCGGTGACCCTGCAGGGCCGCCCGGGCAGCTATCTGTTCGGTTTGTGCGGGCAGGGCAGCCTGCTCCTTGCGGGCCTGGTGGATACCCTGTGCGCCCAGCAGAAACTGCGGGGCGCAGGCTTTGTGGTGGCAGTGCCGCCAGCCCAGAACAATCAACGCTGCTGCAGGATAAAGGCTTCCAGAAAGCCTTTGCCCTGCGCTGCCTGCCCCGGGAGGTGGAGCGCAACCTGTGGAGCCAGGCGGAATTCGATTCCGTGACGGCGAAAAAACTCTGCGAGCTGCGGGCAAAATACTGGCCCGACACCGTTCAGCTGCCGCCGGAGCAGATGGGGGAAGTTCTGGCGGGACCTGTATTCCCGTGGCGCGACCATCGTATCCAGTGAGCAGGGCTACGGCATCTATTTCCGCAGGAGGATACCCTTTACTTTGTGGAGATGATGGCGGAAAACGACCGTGCTGCCGAGGTGCTGATGGAAGCCGCCCGGGAGAAAGAGGTCATTGTGGAAAAGGCTGTCATCACGGTGGGAGCTGCCCAGAATCTGTTCCTGGGCGAGGGAACCCGGCAGGAGTATGGCCTCATCCGCTTTGAAGGAGAACCTTTTGATGTTTCGGAGAGCTACATGCGCCTGATGATGGACTGAAAGGAACGTGGATATGGCAGAGAAACACCAGAAAAAGAAAAAAGGCAGTGCGCTGAAGATCCTGTTGGTCGTGCTGTTGCTGCTGGTACTGACAGTCGGTGCAGCAGGTGTGTTTGCGTATAACGAGATCAACGGCAATGGAGGAAAGCCCGGTGCAGAGGTGACCGTCAGCATCCCCCAGGGCAGTGGCGTTGCTGCCATCGCAAGGGAGCTGAAGGAGGCTGGAGTGATCCGTTCGGCCTATCTGTTCCGCTGGTATGTGGGGCACAAGGGTGCCGCCGGAAAACTGCAGTACGGTGATTTTACGCTGCAAACCGGCGGATATTCCTACGATGGCCTGATCGCAGAGCTGTCCACGTATGCCAAGGCGGATTCGGTGCGTCTGACTTTCCCGGAGGGAACCACTGCCATTGCCATTGCCCGGAAAATGGAGGAAGCCGGTCTGTGTACTGCCGAGGAGTTTCTGAAAGAAGCCAACACCGGAGATTTCAGCGAGTACACCTTCTGGCAGTATGTCCCGGACGATGCCCCCGACCGCTTTATGAAGTGTGAGGCTACCTCTTTCCGGACACCTATGAGTTTTTGACGGACGATACCGTGCATCATTATGTTGCAACGTTCTATGCACACTTCGATAAGCAGTTTACGGACGAGATGTACAGGGAACTGGAAAAGCAGGAGCTGACCCTGCCCGAGGTCATTACACTGGCCTCTTTTGTGCAGGAGGAAGCGGGCAACGATCAGGATTCCAATGTGGCGCAGGTGTTCCGCAACCGTCTGGCCGAGGGATCGCCCTACCCCAAGCTCCAGAGCAACACCTCCAGCTATGTCCAGAGCGATGAGGACAACAACTACCTCTGGAACTGGGTGGCTCCGTATTATGGCGGCTGGGAGGATATCCCCGAGAACATCCGGAATGCCTACGATACCTACACCTGCACCGGCCTGCCCGCCGGGCCCATCTCGAACCCGGGCCTTGCCGCGATCCAGGCTGCTCTGGCACCTCAGTGTGATGAGGAAGTCAGGGACTGCTATTTCTTTGTTACGGACCTTTCCAGCCACTACTATTACGCCAAGACCTATGCTGAACATCAGGCCAACTGCCGGAAAGCGGCTGAAGTCAATCAGAGTTTGAAGAAGTAAGTCTCTCTCAGTCGGCTTCGCTGACAGCTCTCCCAAGGGGAGTGCCAATTGCGGCTCCGGAGTCAGGTTTGCAGAAACCGATCCGGTGAGGCGGCATCGCATCAGCGATGACAGAGAGGGTGTTAAAAAGAGAGGACGATTTTATGTTACAGATCCCGGAACTGCTGGCCCCGGCAGGCGACTTGGAGCGCCTGCGTTATGCATCAACTATGGAGCAGACGCTGTTTATTGCAGCCTGCCGGAGTTCGGTATGCGGTCGGCTCCTGCCAATTTTACGCCGGAGCAGCTGGCCGAGGGTGTGATCTATGCCCATGCTCGTGGCCGCAAGGTCTATCTGACCATGAACACGCTGCCCACCAATGAGGAAGCTGACCGCCTGCCCGAAGCCATCAAGGCTGCTGCTGCCGCCGGTGTGGATGCCTTTATCGTGGCCGATCTGG